>ERZ791861.485-NODE-485-length-23796-cov-3.953877_pt1 | contig 23796 bp, 35 predicted proteins | sample MGYA00510283_ERZ791861 | MGnify/ENA primary metagenome ERZ791861 (study PRJEB30046, sample SAMN00792074) | human gut metagenome | study: EMG produced TPA metagenomics assembly of the A metagenome-wide association study of gut microbiota in type 2...
CCCAGATCGCGGAGCCGCTGCAGCGTAGCCAGCAGCTTGTCGTTATCCCGCTGGTGCAGGCCGATGGAGGGCTCGTCCAGGATATACAGCACGCCCATGAGGCTGCTGCCGATCTGGGTGGCCAGACGGATACGCTGGCTCTCGCCGCCGGACAGGGTGCCCGACGCGCGGGAGAGGGTCAGATAACTCAGGCCCACGGACTGCAGAAAGCCCAGGCGGGCGTGGATCTCCTTCAGGATCTGGGCGGCGATGATCTGCTGGTTGCCGGTCAGGTCCAGATGGTCGAAAAAGGCCAGGGCGTCGTCCACCGGCAGGGTAGTGGCGTCGTAGATGGACTTGCCGCCCACGGTGACGGCCAGCGCCTCCGGCCGCAGGCGCTTACCCTGGCAGGCCGGGCAGGGACAGGGGGTCATCAGGCCCTCGATCTCCTTCTTGCTGGCATCGGACTGGGTCTCCTGATACCGGCGCTCCAGGTTATTGCAGATGCCCTCGAAGGCCTGGTACAGCACACCCTTGCCCCGGGGCTGGTCATAGTGGAGCTCCAGCTTTTCGCCGCCGGTGCCGTAGAGGATAACGTTCTTCACCTCGTCGCTCAGGCTGTCGTAGGGCTGGGTCAGGGAGAAGCGGTACTTCTTACTGAGGGCCTCGAAGTACATACGACTGATACCGTCGGACCGGATGGAGGCCCAGCCGGTGGCGGTAATGGCGCCCTCCAGGATGGATTTGCTGCCGTCGGGGATGATGAGGGCCGGATCAGCCTTTAATTGCAGGCCCAGGCCGGTGCAGGTGGGGCAGGCGCCAAAGGGACTGTTGAAGGAGAACAGACGGGGCGTCAGCTCCTCGATGGAGATACCGCAGTCGTCACAGGCGTAGTTCTGGGAGAAGGTGATATCTCTCTCCTCCCGCAGCAGGTTAACGGTGACGAGGCCATTCGCCAGGTTGGAGGCCGTCTCCACTGAGTCGGTCAGCCGGCCTGCGATGTCCGGGCGGACGATCAGTCGGTCCACCACGATGTCGATGCGGTGCTTGAGGTTCTTCTCCAGAGAGATGTCCTCGGAGAGTTCGTACATATTGCCGTCCACCCGGGCGCGGACGAAGCCGGACCGACGGGCATCCTCCAGCACCTTGGCGTGCTCGCCCTTGCGGCCCCGCACCACCGGGGCCATCACCTGGATACGGGTGCCCTCGGGCAGGGCCAGTATCTGGTCGATGATCTGATCCACCGTCTGGCGGCGTATCTCCTTGCCGCAGTGGGGGCAGTGGGGCGTGCCCACCCGAGCCCACAGCAGACGCAGATAGTCGTAGATCTCCGTCACCGTGCCCACCGTGGAGCGCGGGTTCTTGCTGGTGGTCTTCTGGTCGATGGAGATGGCCGGGGAAAGGCCCTCGATGTAATCCACGTCGGGCTTATCCATCTGCCCCAGGAACATACGGGCGTAGGAGGACAGGCTCTCCACATACCGCCGCTGGCCCTCGGCATAGATGGTATCGAAGGCCAGGGAGCTTTTGCCGGAGCCGGAAAGGCCCGTCAGCACCACCAGCTTATCCCGGGGGATGGTGACATCGATGTTTTTCAGGTTGTTCTCCCGCGCACCCTTGATGAAAATTTCAGTCTGCATGGTATGCCTCATTTCTGCAACATATGGTTGCAGATAAGTGTAGTGAAATCAATTTTTAATGTCAACAGCGAAATAATTTTTATACGATCACGTCAGCCGTTTTCGCCCGCAGAAGGGCGATGAGGGCGTTGGGATCGCACTCCACCTGATGGCCGATCTTGCCCGCGCTGACGCAGATGGTGCCGTATAGCAGTGCTGTCTCGTGGAACACCGTGGGGAACTGCTTTTTCATGCTCACCGGGCTGCATCCGCCGTGGACGTAGCCGGTCAGGGGCAGCAGTTCTTTCTGGGGCAGCATCGCCACGGACTTCTCCCCCACCGCCTTGGCGGCCTTTTTCAGGTCCAGGTTCTCGGCCACCGGGATGTCGAACACATAGTATGCCCCGCTGGCGGCCTTTGTCACCAGCGTTTTGAACACCTGCTCCGCCGGCTGGCCCAGTATCTGCGCCACGGACACACCGTCAATGGGGCCATCCGGGTCGTAGCTGTGAGCGGTGTAGGGTATTTTCTTCTGATCCAGCGTCCGCATGACGTTGGTTTTTTCTTCTTTGTTCTTTGCCATAGGGCCAGCCTCCTTATCTGTTTACACATACAGGGCGATCAGGGACAGCATCAGGATATGCACAGGGTAAAAGGCGTAAAAGCCGTACTGCACCACCCGGTTGGAATAGCCTCGACGACCATTGTAGAGCCAGAGTGGCAGCAGTGCCGCCAGCGACCACAGCTCGATGGACACGCCGCCCATCATGCCGATGCTGAATACCGCCAGTCCCACCGCCTGCACCGTTCGTTTCGCGGCGGTACCGCAAGGGGCCCGGCGGACACCGTAGAACAGCGCCACCAGCAGTGCGCCCCAGCCGCCGTAGTCCGTCCCGGCCAGCTCCAGCAGGCAGAACGCGGCGGCCATGACCGTGCCGGTAAGTAAAAAGGCCGCCGGCGTTTTCTTTCGCAGCGCCCAATCGACGCACCAGCAGATCAGCGCACCGGCCAACAGCGTCCACAGCACGTTCTGGGAATAGGGATACCACACCGTGCCGCCCACCATCAGGTCGAAGGGGACTTCGGACAGCAGGGCAAACGCCAGCAGCCGCAGGGCGTATTTCCTCCGATCGCGGGTGTAGACGCAGCCCTCGGCAATGAGGAAGCAGAAGATGGGAAAGGCGAGCCGTCCGATGCAGCGCAGCCACAAAACCGTTGGGAACAGCGTGTGCCCCATGTGGTCAATGAACATGGTGCAGGCGGCGATGAGCTTCAGGTGAAAGCCGTTCAGGACTTGACAGGTTTTTCTTCGCATTTTTTATCTCCATTGGCCAGCAGGATCACGCAGCCGAACACGCAGGCCATACCCAACACGGTCCAGACGGTCAGCGCCTCCTTGAACACAAACACGCCCACCAGCGTCTCCACCACCGGCTCGATGTTGGTAATGATGGAGGCGCGGCCGCTTTCCACACCCTCAAGCCCCTTCGTGTAGAAGATGTAGGGCAGCACCGTGGCCACGATCACCACACCGCACACGCCCACGATGCCCTGCGTGCCGGAAAAGGCCAGCGGCAGCGTCTCGAAGTCCGCGAAAAAGACCGAGCCAAGCCCCGCCACCAGAAATGTCCAGTAGATCATGGTATAGCTCTCGTAATGGGCCAGACCGTAGTGGGCAAACACCGTATAGCTGGCGTAGCACAGACCGGACAGCACGCCCAGACCGATACCCGCCCAGGAAGCGGTCATATCGCCGCCGATGATGCCGCTGACCATCACGCATCCCAGCAGGGACACCACCAGAGCGATGAGCTTGCGCTTCGTCAGCGGTGTCTTCCACAGCACGGCGCTGAAAATGACCACAAAGGACGGGGCCAGATACAGCAGCACCGCCGCCACCGACAGGGAACACATGGTCTGGCACTGGAAGTAGACCAGGCTCAGCGTCAGGATGCTGATCAGTCCGGAGCACAGGAAAATGGGCAGATGCTTCAGCTTGATGCGGAACACCTGACGGTGGAACAGGGCGAACACGATGGTCAGGATCAATAGCGTGCCGAAGTTCCGGATGAACACCCGGTTGCCCAGCGATACGCCCACCTCTGTGAGCATACGGTTGGAAAAACCGATAAAGCCCCAGCACACGGCGCTGAGGATCACGTAGATATAGGAAAGGTACTTTTTCATAGGTCGTTTCTCGGTTCGGTTTATTTCTCCCCCCGCAGTTCGATGATCTGGTCACGCAGCAGGGCGGCATATTCGAATTCCAGCATACGGCTGGCCTCTTTCATTTCCTTCTCCAGACGTGCGATGGTCTCAGCTCGCTCACGGTCAGAAAGCTTCTTCTTCGACAGCTTGGAGGCCTCCTCGGCGCTGTGGCTGATCTCCACCATCTCGCGGACACTCTTGCGGATGGTCTGCGGGATAATGCCGTGGGCCTTGTTGAAGTCGTCCTGCAGCTTCCGTCGGCGCTCCGTCTCGTCCATAGCGGCCCGCATGGAGGGGGTAACGGTATCGGCGTACAGGATGACCAGGCCCTCGGCGTTGCGGGCGGCGCGGCCGATGGTCTGTATCAGGCTGGTCTCGCTGCGAAGGAAGCCCTCCTTGTCGGCGTCCAGAATGGCCACCAGCGACACCTCCGGCAGGTCCAGGCCCTCACGCAGCAGGTTGATACCCACCAGCACGTCGAACTCGCCCAGACGCAGGTCGCGGATGATCTCCATGCGCTCCAGGGCCGACACGTCGGCGTGCATATACCGCACCTTGATACCCAGCCCACGGAAGTGGGCGGTCAGGTCCTCGGCCATTTTCTTGGTGAGGGTGGTCACCAGCACGCGCTCGTTCTTCTCCGCCCGGGCGTGTATCTCCGCCACCAGGTCGTCGATCTGACCCAGCACCGGACGGACCTCCACTCTGGGGTCCAGCAGGCCGGTCGGCCGGATGACCTGCTCCACGATCTGGTCCGCCTGCTGCTTTTCAAAGTCCCCGGGGGTGGCGGAGACGAACACCGCCTGGGAGAAGCGCTCCTCGAACTCCTCGAACTTCAGGGGGCGGTTATCAAAGGCGCAGGGCAGACGGAAGCCGTAATCCACCAGGCTCTGCTTGCGGGCATGGTCGCCGTTGTACATGGCCCGCACCTGGGGCAGGGTCACATGGCTCTCGTCCACGAACAGCACGAAATCCTCCGGGAAGAAGTCCAGCAGCGTCATGGGCGCGCTGCCCACCGGCCGCTGGGAGATGACCCGGGAATAATTCTCAATGCCGGAGCAGTAGCCCAGGGTACGCATCATCTCCACGTCGTAGCGGGTACGCTGGTCGATGCGCTGGGCCTCGATGAGCTTGCCGTTGTCCTCAAACCACTTTTTGCGCTCCGCCAGCTCGCGCTCGATCTCCTGCGCCGCCCGCTCCAGCTTGTCCTTGGGCGTGACGTAGTGGCTGGCGGGATATACCGCCATGTGCGTCAGCTGCTTCAGGGCCGCACCGGTGACCGGATGGAACTCCGTGATACGCTCGATCTCGTCACCGAAGAACTCCACACGGATGGCCCGGTCCTTATAGTAGGCGGGGTACAGCTCCACCGTGTCGCCCCGTACCCGGAACACATTGCGCTGGAAGGCCACGTCGTTGCGCTCGTAGCGGTCCTCCACCAGCCGCCGCAGCAGCTCATCGCGCTCCAAAGTCATTCCGGTCCGCAGGGAGATCATCATGCGGGCGAAGTCATCCGGCTCGCCCAAGCCGTAGATACAGCTGACCGACGCCACCACGATAACGTCCCGCCTTTCCAGCAGCGCGCAGGTGGCGGACAGCCGCAGGCGGTCGATCTCCTCGTTGGTGGATGCGTCCTTTTCGATATAGGTGTCCGTCTGGGGCACGTAGGCCTCCGGCTGGTAGTAGTCGTAGTAGGAGACGAAATACTCCACCGCGTTGTTGGGGAAAAATTCCCGGAACTCCTCGCACAGCTGGGCGGCCAGCGTCTTGTTATGGGCCAGCACCAGCGTGGGCCGGTTGAGACGCTCGATGACCTTGGCCATGGTGTACGTCTTGCCGCTGCCGGTGACGCCCTTGAGCACTTGCGCGCGCAGGCCGTTTTCCAGGCCCCGCGCCAGCTTGTCGATAGCCTGGGGCTGGTCGCCGGCCGGCTGGTATTCAGAAACGACTTTCAGATCAGGCATGGTATCCTCCGTTTATCGCGCCAGCAGGCCGCTTTCCGCCATGGAGACATAATCGCTGTCAGCCACCACCACGTGGTCGGCCAGGCGAATATTCAGCGGCGAGAGCGCCTCCTGTATCTGCCGCGTCACCAGCAGGTCCTGCTGGGAGGGCAGGGCCACGCCGCTGGGGTGGTTATGGGCCAGGATAATGCTGCTGGCGCCGGCGTACAGGGCATTCTCCACTACCTGGCGCACACTGACCGGCGAAGCGGCCACGCTGCCCTTGCTGATGCAGCGGCAGGTCAGCAGCTTGCCCTTGGCGTCCAGGCAGACCTGGTAGAGCATCTCCTTCTTCTCCCCCGCCAGCAGCTCCATGAAGTACGCGCCGGTACGGTCAGGGGAGTTCAGCACCTTCTGGGGCAGGGACGAGCACCGGGCCCGCAGGGCCATGTCCCCTACCAGCCGCACCAGCACGGCGGCGTTTTCTCCCACGCCCTCTACGGAGCTCAGTTCCTCCGGTGCGGCGTGGAGTACCCCCTGCAGCGAGCCAAAGCGCTGGATGAGCCGGTGGGCCGTCTCGTTGGTGTCCTGCCGGGGGATGGCGTAGAACAGCAGCAGCTCCAGCAGTTGGTGATCCTCCATCCCCTCTGCACCCAGCGCCAGATACCGGCGCTTGCTGCGCTGGCGATGCCCGTCGTGCAGGCCCATGATGACCCCTCCCCTCCTGCGGTTAAAACCGTAAATTCTCGACAATATAGTATACCACATATCTCCATGTGTCACAAGTTGTTTTTTCGAACATTTGTTGCGGTGCAGGATCGCTTGACTTTGTGGCGGCGACGTGGTATAGTACCTGTGCTGTCCGCCGCCACCGGGTGACGGGCAGGCGTTCGCGGGCGCGCCGTTAGGTCTTAGAAGGTGCGTCCTGTGGGCGCATTTTTTGTTTTTGGAGGTAATCGGTATGGCGTGGCTCTATCTATTCATCGCAGGCGGACTGGAGGTGTTCTGGTCCACATTCCTGAAGCTGTCCGAGGGCTTCACAAAGCTGTGGCCGTCGGTATGGGCGGTCGCGGGCATGATCGCCAGCTTCTTTTTCCTGTCACAGGCCACGAAGACGCTGCCCATGGGCACCGCCTACGGTATCTGGACGGGCATCGGCGCCCTGGGCGCCGTCATCGTGGGCATTCTGGCCTTCCAGGAGCCTGTCACTGTCCCGCGGCTCATTTTCGTGGGGCTGCTGCTCGTCGGTATCGTCGGGCTGAAGCTCACCGCATAACAGCAAAAAAGACCGCCTTCGCGGTCTTTTTTATGTGTTTACGCTTTCGGCAGGCTCCAGCGGAATACCGCGGCACAGAGCCGCAGCAGCACCGTCAGCGCGCAGCCTGTCAGCAGCGCCAGGTTCTCTCCGGCGCTCCACAGCAGCATACACGCCGCCGCGCCGGCCAGGGACGCGCAGGCGTAGATATGCTTGGTGAAAATGTAGGGGCGCTCCATACAGCACAGGTCACGCAGAACACCGCCGCCCACGCCGGTAAGCATACCCACCAGCAGCGTCAGGAATACATTGCCGCCCAGCCCGGCCCGGATGGCCACCGCCGCACCGTGGACGGAGAAGATCCCCAGACCGATGGAGTCCGCCACCAGCAGCAGTGCCTCCCAGTTCCGGTGATCGCCCTCGGGGTGAAAGCGCTTCCACACCAGAAACACCAGCAAGGATGTGGCGATGGCCACCAGTGCCTGCAAGGGGTCGCGCAGCGCGGCGGGCGGCGTGATGCCCAGCAGCAGATCCCGCAGGATACCGCCGCCCACGGCAGTAGTCATGCCCATCATGGCCACGCCGAACAGGTCCATATGTTTCTTCACCGCCAGGGCTGCGCCGGAAATGGCGAAGGCCACCGCGCCGATCAATTCAAAATAAAACTGAAAACCGGGCATCGTTATCCCTCCTGTGTACAACAGCATTACCATACCACGTCCGCAGGGAAAAATCTACCCCTAAACAGCCCGAAAGGACAGGCTGGAAAAACCTGTCCTTTTTTATCGGGTATTAGGGGGGAGAAATAGGGGAAATAGGAAGAAAGAAAAAATCAAAATAGCGTTTGGTTTAGGGAACCAGCGGTGTTCCCTGAACGCATTTGTATCATAGCACGGATATCCGCACTTGTAAAATTGATTGTTTGCGTTTAAAATATCAGTAAAAACTTATAATTTGGAGGCGGTAGTATGACCAACCTGGATATCGAGACATTCTGGGCGGTGGTACAGCACGGCACCATGACGGCCGCGGCGGAGGCGCTGTACATCACCCAGCCCACGCTGTCCATGCGGATACGGGCGCTGGAGGAACGGGTAGGCACGCCGCTGTTCGTGCGGGGTAAGGGCCAGCGGCACATCACGCTGACGGCGGCGGGCCAGAAATTCCTGACGCTGGCTCAGCGCTGGCAGCAGCTGCTCTCGGAGACGGAGACGCTGGCGGAGCTGGAGCAGCGCGCCTACCTGCGTATCGCCGCCACCTACACCACTAACCAATACATCCTGCCGCCGGTGTATAAGCGCTTTCTGGCCCTGCGGCTGCCGGTATCCCTGTGGATCCACACCCTGCGGGATGTGGATATCACCCAGGCGCTGCTGAGCCATGAGCTGGACTTTGCCTTTATCGACAGCAACACGGTATTCGACGACCGGCTGACGGTACGTCCGGCCTTTCGGGAGCCGTTTCTGCTGCTGTCGCCGCCGGACAGCCACTACCCGGAGGAGGTGGACCCGGCCTCGCTGGACATAGCCGAGGAGCTGCTGGTCACCTGGGACCCGGAGTTCATCCGCTGGCACGACCGGTGGTTCGGCACGGGTGCGCGGCCCCTGCTGTACGCCGACACGCTGCAGGCGGCGGATTTTCTGCCGCCCACCGAGGGCCGCTGGGTGGCGGCCCCGGCCATCGCCGCCGCGTCGCGCATCGGAAAGAGCGCACGGGTATGCCGCTTTACCAGCCCGCCGCCGGACCGGGTGAATTATCTGGTGACGCGAGCGGGCGAACCGCTGACGCCGCCGGCCCTGCGATTTTTGCAGGAGTTGAAGGGCCACCTGTTGGCGCAGGACAATGTGCAGGTGTACCTGTAAAGAAAAATGGCGGGAATGGCAAGAAAACGCCTTGACAGGCCGATGATTTTGGCATAACATAGATGTGTTGAATAGGATCCGGTAGGTAAGGCTACCGCGAGGGATACGGACTGCTGCCGCGAAGTGGTGGAGACACCATCAGAGGGTTTGAGCAGGTGCCATCGAAAGCAAGGTGGCATCTAATGCAGTTTCACCGCCCCGCGATGCTAAAGCTTGTAACGGTGCAGAACAGGGCGCATTGGCGCACTTTGCGGCACGCAGCAGGCTACTGCCTGCTGCGTATTATTATTTTACTGGAAGGGAGGGAACAGGCTTGATCGATTATCAGGAGGAACTGGAGCAATACAAGGAACGGATAGACGAACTGGCGAAGGAAAAACGCTACGCCGAGCTGCGAGACCTGTTCCTGCCCATGGAGCCGGCGGATATCGCCCTGCTGCTGGAGGAGGGTAAGCAGGAGCAGATGCCCCTGCTGTACCGTCTGCTGCCCAAGGAGACGGCGGCAGAGGTATTCGTGGAGCTGGAGCCGGAGAGCCAGGAGATGCTGATCAACGGCTTTTCCAACACGGAGCTGACCGAGGTGCTGGACGAGCTGTATCTGGACGACGCGGTGGACATCGTGGAGGAGATGCCGGCCAGCGTGGTCATCCGTATCCTGGACAAGGCCACGCCGGAGATGCGTAAATCCATCAACGAAATACTGAAATACCCGGAGGACAGTGCCGGCTCCATTATGAACATGGAGTTCCTGTCCCTGAAAAAGGACATGACGGTGGAGGACGCCTTCAAGCGCATCCGCCGTATCGGCGGTGAGCTGGAAACCATCAACATCCTGTACGTCACCGATCCCACCCGGCACCTGCTGGGCGTACTGTCGGTCCGCGACCTGCTGCTGGCAGAGGAGGACGACCTGATCGAGGAGATCATGGACCCGGACGTGGTGTGGGCCAAGACCACGGACGATAAGGAGGACGTAGCCCAGGCACTGAGCAAATACGACTTCCTGGCCATGCCCATCGTGGATCTGGAAAAACGGCTGGTGGGTATCGTCACCGTTGACGACGCTATGGACGTCATCGAGGAGGAGACCACGGAGGACTTCGAAAAGATGGCGGCTATGCTGCCCTCGGACAAGCCGTACCTCCGTACCGGCGTTTTCGCCACCTGGAAGGCCCGACTGCCCTGGCTGATGGTGCTGATGCTGTCGGCCACATTCACAGGTATGATCCTGAACCACTACGAAAACGCGCTGGCAGCCTGCCTGGTACTGAACGCCTATATCCCCATGCTGTCCGGCACCGGCGGTAACTCCGGTACGCAGGCGTCCGTGGCGGTGATCCGCGCCTTGAGCCTGGACGAGGTGGACTTCTCGGACGTATTCCGGGTGCTGTGGAAGGAGCTGCGGGTCTCGCTGCTGTGCGGCGTGTGCCTGGCCGGGGCCAACTTCGTGAAGATGCTGCTGGTAGATCGGCTGCTGTTGGACAACGCGGCGGTAACGCCGCTGGTGTGTCTGGTGGTGTGCCTGACCATCCTGTTCGTGGTGGTGTTCGCCAAGTGCGTGGGCTGCTCCCTGCCGCTGCTGGCGGAAAAGGTAGGGCTGGACCCTGCGGTGATGGCCAGCCCCTTCATCTCCACCATCGTGGATGCCACCAGTCTGCTGATTTATTTCAGCTTCGCTTCGGCACTTCTTGGCATATAAAAAATGTGCATATCCGCCTGCGCTCCGGGCAAAAATAGAGTCAAGCCTTCGGGCTTGACTTTTTATTTTTCAGGGAGGAAACACCATGAACAGAGCATGTACCAACGACGGGTGCGCCTGCACCCCCAATGCGTCCATCAAGTGCACCGTCACCAACTGCGCCCACCACTGCAAGGACGTGGACAACTGCGGTCTGACTGCCATTCAGGTGGGCACCCACGAGAGCCGCCCCACCATGGACCAGTGCACCGACTGCCAGAGCTACCAAAAGTGCCAGTAAACCCCGCGCCCGGATGGGCGCATACATAAAGGAGGCGGCACAATGCAGGCAAAGACAAAATATGCCCTGTCCGGCACGGCGGCAGGGCTGGTGAACGGACTGTTCGGCGGGGGCGGCGGCATGGTGCTGGTGCCCCTGCTGAACGGCTGGTGCGGTCTGGCTGGCAAGCAGGCCTTCGCCACCTGCGTGGCGGCCATACTGCCCCTAAGCGCCGTCAGCGCGGCAGTGTACCTGCTGCGACAAGCCTTTGACTGGGCCGCCGCGCTGCCGTACCTCATCGGCGGACTGGTGGGCGGTCTGGTGGGCGGACGGCTGTTCCGCCGGGTCAGCGTCACATGGCTGCGGGGACTGTTCGCCGCCTTTCTGCTGTACGGCGGCGTGAGGTATATCCTGTGAAAAGTTGGCTGATACCAATGGCTGCGGGGTTCGGTGCCGGCATCCTGTCCGCCTGGGGCGTGGGCGGCGGGACCCTGCTGCTGTTGGTGATGACGCTCATTTTGGGTGTTCCGCAGCAGCAGGCCGCCGCGGTCAATCTGCTGTACTTCCTGCCTACGGCGGCCATGGGCGTCATCGCCCACAAGCGGAACGGGTTGCTGGAAACGGAGGTGCTGAAATCCGCTATCCCCTGGGGCACAACGGCTGCGGCGGCCGGTGCACTGGCGGCGACGGCGGTGGACACAGCGGTACTGCGGCGGCTGTTCGGGGCATATCTGCTGCTGGCGGCCGCCGGAAGTCTGCGGCAGCTGTGGCAGGAACGAAGGCGAAAATAGCCGCAAATTCCGGCAATAAAATGTATACTATTTGTTTATTATCTGTAAATATCCGTCGTTTTGCGGTGTAAAACAGGGACAAGGCCATGGCCTTGTCCCTGTTTCTGCGCTGTAAAGCGATCATCCCTCCACCGGGTAGAGGACGACCGTCACATCAAAGGTCTGTCCGTCACGCCGGATAGTGAGCACGACGCTCTCGCCCACGATGTGGGTCCGGCGGACGGCCAGCAGATCGGTGTTGGTGCTGACGCCTATACCGTCCGCCGCCAGAATTACGTCGCCCTTCTGCAGCCCCGCTTCCTCGGCGCCGAAGTTTTCCGTGACGGAATCGATCACCGGGTGGGTCGTACCATCGGCAAATTCCGTCTCCTGCACGTAGACGCCGATCGAGGGCAGGCCGCGGAAGCCTCCGGTGGCGATGATATCATTGATGACAGATACCACACGGCTGGACGGGACGGCAAAGCCCAGGCCCTCCACCGTGGCAGAGATGTCGGACAGGGTGTTGCTCATCTTTAGTGTGTTGATGCCGATGACCTGGCCGTACTCATTGATCAGCGGACCGCCGGAGTTGCCGTTGTTCAGGGCAGCGGTGGTCTGGAGCAGCGTCATCACGCGGCCCTCCATGGTGACGGGACGGTCGATGGCGGAGATGATGCCCTGGGTCAGTGTGCCCCGCAGCTCAACGCCCAGCGGGTTGCCGATGGCGTAGACCGTATCGCCCACCTGGCATTCCTCACTGTCGCCCAGCGGCGCAGTGGGCAGACCGGAGGCGTTCACCGCCTTCAGCAGCGCCAGATCCTCGGTGCTGGAAAAGCCCACCAGCTCCGCCTCGTAGCGGTCGCCGTTGTACAGCGCCACCAGCGCGTTCTGCCCGCCGGCGATCACATGGGCGTTGGTGACGATATAGCCGTCCGCCGTCAGGATGACCCCGGTGCCGACACTGGCCTTTTCGCCCAGGTCGGTGAGCACCAGCACCGTGGCGGGGTTTACCTGCTGATAGACCTGCTGGATAGTCAGCTTCTCCTCCCCTGCTTTTTCGCAATAAAAGCGCAGATCGGGGTCCGTGTCCGCCCGGGGGATGGTGGGCACATCGCTCTGGAAGATATCCACGATACTGCTGGCATCGTGATCGCCGTCGTCGAAGTCATCGCCATAGCCGTCCGTATTGCCGCCCCGCAGGGCGGAGACGATGGCCACTCCCAGCACCACGCCTACCAGCACGGCCAGGATGACCAGAAACGTCCACAGGCCCTTGCGGCTGCGGCGCTTCTCCTGCCGGACAGCCTTGGGCGCCGCGGCAGCGGGCATGGGGCCCGGCTGCACATAGCAGCCCGTGATCTCCTGCCCCTCGTCCGGACGGACATACCAACTGACGACCTCGTCCGGCTCCTGCTCCGGGGCAGGAGCCGCCGGATCGGGCGTCAGCGGCATTTTATTTTCATCATACATATTCAGAGTACCTCTCGGGGCGCGCCGTGCGCCATCTGCATGGTAAAGGTAAAGGCCGTTGCACCGTCCTGACTGGTGACGGTGATCTGCTCCTTGTGCTGGGCCAGGATGGTCTTGACGATATACAGCCCCAGGCCGTAACCGTCCTTGTCCTCACTGCGGGACTTATCGGACTTGTGGAAGCGCTCGAACAGCAGTGGTATCTCCTCTGCCGGAATGGTGGAGCCCAGGTTGCGGACTGTGACATAGGCCTTCTCGCCGTTGACCGCCAGACCCAGATACAGCTGGGAGCCAGGGGTGGCGAATTTGGCCGCATTCTCCAGCAGGTTGTAAATGACCTGGGTGATCAGGTCCCGGTCGCCCTGGACCATGACGGAGTCCTCGGGGATCTCCGCGTCCACGTCCAGCCCACGGTCCGTGATCTTCTTCTCCATGGACAGCAGGGCAATACGGGCGGACTCACAGAGATCAAACTCCTCCTTCTTCATCTCCTTGTTCTGTATCTGGGAGATATCCAGCATACGCCGCACCAGGCGGCTGAGACGGCGGCTCTCGTCGGAGATGATCTGAAGATACTGGCGCTCCTTCTCCGGCGGGATGGTGCCGTCCAGAATGCCGTCGGTGTAGCCGGCGATGGTGGTCATGGGGGTCTTCAGCTCATGGGACACATTGGCGATAAAGTCCCGGCGCTGGCGCTCCGTCTCCTGCAGGGAGTCGGCCATGGCATTGAAGGCCGCCGCCAGCTCACTGATCTCGCCGCAGTCACCGGTCTCCTGCATCCGTACATCGAAATCGCCGCCGGCATAGGCACGGGTCGCCTTGACCATCTCGGTCAGAGGCTGTATCTGCCGCATGGAGGTGACAAAGCTGGCCACGAACGCCAGCAGCAGGATAATGGCGCTGGTCATAAAGAACAGGGCGATGAACGAGCGCCACATCTGCATGAGCTCGGCGCTGTTCATCACCGCCAGCACCAGGCCCAGAGTGTTGCCGTCCGCGTCTGTCATGGGCACGCCCACCACGAACTGCTTTTTCTCATATACGCCCACGGTACTGCGGCCCTCGTACAGTCTCTCGCTGCCCAGCACCGTTTGGGTAATGTCCTCGGGGACAACGACGGTCTTTCCGGCCAAATCGGCATCCGTCGTCAGCAGGACGCTGCCGGTGGTGTCGCAGATCAGGAAGTCCACGTCCGTCATCCGGGAGGCCACGCCGGCCAGAGAGCGCAGCGCGTCCCCCTGGTCACGCTCGGCGTCATCGCCGGCGGTAAAATAGTCCACGGACAGCTGCGCCACCAGCACCGCCCGGTCCTGCATCTCCTGCCGCTTCTCCGAGACGGTGTAGTTATAGCTCAGCGCGTAGAAGGACACGCCCAGCAGGGCCATGGTCAGCACCACCATACCGGCGGTGAGCATAAACTGCCGCCAATACAGGCTGCCGGTGATACGTTTGATCCTCTCGCCCATGCTTACTTCACTTCAAACTTATAGCCCACGCCCCAGACCGTTTTCAGCTCCCACTGGTCCGAGACATTTTCGATCTTCTCCCGCAGGCGCTTGATGTGCACGTCCACGGTGCGGCTGTCGCCGAAATAGTCAAAGCCCCAGACCTCGTCCAGCAGCTGGTTGCGGGTATAGACCCGGTTGGGCGTGGCCGCCAGATGATACAGCAGCTCCAGCTCTTTGGGGGGCGTGTCCACCTTCTTGCCGTCCACAAGCAGCTCATAGCTGTCCAGATTGATGACCAGTTTGTCAAACACCAGCTTCTTCTTGGTATCGTCGGGTATCTCACTGCGGCGGAGCACGGCATTGATCCGGGCCATGAGCTCCTTCATCTCGAAGGGCTTGACCAGATAGTCGTCCGCGCCCATCTCCAGTCCGGTGATGCGGTCGCCCACGTCGCTCTTGGCGGTGAGCATAATGATGGGCGTCTTGCCCTTCTCGCGGATATGGGCGCATACGCCCCAGCCGTCCACCACGGGCAGCATGATATCCAGCAGCACCATGTCGGGGGCCTGCTTGTCGTACTCCTCGATGGCCTTGCCGCCGTCATAGGCGCTGCGGACCTCGAAGCCCTCCTTCTCCAGGTACATACGGATCAGATCGGATATATTGCGGTCATCCTCGACCACCAGAATGTTGCGTGCCATAGGCGCTCTCCTCCCGGTACATATCGTTGGGTATATCTTACATCCTGCGGGGCAGGCTTTTCCTGAACAATTTGTGAATATCCCGCATAATTTATAGATTATACCACGTTTTTGCCCGCTTGTCACGCATTTCCGTGCCCCTGACCCCTTGCCCCGATATCAGCCCGCCGGTCCGATGGTCACACCGGTGTAATACCACGCCAGTATCTCCTGCCAGGTCTTCCCTGCCTTTGCCAGCTGCTCCGCGCCGTACTGGCTCATGCCCACGCCGTGGCCGTAGCCAGTGACGCGGAACGTAACGCTCTCCGCATCCGCCGTCAGGGTAAAGCAGGCCGAGCGCAGGGAGAAGATGCGGCGCATCTCCGTGCCCTCGATGTCCGTACCGCCCACGGAGACGGTCTCTACCCGGCCGGAATCATTCTCCGTCACTGCGCCGAACCACGTCTCCGGCGCGCCGGTAAGTTTTATCTCCGGGTAGGCCGCCAGCAGAAGGTCTTTTGCCTCCGCCGCGGTGAAGGTCACGGTGCTGTAATAGTTGGGCACGGTGTCGGCACTCTCCGGGCTGGCGACGCTGGCCAGATAGGGCAGGTCGCCGGACCAGACATCCCCGGCCGCGGCGGTCCTGCCCGCCGAGGATGAGTGGAACACCGCCAGGATCGGTTCCCCGTCGTAGAGGGCCACCAGACCGTCCGTGTCCGCCACAGCCTGGACAACGCGGGTATTCCAGGGAGCAAAGTCGGCGGCCCACTTTTCCTTTGCGGCTGTCTCGGAGAGATAGGCGCTGCAGCAGGTATGGTCCGTACAGAAGTCGGCGTCGGGATGCGCGTCCTTACGGCCCTGCGCCAGCTGGTAGTAAACGTAGGTGCGCTCGGCCGCGGCCTGGGCCTTCAGCGCCTCCATCTCAAAGGAAGCAGGCATCTCACCGCGGACCACGCCCACAAGGTAATCCCGCAGCGTCATCCGCTCCGCCGCCTCCCCGGTTTTTATGGTCAGCACGACCTCCCCGTCCTCCTGCGCCTGCGGTGTCTCCGGCGCAGGCGCGTCCGGCTCCGTGGCGGTGAGGTAGGCGCCGCCGAAGAGCAGCACCATCAGAATAAGGGCTGCCGCCGCGCTTTTTTTCATGGCTGCCACCTCCTTTTTTACACGATATGCAGGGCCTGTCCGAGGCATACATAAAATTCCGCAGGCGGGAAATGCTACCGGAAAATGGCAGACGGAGGACAGAAGGCATCATGGAACAGGCAAAACAGGGCGGAAACGAGACGGCCCCGGAAATGGCGGGCTATTATCGCGGCGCAGGGTGCTTTTCGCTGAAAGCGGCGGAGCTGAACGAACTGCTGGGCGTGGGCCGGTGCTTTGATATGACAGGGCGCGACCTGTCCATCGGCGGGCGGCAGGCGCGGCTGTGGGTGGTAAACGGCTACGCCCAGGAGGACCTGCTGGAGCGGGTCATCGCCGGGTGGCAGGCGCTGCCGGACCTGAACAGTGTGACAGACGCGGCGGACTTCTGCCGGCGGTATGTGTCTGCCTGCGATGCGGCGGCTGAGCCGGACCGTGACGCGGCGGTGATGGGCGTATTCGCTGGGAAGACGCTGGCGATCATCGACGGCTTCGGCGGCGGGTGGTGCTGGACGCCAAGCAGTTCCCCACCCGGTCGGTGGAGGAGCCGGATACCAGCCGGGTACTGCGGGGCAGCCACGACGGCTTCGTAGAGAACCTCATGCAGAACGCGGCGCTGCTGCGGCGGCGGGTACGGGACACCCATCTGCGGCTGGAGCGATTGCAGCTGCCGGAGCGCTCGGGCACGGACGTAGCCCTGTGCTACATGGAGGGCGAGGCAGACGAGGGGCTGCTGCGGGCCCTGCGGGAAAAGCTGATGCACATCCAGTTGCGGTCGGTGGCCATGAGTCAGGAGACCATTGCGGAGGCCATCGCGCCCAGGCAGTTCTGGAACCCGTTAGGTTACAGCAAACTAAGTACACAAGAGTATCCCCCGCCAAAACAGGCGGGGGATACTTTATCCTCGCATCTTTCGCATCACGTTATCATACATTCGCGCGTTGGTCACTTTCAGCGCATCCATCAACTCGTCCACAATGGCCCACGCCTGTTCCGGCGCGCGGGATGATACCGCTTGCATAAAGTCACTGTCACCGTCTACCGCATCAGGAGCCGGTGCGCTGGAATACATAGCCACCGGTGCAGGGTTTCTCTGCCCTTCGTGCTGGTTTTGTATAATGTACAGCGCGGCCAACTTCTCGTAGTTCGGCCAGCTTGACTGTTCCGTTTCCAGTCTGGCTATCCAGGCTTTAAGTTCCTTTTCGTCGATCAAGGGGAACTACCCCCTCTCAGCCCTCCACGGCATCCATACACCGCTGAATGGCGTTGCGGATGGTATCATCATCCGCATTGTCCAGTATCTCTTGCAGCTGGCGCTTCATGTCATCCTTTGCGCCGTCGCGGCTATAATGGCCGCGCACATAATGGGTGCCACGTCGTGCGTAGGAGCTGCCGCCGCCGTAGCTGTCGCGGGAATATCTGCGCTGGGAATAGTCGCCGCCGCGGGAATACCCATCCTCGCGGGAATACCCATCGTCACGGTTGTACCCGCCGTTCTCAAACATGGCGATCTTATCAATGTTCTTGATAGAGGCCGTCAGCTTGTGGATCACGTCCAGCTCCCCGGTGCCCATCTCCTGCTTGCCGGCATACTCGGAAAGCTCGTCACACAGCATCTCGCGGATGCCGAAAAGTTCCTTCATGTTCATGTCGTCCCTCCTCTCACGCAATTCTCTCAACGGTCAGATTGCTGTTGGCAAAGCTGACTGCCTGCGTACTGGTGTTCTTCATGGCGACCGTCAGGCAGCAGCCCTTCGGCACGCACACCTGCGCGGAAACGTAGATATTGAAATAGTTTTCCACGGCAGCAGGCGTCACCGTCGCTGTGGCGCTGGTCAGCGCCTCGCCGTTGACGGCCAGCGCAGCAGTGATGGCTCCCACGGTGCCGCCGGTGGGAATGGCGATGTTGCCGCCATAAGTGACTTTGTACAGCGCTCTGCACTGGTTCGTCAGTCCACGCAGCGTCACCACCCCGGCACCATCACGGTGTACGATGCACGGCTTGCTGTTGACCGCGGTTTCCGTCAGAGGCACATTCTGCCCTGCGGCCACAGTCACAATATTGGCGTTGGTAAACTCGGCCAAAATAATCACTCCTTTCAAAATACAGCGGCGGAGCTATTGCCCCGCCGCGTTGGTGTCAGTATCAGCACGGGGCTGAACAGTTCGGAAATTCCGAACAGCTGGTGCTATGCAGTTGTCAGCAGCCGCAGCAACCGGTATAACTGCCGCTTGCCCACGGGTTGCAGGACGGGTAACTGGGAATGGGCGTGGGCCGCAGCTGGGAGATCAGGTAGTTGTTCTGCGCAGCCTGAGATGCGGCAAGGCGCAGCTCCTGATTGGCACTTTCCAGATCGCGCAGCTTGTTCTGCGTCAGGAAGTCAAGGATAGCGCGGCTATTCTGGTTCTGGTTATCGATGATGTCACGCGCAGCGGTGTTGACCGTGTTGCGGGTATCGCAAGCCTGCGTCGCCATGTCGTACCGCACCTGGGCGATAGCTGCCCGGTTTTCGCAACAGCAATTTGCGGCCTGCATCTGCATGGCGTTGAGCTGCTGCATTAGCGCCGCCTGCTGGTTGCTACGGGACAGCTCGGCCTGTGCAAAGCCGTTTGCCATCGCCATGTTGGTGCCATTGACAAGCTGCGCCTGCTGGTAAAATCCGTCGCAAAGGCCCTGATTTACACTGTCGATCTTGCGCTCGACATTGGCAAAGTCAGAGGTCAGAACATAACCGTCCATCACGCCGTTGCCGCCGCCACCGAAACCAAAGCCGTTACCCCAGCCGCCGAATGCGGCGAAAATGAGGAACAGCACAATCCACCACGCGCCATCTCCGCCCCAGCCGAAGCCGTTACCGTTGCCTGTGTTGGCAGGAGCCACAGGCATAGTCATCATGGGGGTGCCATCGGAAAGAGACATAGTATCACTCCTTTTGAAAATTTTTTATATCAAACCGTGGCCACGATTTTGATTTACTTGAAAAGCCCCTGAAATTGGTTTGCCATTGACTGTATCTTGTTCAACTGGTCTTGTGAGATTCTGCCGCTTTGCAGCATTTTCTCTACTTCCGCTTTTGGGTCGCCTTTAAAACTTGCCTTGAACTGCTTGAACTGCTGTAAAAGCTGAGGAAAGTTGCCCATCGGCATCTGTCCGCCACCTAACGCATTGAAAAACGGATTGTTACTCATCGTCATCTTCCTCCTCCACTTTGCGCTTTTTCTTGCCCTTCATTTCGCCCACAAGCGCCGCCAGACGGTCGAACTCCTCGCGGGTGACAAACTTATCATCCATTTTTTTAGTATCATGAGGTTTGTTTTCAGCTTCTTCCGTGTAATTAAACGTCCTCATTGGAATAGGCGTGCCGCTTGCGTCTCGCTCCTTGATGTGGAAAACCATCGAGTTTGTTTCAAAGATAATTACTCGAGAATTTGGTGCGACCATAAACCCGTTTGCTTCTTCTTTTCCCCCGCTAATCCATACAACGCTTGTCTGCATTTGCTGCGGTTGAGCCGTTTGCGCAGGCATTTGTGGCTGCATCATCTGCTGCTGCCGCATCTGCATAAGGTTATCCGGCATCGGCTGTGGATAATAAGGGTTTTGATAGTACGGATTAAAAGCCATGTCATTCAGTCTCCTTTACCCAAAAATAGATCACAGTCTCATTGCTGCTGTCCCATGAATCAAAGATCGTCCCGTCCTGCACGCACACCACATGACCGGACAGGGCTAAAATGTATGTGCCTGCCGGATGCTCGTCCGCAAACTGCCCGACGGTATAGCACAGAGGGCAGGTGTCCGGCACGATGTAGCGCCGATAGCCGAGGGAGTGCAGATACGCACCCCACACCGCGTTGGCAGACGGCATATCACCTTCCAGATACCCCTCTATTGCCATAGCAAGGTACGTTTCGCCCCACTCTTTCCCGGTGGCTTTTGAAATAGCCCGAACGGTGCAGTCTCCCACATTTTTCCCGTGTGGGTTTTCGTTGAAGTAGCTATACATGCGCCGCCACTATTTCTATCACCCGCACATAGGCTTTCAGCCCCGGAAGGTCATCCTGATACGCCCAAATGATGTCCTCCGCCATCTGCTGTGTAAATCCCAACGACACCAACTTTTCGACCATGCAAGCACCTCCGTTTCTTGCAATAAGCGTAACAAAAAACTGCCCCCGCAAAGGGGCAGTTAAAGGTCAGAAAAAGGCCGTTAATTTGCGAAATATTTACTTGTACAATACCGAAAAAACGATGTATAATAAAATCAGCCACACCGGAATACTCCCGGAGGGCATCTTTCCCTTTTCATGTGCCCGGTTTTCCCCCCTACCGGGCGCAAACAAAGAAGCCGCACCTTTTCAGGTGTGGCTTCTTTCTTCGTCTGCAAATTTCTGATACGCTCTCTTGCGGCAACGCTTCACCGTTTCCGGTGACACGTTCAGCAGGAACGCCGTCTCACAATAGCTTTTTCGTTTTATGTCACATTCAATGACGCACACCGCCTCGTCTGGCGGCAACTGAACGCTCATCACATACGCAATAGCCCGCTTCGGGGCCATGCTCTGCAATCTGCGCCGTATCTGCTTGTGGTAGCTGTCCATAACACGGTTATAGCCGTGAGCTTGCGGGACTTTACGCCGGGGAAAGAGGCGGCTTGACATAGCTCTTTCCCGCTCAGCAGATTTATTTCACTTCACGATCTCCCACGTGCCTCTTTTCCCGTCCGCGCTCCGCGTCACCTTCACGGTGTACGTTTCGGTCACAACAGGCTCCTCCGGCTCTTCCGGCTTCTCCGGCTCCACATAGGGGATACTGAACCACTCACACAGCCCCTTGGCCGCGCTCTCCGCCACTTCTGTCATGTGCTCGTGCCACCAAGTGATGTCCTCCAGATTGTCGTGGAACGCGTGCTCCTCGTAGAACGCAACGGCGTTGGTCTTTTTCAGCTCGTACAGGTCGGCGCGGGGGACGAGCTTCACCGTGCGCGGGTAAATCTGCTTCCGATACTTCACCATGATTTCGCCCAGCTTCTTGCCGTTCTTGGAATAGGTGTAGTACATGGGGTGGCACCCCTGTGCCGTTCCGTTGGCGCTGGCGTTGGTGTGGCTGACGTAATGCACGTCTGCGCCCCATGCGTTGCTTTCTGCCACGTTCTGCTTCATGATGGCGTCGCCGTTGTCGCCATTCATGGGGGTGCGCCGGTACCCGCGCTTAGTGGCAATGCCGCAGCGGTTCAGGATCGGCTCCAGAATGTCGATGTACTCGTTGTTTTCAAGTGCCTCATAGCACTGTTTCCCGTCCGGGCGGGGATATACACAGGGGTTCGCCCTGTGCATAGCCGGGGACAGGTAGACTTTCGGCGCGGCCATTTACATGGCCTCCTCATCCACGCTGGACTTCTTATAGCTGGCGCTGGAAATGCCCAGCAGCGCGCCAAGGAACACGGTGATGCAGGAGATAGTCCCCGCCACCTGCTCGATGTACGGCCAGCCCCAGATGCCGCCCAGCCCCACGTACAGGGCACTGAGGGCGGGCAGCACGATCATAACCACCCACTTGATGATGTCATAGGTCTTGTTGTTCAGCTTCATAATTCTTCCTTTCCGGCTTTACGCCTCTCGCTTGATGGGCAGCTTCCTCACTTCCTCCATGACCCGTTTTGCGCTGCCGTTGCCGCCCATCTTTTCATACGGCTGATACAGATAGTCATTGAGGTTTTCGTACTCGTCCTGCGTGATGTACCCTCGTGTCACGTACACCATGCCCAGATGGATGATGCGGTCATGCGCCAACCCTACCAGCATATTTCGCTCCACATCGTTCTTATTACGCCGCTTCCCTATCAGCGCCCACAGCCCGTTACTTGCCAACATAGCCAGCACGATGGGCAAAAGCACTTCCTTCATCCACGGTTCCATTCGCCGCGTTCTCCTCTCAAATTATTTTTGCCCCTCGACACCCTTCGACCGTTTCTGACACGCTCCCTGTGCTATCCTGCTTGCAGAAAGGAGGTGTTACCATGCCCGAGTATTTCACCCTGTTTAACGCCGTCACGGACGCCATTGACCAGCTTGAAAAGGCCGTTGCCGCGCTCAAACAGGCACAGATTAGTGCCGAGGAAGCCTACATCCAGCGGGGGGAGTAATTCTCCCCGCCCTTATTCCGCGTACACGCTTTCGATCAGCGCACACAGCTCCGTGTACTGCTCGTCCGTGATGCGCCCCACGGCGTAAAACACGTCGCACTTCTGCTGCGCCTCCTCACGGGTCTTGTAAAACCGCTTGTTGATGAGCTTCGTCATAATGTTGTACATAGTCGTTCTCCTTTCAGTTTGCCGTCCGCAGACCGCTGCCTGCGCTCTCACGTTTCCTCTGCTCAATCTTCCGCAGGAATATGTGCCACAGCAGCCCGCACTGGTAATCCGAGACCCCCTGCTCCCACAGCAAGTCCCAGCCCACCACCGGGTGGCGCGGTATGGGCGCCATTATGATGCCGCCGGTGTTGGGGTGCTCCTTGTTGTACTGCGCTATGTATTCCTCCGTCCTCGTTCCTCTCTTGAATAACAGCATAGTTGTCCTTTCCGCGCTTACGCGCTCTCCTTATGCAGCCGGATGCACACGATGCCACTGCCGCCCGCGCCAGCGGTGGTTCCGCCGGATTCATTTTGGCCACCGCCTCCACCGCCAGTGTTAGCAGCTGCATTCATGTTCGCGGCATCACCTCCGCCATTACCGCCGCCGCCGTCACCACCAGCTGTAGGCGTACCAAGAATGTTCCCTGCGCCTCCTCCGCCCGCATAGAGTTTGCCGGTTGTCTCTCCAAACTCGCGCGTAGTAGTTCCTTGGCCGGTGCCTATAGGATAGGTAGTCGCGCTGGGCTGAGGGTTTGCTGCACCGCCATCACTTCCATCGCTTCCTCCTGCACCTGCAATATTGTAGGTCGACGTTATGCCGCGCCCCACACTCTGTCCGCCGCCAGAACCACCGCTGCCGCCGCAAATCAGCACTCCGTAACCCGCGGAATACACAGTTCCGCCAGAAGTCATTACAGTAGGTACTCTGCCGCCCTCGGCAGTTGAACCAAACGCGGTGGTATCACCACCATTTGTAGGCGCTGTTATGTTGGATTCGGTGTTGTTCTTCTTCCCGGATGAGCCACCGGCTCCCACAACGATTTGATATTCAGTATTCGCTCGCGGTGTGATATTCAGCAGCGTCACCGTTTTTCCGCCACCGCCTCCACCGCCGCCTCCATAATTGGTGGAGTTGCGATACCAGCCGGTGCAGCCGCCAGACCCGCCTCCAACAAGAAAAGCGTCTATCGCCGCTTCCTTCTTGAACGTAAGCACACCGCTTGTCAGAAATTCCACAACGCCATCTTCCAAGCGTTCGTTATACTGCCCCGTATAGGTAAACTCTAACCGTTTAGCAGTACCCCCCCCGCAATTAACGCTTTACCGATAA
>ERZ791861.495-NODE-495-length-23564-cov-2.162066_pt1 | contig 23564 bp, 17 predicted proteins | sample MGYA00510283_ERZ791861 | MGnify/ENA primary metagenome ERZ791861 (study PRJEB30046, sample SAMN00792074) | human gut metagenome | study: EMG produced TPA metagenomics assembly of the A metagenome-wide association study of gut microbiota in type 2...
CTGCGGCAGCCCATCGGGGTTTTAAACGAACCGGTGACTTTCACTACCTGATCGTAGTTCAGGATATCCGGATACATGCGCTTGCTTGCGCACTCCAGCGCCAGCTGTTTGATGTCGTAGTTCGGATCGCCTTTTTTATGGTTCAGACCATCGCGAATCGCAAACACCAGTTTCGGGAACACCGCAGTTTTACGGTTTTTACCGAGACCTGCGATACGGTTACGCAGGATAGATTCCTGAATCAGGCGCGATTCCCAGCTGGTGCCCAGACCAAAACCAAAAGTTACAAACGGCGTTTGACCGTTGGCGGTATGCAGGGTGTTTACTTCGTACTCCAGCGACTGGAAGGCATCGTAGCACTCTTTAATGGTACGAGAGTTAGCGTAGCCTTCTGCGTCCGGGATGCTCCACTCTTCTGCGGTCTTGCGATGTTTGTTGTAGCTGGCGGTGACAAACGGTGCCAGCACTTCATCGATACGGTTAATGGTGGTGCCGCCATAAATATGGCTGGCAACCTGAGCAATAATCTGCGCAGTTACCGCGGTTGCCGTTGAGATCGACTTCGGCGGTTCAATCTCGGCGTTCCCCATTTTAAAGCCCTGGGTCAGCATGCCTTTCAGGTCGATCAACATGCAGTTGAACATCGGGAAAAACGGTGAGTAATCGAGATCGTGATAGTGAATATCGCCACGCTCATGTGCCTGCACCACGTCACGCGGCAGCAGGTGCTGACGTGCATAGTGTTTAGCCACGATCCCGGCCAGCAGGTCGCGCTGGGTTGGAATCACCTTGCTGTCTTTGTTGGCGTTTTCGTTGAGTAACGAGGCGTTGGTCTGCTCGACCAGACCACGGATCTCCTGGTTCAGGCGACCGCGTTTTTCACGTTCAATGTCGCGATCGTGACGGTACTCGATGTAAGCACGAGCCAGTTGTTTGTATGGACCCGACATCAGCTGGTTTTCAACTGCGGTCTGGATCTCATTGATATCCACCTGGTTGCGGCCCTGCATCTGCTCGCTGACAACCGCGGCAACAGTGGCGCAATAATCGGCATCATCGACTTCCGCTGCTTTAGCTGCACGCAGAATCGCTTCTTTGATGCGCTCTGATTTAAACGGCACTTTGCAGCCGTCTCGTTTCATCACATGCGGTGTCATGATCGCTCCATATTTTTAAGAACAGGTTATCCACAGAAATTGGGAAAGGCGTTTTCCGGTTTTTTCGTTTCGTTTTCCGGTGCTTTCCGCAATCGCCATCCGCTTATCCACAACGCCGCACCTTTTTCGTGGGGAGCTGTAGTAGCAATTATAGTCGATTAATACAACATATTGGGTTGGGACGCATTTTAAAGTCTATATATAGTGCTTTGCATCAAGGATGTTTGAACTTTTTTTGATGTAGCTCAAAGTAAAAAGCAGAGCGTACGGATGACGGGCGCTACAGCGTTATGTAAATTTTTTAATGAATTTGCTGGTTGAAAAATCAACAAAAACAACATGCTGACAGACAAAACCCCGGAATGACCGGCATTACCGGGGCTTAGGGAAGATTTACTTCTGTAACCACCAGACAGCCTCAAAAGGCCGTAAATTCATGGCACAGGGTTGTGGTGAGGCTTCTTCGTAGTTATGCATCACAAGCTGCCAGTTGCCGCGCATTTGCCCTGGCTGCCAGGGTTGGATCTCACGGCTAAGGTTGGCAATGACCAGCAAGGTTTGCCCCTTCCATTCACGGCGATAGCACCACAATACAGGGCTGTTTGGCAGCAGATCCTGGTAATTGCCCCATGTCAGGATGGCTTCCTGCTTACGCAGTGCGATTAACTTTTGGTAGGTGTAAAACACCGAGGAATCATCGGCCAGCGCGGCTTCTACGTTGATTTGTTGATAGTTATCGCCCAGGCCAATCCACGGTTCGCCAGCCGTAAACCCGGCATTATCGCCGTTGCTCCATTGCATGGGCGTGCGGCTGTTGTCACGGGATTTACTGGCGAGGATTGCCAATAACTCGTCGGCATCACGCCCATCGTTGCGCAGCTCGGCAAACATATTGAGGCTCTCCACGTCGCGATAGTCAGTAATGCGCGTGAAATGCGGGTTGGTCATGCCAATCTCTTCGCCCTGGTAGATATACGGCGTTCCCTGCATGCCATGCAGCACCATCGCTAGCATTTTTGCCGCAGGCACGCGGTATTCACCTTCATCACCAAAGCGAGAAACAATGCGCGGCTGATCGTGGTTACACCAGAACAAGGCATTCCATGCTACGTTGTGCATTCCTTGTTGCCAGTGGCGGAACAATGTTTTCAACGCCACAAAGTCAGGTTTAGCCAGCGTCCATTTTTCACCACCGGGATAATCGACCTTCAGGTGATGAAAATTAAAGGTCATCGATAATTCACTGCCTGCCAGTGCCGCGTATCGCTGGCAATGCTCAAGGCTGGTGGAGGACATTTCACCTACGGTCATTAACCCGCGTGGCGTAAACACATCGCGGTTCATCTCGTGCAAAAACTCGTATGCTCGTGGCCCGTCGGTGTAGAAGCGACGCCCGTCGCCATCCAGGTCTTCAGGGAAACGCGGGTCTTTGGAGATCAGATTCACCACATCCAGGCGCAACCCATCGACCCCACGATCGGCCCAGAATTCACAGACTTTTTTCAGCTCTGCGCGTACCGCTGGATTCTCCCAGTTGAGATCCGCCTGTTCTGGTGCAAAGAGATGCAAATAGTACTGTTCGCTTTCCGCATGCCAGCGCCACGCACTACCGCCAAATTTTGAACGCCAGTTATTCGGTGGCGTTTCTGGTTCGCCATCGCGCCAGATATAAAACTGGCGGTAAGGGCTTTCTTTGTTCAGCGCCTCGCGAAACCAGGCATGTTGGGTAGAGGTATGGTTAAACACCATATCGAGAATGATACGAATCCCGCGCGATTTTGCCTGCGTCACCAGTTCGTCAAAATCGTCCAGCGTGCCGTAGGTGGGATCAATCGCCGTATAGTTCGCTACGTCGTAACCGTTATCGACCTGGGGAGAGACATAAAAGGGGGTTAGCCAGATGGCATCAACGCCCAGTTTATGCAGATAGTCCAGGCGTTGGATAACGCCACGTAAATCGCCGGTACCGCTACCCGTGGTGTCCTGAAAACTCTTTGGATAAATCTGGTAGATAACGCCGTTTTGCCACCAGTGGGGAAGATTAGTCATTACGTTATTCCTGCGAATGCGAGGGGGCGCAATTGCGCCCCGAAGAAAATTAAACAATGTCCAGCGTGCCCAGGCGGTATTTCCGCTGATAGATAAACGAGGTGAGTACAATCGGGATGATGATGGCGATAGCCATTGCCAGCGCAAACACCTGCCAGTAGCTCGGTTGAATCGAGAGAATTCCCGGCAGGCCGCCTACGCCGATGCCATTCGCCATAACGCCGTTCAGGCCGCATAGCAATCCTGCCAGACCAGAACCAATCATCGCGCACAGCATCGGGAAGCGATATTTCAGGTTGATGCCGTACATTGCAGGCTCAGTGACCCCAAGCCAGGCGGAGATAGCGGCAGGCACGGAGATCTCGCGTTCATTGTGCTTGCGGCTGGAAATGATAATGCCTATCACGGCGGAGCCCTGAGCGATATTCGACAGCGCAATCAGCGGCCACACTGGCGTACCACCCATGCTTTGAATCATCTGCAAATCAATAGCAAGCGTGGTCTGGTGTACACCGGTGATCACCAGCGGGGCGTACAGGAAGCCAAACAATGCTGCGCCAATAGGTGCAAAGCTGCCGGTCATCAGGTGACGTACCGCAAAGGCAACGCCATCGCCAATCATGCGTCCAAACGGACCAATCAGCGCATGGGCGAGGAACACCGCGAGGATCAGCGAACAGACGGGCACCACCACCAGATAGAGGTAATCCGGCACGATGCGTTTAAGGCGAGTTTCAATAACGCCCAGCGCCAGCCCGGCTAACAGTGCCGGGATCACCTGCGCCTGATAGCCTACTTTGGCGATGCTGAACATGCCAAAGTCCCACACTTCCGGCAGCTGCTGCCCGAGCAGATAAGCGTTCATCAGCTGTGGAGAAACCAGCGTTACGCCAAGTACGATACCAAGGATCGGCGTGCCGCCCATTTTTTTCACCGCTGACCAGCAAATCCCGACCGGCAGGTAGAAGAAGATCGCTTCACCGATCAACCACAGAAAATCGTAGATCGTTTGCAGGGAAGGGTACATTTGCGCCAGCGTTTGACCGTTGCTCATGGGCAAATCGCCGATCACATTGCGAAAACCGAGGATCAAACCGCCGCTAATCAACGCGGGCAGCAACGGGAAGAAGATCTCCGCGAAATGAGAGATCAACTGCTCATGCCATTTCATATTCTGCCGGGCGGCTTTTTTTACCTGCTCTTTATCAACCTGCGCCTGTCCGGTTGACGCAATCAGTGCTTGATAGTAATCACCCACATTGGTGCCAATCACCACCTGAAATTGCCCGGCATTGGTGAAACAGCCTTTCACCATGGGGAGTTGCTCAATTTCTTTCGGTCTGGCATTGGCCGGTTGGTTGAGGACAAAGCGCAGGCGAGTAATACAGTGGCTCACCGTCGCAATATTGCCGCGCCCGCCGACCAGTTCAATCAACCGATCGATATCCGTTTGGTTTATTTTGCTCATCATAAAGCCCCATGGCAGATGACATTTTTGGTTGGCTGCAGAATATATTGCGCGGAAAAATTTAAAAACGGGAACGTTCCCGAAACGCAGCGAAGATCACAATTTATCGTTCAGGAAACGATCAGGACAGGGTGGCGGGGATGATGATTTGTTGCGGTTCGCTGCGCCCGGTTACCTGTGCGATCAATTGGCAGGCCGCCTGGCGTCCAGCTTCGGCGTAACCAGGATCTACGGTGACGATCTCCGGATGAAGGAATTTCATTAACGGCGTATTACCGACGCTCGCCAGTTGCAAGGTGTCGATGCGTTGCTCTTGCAGGTATTTACTTGCGCCAAGTGCCAGCGTGTCGGTTGCGCACAGTAAGGCGGTAGTTTCAGGCGTAATCACTTTTGCTACGTTCTCATAGCCTTGCTTCATAGCAAGCCCTGGCAGAGCGGCAACGGGATGCAGTTTATGCGCTTTGCAGAACGCCAGGTAGGCTTCGTGACGTCGCTTACCGGTCGTCACGTCACTGTGCGGCACGCCGAGATAACTGATATTACGATGCCCCTGGTCATAGAGCCGTTGCATCAGGATCTTGATTGCCCCTTCGTCGTCATAACAGACCGAAGCAAAGCCTTTTGCGTCACGCGCCAGCAGAACCAGCGATGACTGCCAGTGGGCTAACATTTCTTCTGTTATGCCGGTAAAACCGAACAGCACTACGCCGTCGATATTACGCCGTTTTAGGATCCCCAAATGTTCGGCAACTAATTGCGGGGAAAACTGACTTTCCATCATGATTGGGTCGTAACCTTGTTCATAGAACGCTGGCAGCATGGTTTGAACGGCGAGATTTTCTGACAACGAATCCAGGCGGGTAACAATGATGGCGACCACTTTATCGCTTTGCCCACGCATAGCGCGCGCAGAGCGGGAAGGGGAAAATCCATGCTGATTCATCACTGCTTCCACGCGCTCGCGCGTGCGCTGGCTCACGCCGCTTTCGTTATTCAGCACCCGGGAAACCGTAGATTTCCCCACGCCGCTTAAGCGCGCGATGTCTTTGATGGTCAGCCGATTTTGCATCCTGTTGTCCCGTAACGTGTTGTTTAATTATTTGAGGCTAACTTTACCCGTGCATTCAGCAATGGGTAAAGTCTGGTTTATCGTTGGTTTAGTTGCCAGCAGGTATTATATCGCCATAAATGCTACGAATATTATTGGATTCTCCTTATTATTTGCGGCGCTTTTTTCACTTACCGGAGGTTATATGGAACCTGATCCCACGCCTCTCCCTCGACGGAGATTAAAACTTTTTCGGTAAGCCCGTCTTTTCACGGCGTTACCGGATGCGTAAGGCCGTGACGTTTTAACGTCCCTGCTCAGCTTTATTACCTTCAGGTAAGGCTTCGCCACGCCTGAAGACATTTCTGTACTGTTTCAGACAGTGCGGAGGGACTCCTTATGTTTAAAGAAATTTTTACCCGGCTCATTCGCCATTTACCTTCCCGTCTGGTTCATCGTGATCCATTGCCTGGCGCGCAGCAGACAGTGAATACGGTGGTCCCGCCGTCCTTAAGTGCGCATTGCCTGAAAATGGCGGTGATGCCCGAAGAAGAATTGTGGAAAACGTTCGACACCCATCCGGAAGGGTTAAATCAGGCGGAAGTGGAATCTGCCCGCGAACAACATGGTGAAAATAAATTACCCGCACAACAACCGTCGCCGTGGTGGGTACATTTATGGGTCTGCTATCGCAACCCCTTTAATATTTTACTCACCATTCTCGGCGCTATTTCTTACGCCACGGAAGATTTATTTGCCGCGGGCGTTATCGCGCTAATGGTCGCCATTTCTACGTTGCTGAACTTTATTCAGGAAGCACGTTCCACTAAAGCGGCAGATGCCCTGAAAGCGATGGTCAGCAATACTGCGACGGTGCTGCGCGTAATTAACGACAAAGGCGAAAATGGCTGGCTGGAGATCCCGATCGACCAGCTGGTGCCCGGCGATATTATAAAACTGGCGGCGGGAGATATGATCCCGGCAGATTTACGTATCTTGCAGGCGCGGGATCTGTTCGTCGCTCAGGCGTCGTTAACCGGTGAGTCTCTGCCCGTAGAAAAAGCCGCAACCACTCGCCAGCCGGAGCACAGCAATCCGCTGGAGTGCGACACCCTGTGTTTTATGGGCACCACCGTGGTGAGCGGCACGGCACAAGCAATGGTGATTGCTACAGGTGCCAATACCTGGTTTGGTCAACTGGCGGGGCGTGTTAGTGAGCAGGAAAGCGAGCCGAATGCCTTTCAGCAAGGGATCAGCCGCGTCAGTATGCTGCTGATTCGCTTTATGCTGGTGATGGCACCGGTGGTGCTGTTAATCAATGGCTACACCAAAGGCGACTGGTGGGAAGCGGCGCTGTTTGCGCTTTCGGTCGCGGTAGGCCTAACGCCGGAAATGTTGCCGATGATTGTTACCTCGACGCTGGCGCGCGGCGCAGTAAAGCTGTCGAAACAGAAAGTGATCGTCAAACATCTGGATGCTATTCAGAACTTTGGCGCAATGGATATTCTGTGCACTGATAAAACCGGCACCCTGACACAGGACAAAATTGTGCTGGAGAATCATACCGATATCTCCGGTAAAACCAGCGAACGCGTGCTGCATAGCGCGTGGTTGAACAGTCATTATCAGACCGGACTTAAAAACCTGCTCGATACAGCGGTGCTCGAAGGTACGGATGAAGAGTCAGCGCGCTCGCTGGCCAGCCGTTGGCAAAAAATTGATGAGATTCCGTTTGATTTCGAGCGTCGTCGGATGTCGGTGGTAGTGGCAGAAAATACCGAACACCATCAGCTGGTTTGCAAAGGTGCATTGCAGGAAATCCTCAATGTGTGTTCGCAGGTGCGTCACAATGGCGAGATTGTGCCGCTCGATGACATCATGCTGCGTAAGATTAAGCGGGTTACTGATACGCTGAATCGTCAGGGGCTGCGCGTGGTTGCGGTGGCGACGAAATACCTGCCAGCGCGTGAAGGAGATTACCAGCGGGCGGATGAATCCGACCTGATCCTCGAAGGATATATTGCTTTCCTTGATCCGCCAAAAGAGACAACTGCTCCGGCACTGAAGGCATTAAAAGCGAGTGGAATTACCGTAAAAATCCTTACTGGCGACAGTGAGTTAGTTGCAGCGAAAGTGTGCCATGAAGTGGGGCTGGACGCGGGAGAGGTGGTCATTGGTAGTGATATTGAAACGCTATCTGACGACGAACTGGCTAATCTCGCACAGCGCACCACGCTGTTTGCTCGTCTGACGCCGATGCATAAAGAACGCATTGTGACCTTACTGAAGCGCGAAGGGCATGTGGTTGGCTTTATGGGCGATGGTATTAATGATGCGCCCGCCTTACGCGCTGCGGATATCGGCATTTCTGTGGACGGCGCGGTAGATATCGCCCGTGAAGCGGCTGATATCATCCTGCTGGAAAAAAGCCTGATGGTGCTGGAAGAGGGGGTTATTGAGGGACGTCGCACTTTCGCCAACATGCTGAAATACATCAAAATGACGGCGAGCTCTAACTTCGGTAATGTGTTCAGCGTGCTGGTGGCGAGTGCTTTCTTGCCCTTCCTGCCGATGTTGCCGTTACACTTGCTTATTCAGAACCTGCTGTACGATGTGTCACAGGTGGCGATCCCGTTTGATAACGTCGACGACGAGCAAATTCAAAAGCCGCAGCGTTGGAATCCGGCGGATCTGGGGCGCTTTATGATCTTCTTCGGACCGATCAGCTCGATCTTCGATATTCTGACGTTTTGCCTGATGTGGTGGGTATTCCATGCCAACACGCCGGAAACGCAAACGCTGTTCCAGTCGGGATGGTTTGTGGTGGGCTTACTGTCGCAAACGCTGATTGTGCATATGATCCGTACCCGCCGTGTGCCGTTTATTCAGAGCTGTGCATCGTGGCCGTTAATGATCATGACCGTGATCGTGATGATTGTCGGGATCGCATTGCCGTTTTCACCGCTGGCCAGTTATCTGCAGCTGCAGGCGCTGCCGTTAAGCTATTTCCCGTGGCTGGTTGCGATTCTGGCAGGGTATATGACGTTAACCCAGTTGGTGAAAGGGTTCTATAGCCGTCGTTACGGCTGGCAGTAAAGAATAAACTGGGCACGATAGCCCCGATTCAGATTGCAGACAAAGTGAGCGTTGTTCATGCCGGATGCGGCGTAAATGCCTTATCCGGCCTACAAATTCAATCAATTGCAGGAATCACGTAGGCCTGATAAGCGTAGCGCATCAGGCAATTTTGCGTTTGTCATCAGATTTAATCCGGGCATGATAGCCCGGATTTCCATCAAGATTAGCGACGAACAGCGATCGCTTCGATCTCAATTTTTACGTCTTTCGGCAGACGGGCAACTTCAACGCAAGAACGTGCCGGGAAGGTGGCATTGTGTTCGGTGAAGAAGGCTTCGTAGGTAGCATTAACGGTTGCGAAGTCGTTCAGATCTTTCACAAACACGGTGGTTTTAACGATGTCGCCCACTTTCAGGCCTGCGGCTTCGACGATCGCTTTTACGTTATCCAGCGACTGACGTGCCTGTGCAGCGACGTCTGCCGGTACTTCGCCCGTTTTCGGATTTACCGGGATCTGGCCGGAGGTAATGATCATATTGCCCAGATCAACGCCCTGTACGTAAGGACCGATAGCTGCCGGTGCATTTTCCGTCGCGATAGTTTTGCTCATGATTTCTCCTTTATTACAGCGGTAAAAAGTCTGGCTCATTATAGGGAGCCAGACTTTTATTACCAACCGCAATTAATTGGCCAGCACCACATTATGGGAAAACTCTTTTTCACAGTATTTGCATTTGAGCGCGATGTCATTGGCGCGTTTTCGCACGGCAAAGCTGGAAGAAACCGGTTCGGCATGGCTGATACAGTTGCTGTTCGGGCAGACCAGCACATTGTCGATGCGCTCCGGCAGACTGGGGCGCGATTTACCCACCACTTCATAGTTGTCGATACGGTTAACCGTGGCTTGCGGCGCATACAATGCCAGTTGATCTACCTGATCTTCACTCAAAAAGGTATTTTCGATTTTGATCAGATCTTTGCGGCCCATCTCGCCAGAAGGCAGGTTCAGACCAATGGTGATGCGCTGATCCGTTTCGGTCAGCTTGAACAGACTCAACAGCTTAAAACCGATCTGGGCGGGGATATGGTCAATTACCGTGCCGCGTTTAATAGCTTCAACCTGCAATTTATTATCGTGTGTCATCTCTATTTCCCCTTACAGTACCAGATCGCGATTCAGAACCAGTGCCAGTAACGCCTGGCGAGCGAAAATCCCGTTGCCTGCCTGCTGGAAGTACCAGGCGTGTGGCGTTTTATCAACATCCGTCGCAATCTCATCAACACGCGGCAGCGGATGCAGCACTTTCATATTGGCTTTGGCGTTGTGGAGATCGCTGGCGCGAAGAACAAACTGCGCTTTCACGTTGGCGTACTCGGACGGGTCCAGACGCTCTTTTTGCACGCGGGTCATGTACAGGATGTCTACTTCCGCCATCACTTCTTCAATAGAGCTGTGCAGACTCCAGGCGATCCCTTTTTCATCGAGCATATCAAGGATGTATTGCGGCATTGCCAGCGCGTCCGGCGCGATGAAGTAAAAACGGTTGCCGTCGAACTTCGCTAACGCCTGAGTCAGGGAGTGAACGGTGCGGCCATATTTCAGGTCACCAACCATTGCGACGTGGAGATTGTCCAGACGCCCCTGGGTTTCCTGAATGGTGAATAAGTCCAGCAAGGTTTGCGTCGGATGTTGGTTGGAGCCATCACCGGCATTCAGTACCGGTACATTGCCAGAAAATTCGGTGGCCAGGCGCGCCGCCCCTTCCTGCGGATGACGCATCACTATCGCATCGACGTAAGTGCTGATAACCGAAATGGTATCGGCCAGCGTTTCGCCCTTTTTACCCAGTGATGTATTGGCGCTGTCGGAGAAGCCCACCACGCTGGCACCCAGGCGGTGCATAGATGTTTCGAAAGAGAGACGGGTACGGGTAGAGGCTTCGAAGAAACAGCTGGCAATGACTTTGTGCTTCAACAGCTCTGGTTGCGGGTTTGCTTTCAGTTTCGCCGCTGTCGCCAGCACCAGATTAAGGTCATCGCGACTAAGGTCGTTTATGGAAATGATATGTTTCTGATATAGCGGATTAGCCATCTTTTATCTCCTGACGCCTGGGCAAAAAAAAGCCCCTCGATTGAGGGGCTGGGAATGGGTGATCAACGGGAAGAAAAACGGCAGGCCAGCGTCTTTTTTCAGACGCGGTAAGACAAAATGTCGAACACACTGAACCATACATCCTCCCGGCAAATTGTCCGGCATTATACTCATCGTCAGAAGCGGCGCAAGCATTTGATGCAATATTTTGTCAGCGCAAACGGTTTATTTGAATTATAAGTCAAAATATATGCATTTTTATTTGCTGTGATTCTGGAGGGGAACTGTCCTTCGGTATCAATAATTGCAGACATTCCCTGCTTTTTTCTTTTTCACTTTCACGCAATCAGATATGCATTTTATTCCATTCATCCGACTTATAGGGCGGAGTGTGAAAACGAACGGCTAACACTATTGCTTACTGCTCAGGGATGCGCGCTATCACTTTAATTTCAAAATCAAAGCCTGCCAGCCATGTAACACCCACCGCCGTCCAGTTTGGATAAGGTGGGGCGCTAATATTTCATTTTTCACCGTCATGATGTCTTCAAATTGGTTTTCTGGATCGGTATGGAAGCTCGTAACATCAATGATATCGTCAAAAGTGCATCCCGCAGCAGCCAGGGTCGCATACAAATTATCAAATGCCAGTCTGACTTGTTGCTGAAAATCGGGTTCTGGTGTTCCGTCCTCTCGACTTCCTACTTGCCCGGAAACAAACAGCAAATCGCCGGAACGAATAGCCGCAGAATAACGATGCTCAGCATACAGTGAATGTCGGCCAGCAGGGAAAACAGCGGTTCTTTCTACCATTTGGTTATCCTCAAGATTTACGACATGAACAGAAGAGTTCTCTTTACCGGGAGCCGCTTTTAGCGGACGACGTGAGTAAACAAAACCCAGACATCATGGATAATGGCTGGGCTTAATTGAGCGTAGTCGGTTATGCGCCAAACGCGCCATCAATGGTATGCATCGCGCCGGTAACAAAGCTGGCTTCTGGCCCTGCTAACCATGCGACCATACCAGCGACCTCTTCCGGTTGCCCATGTCTTTTGATAGCCATAAAACTATGCAACATATCGCGCATTGGCCCGTTGGCGGGATTAGCGTCGGTATCAATTGGCCCTGGCTGGACGACGTTGATGGTGATCCCACGCGGTCCAAAATCACGGGCCAGCCCGCGCGCCATGCCTTGCAGGGCAGATTTGCTGGCGGCATAAGCAGCCATGCCTGCAACAGGCATACGATCGCCATTCACGGAGCCGATGATTAAGATGCGCCCGCCTTCGGGCATCTGCCGGGCGGCTTCAACAGAGGCATGATAAGGAGCATGAATATTGATTTTGAAAAGGCGATCAATATCGTCGGCATTTAATTCCAGGGCATCGCCAAAGACGCCAATACCTGCATTTACTACCAGAATATCCAATGCGCCACTCTTACGAACGACATCAATGACAGCGTCTCTGTCAGCACTATCTGTGAATACTGCTGTCGCTCCAGTCTCTTGTGCCAGGCGTTCAGCGGCATCTTTCGACCCCGCATAGGTGAATCGTACATTGGCCCCATCGGTGACGAAACGACGTACCATAGCGGCACCGATTCCACGGCTGCCACCGAGGATGAGAACTGTCTTACCTGTAAAAGCGCCCATAAGGACTCCTTGATTTATTATGTAACATGCATTACAAAACTGTTTTAACTTTCTGTCAACAAGTTTTGTAATGGTCACTAAAAAACAATCTCGCGTTCCAGGTCGTCCCAGACGTTTCGCTCCTGAGCAGGCAGTCTCTGCGGCAAAAGTGCTTTTTCACCAAAAAGGTTTCGATGCTGTTAGTGTTGCTGAAGTTACTGATTATCTTGGTATTAACCCCCCGAGCCTCTACGCGGCTTTTGGCAATAAGGCTGGGTTATTTAGCCGTGTACTCAATGAATATGTCGGTACGGAAGCTATTCCGCTTGCCGATATTCTTCGTGATGATCGTCCGGTAGGGGAGTGCCTGGCTGAGGTATTAAAAGAAGCGGCGCGCAGATATAGCCAAAACGGCGGCTGCGCTGGCTGTATGGTTCTTGAAGGTATTCATAGTCATGATCCACAAGCGCGTGATATTGCCGTTCAATATTATCACGCCGCAGAAACGACCATTTATGACTATATCGCCAGGCGGCATCCACAAAGCGCACAATGTGTGACTGATTTTATGAGTACCGTGATGTCAGGGCTTTCTGCGAAGGCACGAGAGGGGCACTCCCTCGAACAACTCTGTGCAACAGCTGCACTGGCGGGGGAAGCGATAAAAACTATTCTCAAGGAGTGATGCTGACCTTGATCCGAAAGGCGGGAACGCGCCTGCCGATAAGTTGTGATAAGACAATAATTCACGCGTTAAGGCTGGCGGAATTGATCATCTTTTCGTATAACGGTGGAAATGAAACATTGTTTTAATTAAGGAGTGGAAAAGATGATCATCGGAAATATTCATAATCTTCAGCCGTGGCTACCCCAGGAGTTACGCCAGGCGATTGAGCATATCAAAGCACACGTTACGGCAGAAACGCCAAAGGGCAAGCACGATATCGAAGGTAATCGTCTGTTTTATCTTATCTCGGAAGATATGACCGAGCCGTACGAAGCTCGCCGTGCGGAGTACCATGCCCGCTATCTCGACATTCAGATTGTGTTAAAAGGTCAGGAAGGCATGACCTTCAGCACGCAACCTGCAGGCACGCCGGATACCGACTGGTTAGCTGATAAAGACATCGCATTTTTGCCGGAAGGCGTTGATGAGAAAACAGTTATCCTAAATGAAGGTGATTTTGTTGTGTTTTATCCGGGGGAAGTGCATAAACCGCTGTGCGCAGTGGGCGCGCCAGCCCGGGTTCGCAAAGCAGTAGTGAAGATGCTGATGGCGTGATGACTTTTCGCCGTAAATAACTCCAGGTTTACGGCGAGCTTATGAAAAGAGCGTTTTTTGATATTTTTTTGTGAGTAGAATTTGTAATGCTTAGACGTTCTTATTAACTCAAGGAGTCCGTCATGAGCAAAATATCAGATTTGAATTATTCTCAACACATTACATTAGCCGACAATTTTAAACAAAAAAGTGAAGTTTTAAATACCTGGCGTGTTGGAATGAATGATTTTGCCCGTATTGCCGGGGGGCAGGATAGCAGAAGGAATATTCTTTCTCCCAGATCATTTTTGGAGTTTTTGGCTAAGATATTTACCCTGGGTTATGTGGATTTTAGCAAACGCTCCAACGAAGCGGGTAGAAATATGATGGCTCATATTAAGTCCTCATCTTATATCAAAAATAATGATGGTAGTGAGATAATGAAGTTTGTTATGAATAATCCTGAAGGGGAGCGAGTGGATTTATCTAAGGTGGAAATAGAAATTACACTTTCTACTACCACTACTATGGGGACTCGTCAAGGACATACAGCCATTATATTTCCACAATCTGATTTTTTGAGTTTTCGTTATGAAGGTAAGTCTTTTGAAAGAAAAGATGATAGTTCATTACACCTGATTACTAACAAGGTTCTGGCGTGTTACCAACGTGAAGCTAACAAGAATATGGCGCTTCTATTAAATAATCATCAGTTGAACTGGAAGGACGCAATTGATTATAACGAGTTATTAGAAAAGCCATTAGCCAGTACATTAGAAAAAATAAAGAAAGAACATCTGCTATTAATGCCTCATGTATGTGATGACACGATTCCATACTTACTAGGCGAAGGTGGTATACTTGAAGAAATAAATGATCTGAAAACGTTACATGATACCAGAATTGCTAGTGGTACAGAAGGTAATGATGAAATTAATAACATCAAAATTAACCTGTCTAATATTCTTATTGATTCCTTAGATGATGCAAAAGTTAATCTCGAAAAGGTCATCGATTCGATGTTGAAGACTTTTTTAAAATTGCCATATATTAATGATGTAAAAATTCTGGAGTGGTGTTTTAATCAAAGTATGCAATATTCTGATGATACTACAAAGATAAAGCATGCCCGCTCCGTGATCGATCATATTGATTTTAACTGCGATCAGTCTAAAATAGCTGAGACATTATTTTTCAACCTCAATAAAGAACCCTATAAAAACAGCCCTGAGTTACAGGAATTGATTTGGGAGAAGTTGGTTGTATATGTCAATGATTTTAATTTAAGTAATCAAGAAAAATCGCGCTTAATACTAAGGCTATTTGATGATGTTAAATTGGTTTTTGATAAAGTGCCTCTCAGTATTTTAGTGAATGATATTTTTTTGAAGAATTTTTTCATGAAGCAACCTGATTTTGCTAAGTGGTACTTCTATCAATTACTTAAGAGTTATGAGGGAGAACAGATGTATCTTAATGAGTTAGGATATGTTTATGGTGATGAAGAAAAAACAAAAGAAATTGTAAATAAACTTCCGGGTTATGTCGTTAAGATTTTTGAAGAAAAGATCGATAATGAATTAAAAATTAGAACAAGAAAGATGGAAACCCTGCGGGATGGGAAAATCAATATATATGATTATATTAATGAAAAACAGTTAGAAAAATTAAATCCACCGCAAGATTTACGTTCTGCAATAGAAAAAATTGGGTGGAAGAATAGACCTATCACTGCATAAAATAATGTGATGCCGGGATGTTTTTGTATTTCCCGGCATCTTTATAGCGATATCAATTATTTACTGAGCGTCGCGACCATCACCGCTTTGATGGTATGCATGCGGTTTTCCGCCTGATCAAAAACAATGCTGGCGGCAGATTCGAAGACCTCATCAGTCACTTCCATTCCGCCATGTAGGCCAAACTCTTCCGCCATTTTCTTACCAAGCGTCGTCTGGTCGTCATGAAACGCGGGCAGGCAGTGGAGGAATTTGACCTCCGGGTTACCGGTCAACTGCATCATCTTGTTATTCACCTGATAATCACGCAGCAATGCAATCCGTTCCGCCCATTTCTCTTTTGCTTCCCCCATCGACACCCATACATCGGTATAGATAAAGTCAGCACCTTCTACTCCTTTGGCTACATCTTCCGTCAGCGTAATATTCCCGCCATTTTGCTGTGCCAGGGCGCGGCATTCCGTAACCAGCGCAGCTTCCGGCCAGCATGCCTGTGGCGCGACCAGACGCAAATCCAGACCGGTAAGCGCCGCAGCTTCGAGCATCGAGTTTCCCATGTTGTTACGCGCGTCACCTGCATAGACCAGCGTCATTTCGTTGAATGCTTTGCCGGGCAAATGCTCCTGCATGGTGAGAAGATCCGCCAGCAGCTGCGTGGGGTGAAACTCATTGGTCAGGCCGTTCCATACCGGCACGCCAGCGTATTCCGCCAGTGTTTCGACAATCTCCTGACCATAGCCGCGATACTGAATACCGTCATACATGCGACCAAGCACGCGGGCAGTGTCTTTAATCGACTCTTTATGACTAATCTGGCTGCCGCTTGGGCCGAGATAAGTAACACGAGCACCCTGGTCATATGCGGCAACTTCGAAAGAGCATCGGGTACGAGTCGAGTCTTTTTCGAAGATGAGCGCGATGTTTTTACCAGTGAGTTTGGCTTCTTCTTTACCGCTTTTCTTATCGGCTTTCAGCTTCGCGGCTAACTGCAACAGGCTGTTGAGTTCAGCTGGCGTGAAATCGAGTAATTTCAGGAAATGCTTATGATAAAACCCGGACATAGATCCCTCCTGTGGCTAACGCCTCAATGAATTAAAATTCAATTTATATGGATGATTATTCATTTGCAAGTCTAAAGCATAAATCTTTGTCACAAAGGTGGAGGCAATGTCAGTGGTGTGTGACAATAAGAGTATCGGCAGGACATTAAGAGGAATGAGCCATGGCAAACCCGGAACAACTGGAAGAACAGCGTGAAGAAACACGTTTGATTATTGAAGAATTACTGGAAGATGGCAGCGATCCGGACGCGCTGTACACCATCGAACACCATCTTTCCGCAGACGATCTGGAAACCCTGGAAAAAGCAGCAGTTGAAGCGTTTAAACTCGGTTACGAAGTGACCGATCCAGAAGAGCTGGAAGTTGAAGATGGTGATATCGTGATTTGCTGCGACATCCTCAGCGAGTGCGCGTTGAATGCCGATCTGATCGATGCCCAGGTTGAACAACTGATGACGCTGGCGGAGAAATTTGACGTTGAGTACGACGGTTGGGGCACTTACTTTGAAGATCCCAACGGCGAAGACGGCGACGATGAAGATTTTGTCGATGAAGACGATGACGGGGTTCGCCACTAATTAATTGATTAAAATGCCCGATAGCACACACTAGCGGGCATTTTTTTAGAGTTCGCGTAGCATCCGCACTTCACAATCGACATGGCCCGTGCAGCCAAGCGCATAGTCGATATGCTCAAAGCCCAAATGCTCATAAAGCGCAATGGCTTCCTTTAAAAAAGCGGTCGTTTCCAGATAGCAGCGTTTGAAGCCCATCTCTCGTGCTTGCTCCATCGCCATTAAGGCCAGTTTTTTCGCCAGCCCTTTACCGCGAATAGCCGGAAGAAAATACATCTTTTGCAGTTCGCAAATGTCCGATTCACTACCTGCTAATGGCGCAATCCCACCGCCGCCGACCACTTCACCCTCGTACTCAACCACCCAATATGCATGACCAGGCTGACTATACACTTGATACAGCTCGTCAAGATTCGGATCGGCGACGGTGTAGCCTTTATCAGCGGTAAGACCGTATTCGGCGGATACCTGACGAATGACGCGGGCGATAGCAGGATTATCCTGCAACGTCAGGCGACGCATTACAGGTGATTGCGGCGCAATGTTATTCATAGTTTAACCCAATAAAAATAAAGTAATTATACATTTGTTTAATACCACTCTCTTCTTACGTGCGCAAGCGTCTTATAAAGCAATAAAGTTTTTGCCAGCCTATTACTGATAAGAGTATTGTAACGTGGCAGAACATTTTACTGTCTGTATCTATAAATTATATCAATGGATTTTTTAATTCAGGGAATTTTTATGGCTCAAGTTATTAATGAAATGGATGTTCCGTCCCATTCGTTTGTTTTTCATGGTACAGGTGAGAGATATTTTCTTATTTGTGTGGTGAATGTGTTGTTAACGATTATAACGCTAGGTATCTATTTACCATGGGCATTAATGAAATGTAAGCGTTATCTCTATGCTAATATGGAAGTTAACGGACAACGATTTTCTTATGGGATTACCGGTGGGAATGTTTTTGTTAGTTGTCTTGTTTTTGTTTTTTTCTATTTCGCAATCTTAATGACAGTGTCAGCAGATATGCCGCTTGTTGGCTGTGTTTTGACTTTGTCACTGTTGGTTTTGCTTATATTTATGGCAGCAAAAGGACTGCGTTATCAGGCCTTGATGACTAGTCTCAACGGCGTAAGATTTAGTTTTAATTGCTCTTTGAAAGGGTTCTGGTGGGTAACCTTTTTCTTGCCGATTTTAATGGCCATTGGGATGGGGACTGTTTTCTTTATCTCGACAAAGATGCTACATGCCAATAGTTCAAGTAGTGTTATTATATCTGTGGTTCTGATGGCAATAGTTGGTATTGTTTCCATTGGTATTTTTAATGGTACTTTATATAGTCTGGTAATGAGTTTTCTCTGGAGCAATACCAGTTTCGGTATACATCGTTTCAAGGTGAAATTAGATACTACGTATTGTATAAAATATGCCATTCTCGCATTTTTAGCTTTATTACCTTTTCTCGCTGTTGCTGGTTATATTATCTTCGATCAAATATTAAATGCGTATGATAGTTCTGTGTATGCAAATGATGATATTGAGAATTTACAGCAATTTATGGAAATGCAACGTAAAATGATAATCGCGCAGTTAATCTATTATTTTGGGATTGCTGTTAGCACCAGTTATTTAACGGTGTCGTTGCGAAATCATTTTATGAGCAACCTGTCACTGAATGATGGGCGTATTCGTTTTCGCTCAACTTTAACATACCACGGTATGCTTTATCGCATGTGTGCGTTGGTGGTGATATCCGGGATTACGGGCGGTCTGGCTTATCCACTGCTGAAAATATGGATGATTGACTGGCAGGCAAAAAATACGTATTTGCTGGGCGATTTGGATGACCTTCCTTTAATCAATAAAGAAGAACAACCAGATAAAGGCTTCTTAGCCAGTATTTCACGGGGAATTATGCCTTCTTTACCATTTCTGTAAGAGATAAAAAAGGCCGGAGCATGCTCCGGCCTTCGTTTTCATCACGGTGTTGATTACAGCGCGGCGATAACAGCCTGCTGTTCAATCAGCTTCGCTTTCGCTTCCAGCTTCTCACGCTCTTTCGCGATGACCGCTTCCGGTGCGCGGGCGACAAAGCCTTCATTCGCCAGCTTGTTCTCGATGCGGCTGATTTCGCCTTCGATCTTCGCCACTTCTTTCGCCAGACGCGCCAGCTCATCTTCTTTGTTGATGAGGCCAGCCATCGGGATCAGCAGCTCTGCGCCGTCGATAATCTTCGTAACGGAAACCGGACCTTTGTCATCGGCAGGCAGCACGGTGATGCTTTCCAGACGCGCCAGGGTTTGCAGGAAGCCACGGTTTTCATTTACGCGACGTTCTGCATCCGCGCTGCAACCACGCAGCAGCAGCTCCAGCGGTTTGCCCGGCGCGATGTTCATTTCTGCACGGATGTTACGTACCGCAACGATCGCCTGCTTCAGCCACTCGGTGTCGGCCAGCGCCGCTTCATCAACCTGAGATGCATCATACTGCGGGAACGGTTGCAGCATGATGGTGTCGGCAGTGATACCGCAAAGTACTTTCACACGCTGCCAGATGGTTTCGGTGATGAACGGAATGATCGGATGCGCGAGGCGCAGCAGACCTTCCAGTACAGTCACCAGCGTATGGCGAGTACCGCGCAGTTCTGCTTCGGTGCCACCGTTCATTACCGGCTTGGTCAGCTCGAGATACCAGTCACAGAACTGGTTCCAGGTGAACTCATACAGAATGCCTGCGGCGATATCGAAGCGGAAGCTGTCCAGCGCTTCGCGGTACGCTTTGATGGTCTGGTTGAACTCCGCCAGAATCCAGCGGTCCGCCAGCGACAGCGTCATTTCGCCGCCGTTGAAGCCGCAATCCTGACCTTCTGTGTTCATCAGCACAAAGCGGCTGGCGTTCCACAGCTTGTTACAGAAGTTACGGTAACCTTCCAGGCGCTTCATATCCCAGTTGATGTCACGACCGGTAGACGCCAGCGCCGCCAGGGTGAAGCGCAGGGCATCGGTACCGTGCGGCTCAATGCCGTTCGGGAACTGTTTCTCGGTGCGCTTACGGATTTTGTCCGCCAGCTGCGGCTGCATCATATTGCCGGTACGTTTTTCCAGCAGTTCTGGCAGCGAAATACCGTCAACCATATCCAGCGGGTCGATAACGTTACCCTTGGATTTGGACATCTTCTGGCCTTCGTCGTCACGAATCAGACCGGTCATGTAAACAGTGTGGAACGGCACCTGCGGTTTGCCATTTTCATCTTTGATGAAGTGCATGGTCATCATGATCATGCGGGCAATCCAGAAGAAGATGATGTCGAAACCAGATACCATCACGCTGGTTGGGTGGAACTGACGCAGGGCGTCGGTATTTTCCGGCCAGCCAAGGGTAGAGAAGGTCCACAGCGCAGAAGAGAACCAGGTATCGAGAACGTCTTCGTCCTGACGCAGGACAACATCAGCACCGAGGTTATTTTCTTTACGCACTTCGTCTTCGTTGCGGCCAACATAAACGTTACCCGCTTCGTCATACCATGCCGGGATACGGTGACCCCACCACAACTGACGAGAGATACACCAGTCCTGAATATCGCGCATCCAGGAGAAGTACATGTTTTCGTACTGCTTCGGTACGAACTGAATGTCGCCGTTCTCAACCGCTTCAACCGCCGGTTTCGCCAGGACATCGGCACGCACGTACCACTGGTCGGTCAGCATTGGTTCGATAACTACGCCGCCACGGTCGCCGTAAGGAACGGTCAGGTCGTGCGGTTTAATTTCTTCCAGCAGGCCAAGCGCGTCAACTGCGGCAACGACTGCTTTACGTGCAGCAAAACGCTCCAGTTTCTGGAACTCTGCAGGGATTTCGCTGGAATAAACGTCAGATTCGTTACCTTTGGTATCGAACACCTGGGCGCTTTCACGGATATCGCCGTCAAAGGTCAGGATGTTGATCATCGGCAGGGCGTGACGTTTACCCACTTCATAGTCGTTAAAGTCGTGCGCCGGAGTGATTTTCACGCAGCCGGTGCCTTTTTCCATGTCGGCGTGTTCGTCGCCAACGATCGGAATACGACGGTTAACCAGCGGCAGAATGACATATTTGCCAATCAGATCTTTGTAACGCGGATCTTCCGGGTTAACGGCTACGCCAGTATCGCCCAGCAGGGTTTCTGGACGGGTAGTCGCGACCACCAGATAATCTTTACCGTCTGCGGTTTTCGCACCGTCAGCCAGCGGATAGCGGATGTGCCACATAGAGCCTTTGGACTCGCGGTTTTCGACTTCCAGGTCAGAGATAGCGGTGCGCAGTTTCGGATCCCAGTTTACCAGGCGTTTGCCACGGTAAATCAGGTCTTCTTTATACAGACGAACGAAAACTTCTTTCACCGCATTGGACAGGCCTTCGTCCATGGTGAAGCGTTCACGCTCCCAGTCGACGGAGTTGCCGAGACGGCGCATCTGACGGGTAATCGTGCCGCCGGATTCCGCTTTCCATTCCCAAATTTTGTCGATGAAAGCTTCGCGGCCGTAGTCGTGACGGGTTTTACCTTCTTCTGCGGCAATCTTGCGCTCAACGACCATCTGGGTAGCGATCCCGGCGTGGTCAGTACCGACCTGCCACAGGGTGTTTTTGCCCTGCATGCGCTGATAGCGGATCATGGTATCCATGATGGTTTGCTGGAAGGCGTGACCCATATGCAAACTGCCGGTGACGTTCGGCGGCGGGATCATGATGCAGAAACTTTCCTGGCTTTCATCGCCATTAGGCTTAAAGTAGCCCTGCTTTTCCCAGTGCTCGTAAAGCGGCTGTTCGATATCTTGTGGGTTGTATGTCTTTTCCATTATTTCCAGGTTGCCGTATTCAGGTTGAAACCAGCCACGCGGTAGGCTTTATAGCGTTCGCGCGCCAGTTGTTTCAGAGAATCTTCATAAGGAACGAAGTCTACCACTTCTGTGAAAGCGGTGGCAAAATCTGCAAAGCTTGTTCGCAGACTAATCAATATATCGCGCGGGCTGCTGCTGCGTTTTTGCGGCCAGGCGATCTCCACCGGCGCACCGCCGCGCGGTCCTTCTCCCGCTAAATTATGCGGAACAAAGCTTTCTGCCGGACGCGCCCACAGGGCTTCATCCAGCCGGTAAGCCTGCTTTTCATCTTCACAGGCGATGAGCACGCGCTTACCGCTGCGCCAACGTTCTGCGGCAATTTCACACACCAGCTGCTCAACGGCGCTTAAGCCATCGACGGTGGTGTCATTGTCCAGAAGGTAGAACGTCGCGTTTTTCATAAATGGGGCTTCTTGTGGTGGATTTAAATACGCATCAGGTATACACCGCAGCGCCTGATGCGACGCTGTTGTGTCTTATCAGGCCTACGAGTTCAGTGCTGTGTGTAGGTCGGATAAGGCGCTCACGCCGCATCCGACAATAACAGCATTGCCTGATGCGACGCTGCCGCGTCTTATCAGGCTTACGAGTTCGGTGCTGTGTAGGTCGGATAAGGCGTTCATGCCGCATCCGGCAATAACAGCCTTGCCTGACGCAATTACTCTTCGCCGTTAAACCCAGCGCGGTTTAACAGGAACTGTGCCAGCAACGCTACCGGACGACCGGTTGCGCCTTTTGCTTTACCAGAACGCCAGGCGGTTCCTGCAATATCCAGGTGCGCCCAGTTGTACTTACGGGTAAAGCGTGACAGGAAGCAACCTGCGGTAATCGCCCCACCAGGACGACCGCCAATGTTCGCCATATCGGCAAAATTGGACTCCAGTTGTTCCTGATACTCGTCACCCAGCGGTAAGCGCCATGCGCGGTCACCGGATTGTTCAGACGCGGCAATCAGTTCATGGGCCAGCGGATTATGGTTCGCCATCAGACCAGTAATATGATGACCCAGCGCGATCACGCAGGCACCGGTCAGCGTCGCCACGTCAATCACCGCTTCCGGCTCAAAACGCTCAACGTAAGTTAACACGTCGCACAGTACCAGGCGGCCTTCAGCGTCAGTATTCAGCACTTCAACGGTTTGACCGGACATGGTGGTTAACACATCGCCCGGACGATAGGCACGCCCGCCAGGCATGTTTTCGCAGCCTGCCAACACGCCGATAACGTTAATCGGCAGTTGTAGCTCCGCGACCATACGCATCACGCCGTAAACCGCTGCCGCACCGCACATATCGTACTTCATCTCATCCATGCCTTCTGAAGGCTTGATCGAGATACCGCCGGAGTCGAAGGTTAAACCTTTACCCACCAGCACGATTGGGCGTGCATCTTCCGACGCGTTGCCTTTGTACTCAATCACCGACATCAGCGATTCGTTTTGCGAACCCTGACCGACCGCCAGATAGGAATGCATCCCCAGCTCTTTCATCTGCTGTTCGCCGATAACGCGGGTGATAACA
>ERZ791861.512-NODE-512-length-22940-cov-3.598208_pt1 | contig 22940 bp, 20 predicted proteins | sample MGYA00510283_ERZ791861 | MGnify/ENA primary metagenome ERZ791861 (study PRJEB30046, sample SAMN00792074) | human gut metagenome | study: EMG produced TPA metagenomics assembly of the A metagenome-wide association study of gut microbiota in type 2...
GCACGAGCGCGCACTCGTTCAAGCTCCGGCGCGTTTGCGCGCGAATGTGCCGAGCGACTAATTGAGAGCCGCGAGTTTGATAATGCGACGCGAAATTTCAGGGGGTGAGTTGTAGGGGTCGGCGACCTCGACGACCCTTTGACGCGTGAGCGTCACGGTGTTTTTGGGAGATGATGTAAGTAAAGCGATCATTTAGTTACTTGTCACTACTATAGATTTTAAAAGCAGGCGAACAAAGTTCGCCCCTACGGTCTGTAAAATAAACTTTTGCGAAAATTTCGTGCCGCTTGCGCGGCAGCGGTGCGTCGAGTCGCCGCACCCTACAAGTTGCGCATCAAAAAAACTTCGTGCAGATTTCGCGGGCGGATAGTATCTGCCCATATCGAGCATCTTTTCACTATTCACTTTGCGTGCAGATGATATTCACCCCTACCGCACACTTTTTCACTATTCACTTTTACTTATTACTTTGAGCGTTAGCGAAACAACCCCTCAGTCTCGGTTTACGCCGAGCCAGCTCCCCTACAGGGGGGGGAGCCTAAATAGATTCTGCGACAAATCCCAATTCATCAATCACAAAACCGACCGCAGCAGATATGCTGCGGTCGGTTACTGTTTTACGGCACCCGTTTATGTTCCAGGCACTTTTCTTATTCCATATTGTCTATATAGCTGCAGGCTGCGAGTGCGGCTACGGAGCCGTCCGCCGCTGCGGTGGTCAGCTGGCGCACTTCCTTTGTGCGGCAGTCGCCCGCGGTGAAGACGCCGGGGGTCTTTGTTCTGCAGCTCTCGTCCGCGATGATATAGCCGTAGTCATCGAGGTCTGCAACATCCTTGAAGCTCTCGTTGTTCGGCATCTGACCGACCGCAATAAAAATGCCGTCCATCGGAATGGAACGGGGTTCCTCGTCGCCCGTCGCTATCTTTATGCCGTCGAGCTCGTCGCTGCCGATGAGTTTGACTACCTTCGTGTTCATGAGAACCTTTATGTTATCTTTCTCGCCGAGCTTCTTGACAAGAGCCTTTTCGCCCCTGAACTCATCGCGTCTGTGTATAAGCGTGACGCTCTTGCAGTAAGACGCGAGGAAGAGCGCGGACTGGAGAGCGCTGTCTCCGCCGCCGACAACGGCGACATTCTTGCCCTTATAAAAAGCTCCGTCGCACACCGCGCAGTAGGACACTCCCCTGCCCGCGAGGTCGTTCTCGCCGTCCGCTCCGAGCGGTCTGTGGCGCGCTCCGGTGGCGATTATAACGCACTTGCACTGGTAGCTGTTTGAATCGGTTATGACGGTTTTTATCTTTCCGTCGACTATTTTTATTACCCGCTCAAGCTCAACATCCGCGCCGAGCTCCATCGCCTGCGAAACGAGGTTATCCGCAAATTCGCTGCCGCTTATCTGCGATATTCCCGGATAGTTTTCAACTCTCGGCGAAGAGGTTATCTGACCGCCGAAAGACTCGCCCTCGGTCACGAGCACGGTTTTTCCCGCTCTGAGCGCATAGATTGCCGCCGTGAGTCCGGCAGTGCCGGCGCCGACGATAACGATATCAAATTGCTGCATTTCTTTTTCCTCTGAATATGGCAAAATTTTTCTTTAATGCGCCGAAAACCGGGTGAAGCCGCGCTCCACCCGATCTTCCGGCGTTTATCAGTGCATCAGCACTGCTCAATGAACTTTTTGATGTTTGAAAGATTGACGAAGCTCTCATATCCGTCTCCGTCGGTGACGATAAGAGTCGGAGCCTGTCTGATGCCGTATTTCATCGTCAGATCCTCCTGAGCCTCTGCATCGATCTTCTCGTAGCCGATATTCGCCTTGTCAAGCAGAGTATAGGCTATCTTGCAGTTGGGGCAGGTCTTTGTGGTGAAGAGCATGACCCTTGCGCCGTTTGATGCCTTGGGAGTCTCCTCGTGCTTGCCGTCCTCCACGGTGTGGCTGACGGTGCGCTCATTCTTGAGATGAGACGCGCCGAGATTATAGACGGTTCTGTCCTTGAACTCCTGCGCCTTGCCGTCGTTCCAGTTCTGGACGGGGCGATAGTAACCGGTGATACGGCTGTAGACCTCGGTCTGACCGCCGCACTCGGGGCAGGTAAAGTGCTCGCCCGCGATGTAACCGTGATCCTTGCACACGGAGTAGGTCGGGGAAATCGTGTAATAGGGCAGCTTGTAGTTCTCGGCTATCTTGCGCACGAGAGAAGCAGTCGAGGTCCAGTCGGGCAGCTTCTCGCCGAGGAAGGCGTGGAAGACTGTGCCGGAGGTGTATCTCGTCTGAAGATCATCCTGAATGTCGAGCGCCTCAAAGATATCCTCCGAGAACGAAACAGGAAGATGCGAGCTGTTGGTGTAATAGGGAGTGCCGCCGTCCTTCGCTGCGGTGATGATATCCGGGAACTGAGCGACATCGTGCTTTGCGAAACGATAAGTGGTGGACTCGGCGGGAGTTGCCTCAAGGTTGTAGAGATCGCCGTACTTCTCCTGATAGTCGGAGAGACGCTCACGCATATGGTCGAGGACTTCCTTGGTGAACTGCTGAGTCTTCTCGTGGGTCATATCCGCTCTGAGCCACTTGGCGTTGAGACCGACCTCGTTCATGCCGATGAGGCCGATAGTCGAGAAGTGATTCTCGAAAGTGCCGAGGTAGCGTCTGGTGTAGGGATAGAGACCCTCGTTGAGAAGCTTCGTGATAACCGTACGCTTAACGCTGAGCGAACGGGCGGAGATATCCATAAGCTTGTCGAGTCTGCGGTAGAAGTCCGCCTCATCCTCTGCAAGATATGCGATTCTCGGCATATTTATCGTAACAACGCCTATAGAACCGGTGCTCTCGCCGCTGCCGAAGAAGCCGCCGGACTTCTTGCGAAGCTCGCGCAGGTCGAGGCGCAGTCTGCAGCACATGGAGCGGACATCGCTCGGCTCCATATCGCTGTTGATGTAGTTAGAGAAATAAGGTGTGCCGTACTTTGCGGTCATCTCGAAGAGAAGTCTGTTGTTCTCAGTATCCGACCAGTCAAAGTCGCGGGTTATGGAATAAGTCGGGATGGGATACTGGAAGCCGCGTCCGTTGGCGTCGCCCTCTATCATGGTCTCGATGAACGCCTTGTTGACCATATCCATCTCTTTCTTGCAGTCCTTGTACTTGAAGGGCATCTCCTTGCCGCCGACAATGGCGTAGAGCTCGGCAAGGTCGTTGGGAACGGTCCAGTCAAGGGTTATATTCGAGAACGGAGCCTGAGTGCCCCAGCGGCTGGGGGTGTTGACGCCGAAGATGAACGACTCTATGCACTTCTTGACCTCGCGGTAAGAGAGGTTGTCCACCTTAACAAACGGGGCGAGATAGGTATCGAACGAGGAGAACGCCTGAGCGCCCGCCCACTCGTTCTGCATGATACCGAGGAAGTTGACCATCTGGTTGCAGAGGGTCGCAAGGTGGCTTGCGGGAGAAGAGGTTATCTTTCCGGGGACGCCGCCGAGTCCCTCCTGAATGAGCTGCTTCAAAGACCAGCCCGCGCAGTAACCGGTGAGCATGGATAGGTCATGGAGGTGGATATCGCCGTTTCTGTGGGCGTTTGCTATCTCTTCGTCATAGACCTCGGAGAGCCAGTAGTTCGCGGTGATCGCGCCGGAGTTGCTGAGAATCAGTCCGCCGACGGAATATGTGACGGTCGAATTCTCTTTAACGCGCCAGTCGGAAACCTTGACGTAGCTGTCAACCAGCTCCTTGTAGTCGAGGATGGTCGACTTCATGTTTCTGACTTTTTCGCGCTGCTTTCTGTAGAGGATATACGCCTTTGCGACATCGGCGTAGCCCGCCTGGCTGAGCACCGACTCGACGCTGTCCTGAATGTCCTCAACGGCGATAAGTCCGTCCTTGATCTTGCCCTCGAAGTCCGAAGTGACCTTGAGTGCGAGCAGGTCGATGACCGTCGGATGAGTTTCCTTGTTGAGCGCGTCGAAAGCCTTTGATATAGCCGAAGATATCTTCGCTATATCAAAATCGGCGACTGCGCCATCTCTTTTGATAACCTTGTACATCATCATGCCTCCATTTTCTTTTCCAAATATATGTCAAAATTATATTACGCTTCATTTGCGCTATCTGCCTACAATTATAGATGCAACCATGGCAAATGTCAACAGCAAAATACAAGATATTGTGTAGAATTTATTTTTCTGCCCCAAGATGTTCCGAGTTCCAGTGTCCGTTATATTCCCCTTATCTCGACATTCGGGACATTTTTGCGGACTATATCCGCGAAAGAGCGCAGTGTTTCGCGGCTGTGCGAGCCGAGACCCTTCTGCAAAACGAACTCGGAATCGGTGAAGTTCTGGAGAAAATATTTCTCGTCGCCCTTGAGCCACTCGCCTATTTTCTCGAAGTTCTCCGCGCTGTGCAGCTCGCGCACAACGGTCGTGCGGAACTCAAAATCGGTCTTTCCGCTCATGAGCAGGCGCACGCTCTCATATATCGGCTCCATGTCGAACTTTTCGAGTCCGACCGTCTCAGCATATTTTTCGGGCGAATTTTTGATATCCATCGCCACATAGTCAACGAGCCCCGCGTCTATAAGCGACTGCATCTTGTCCGGGAAAGTGCCGTTGGTGTCGAGCTTTACGAGATAGCCCATGTCTTTTATGCGCTTTGCAAACTCGTCGACATTTTTATTAACGAGCGGTTCGCCGCCTGTTATGCACACGCCGTCGAGCATGCCCTGACGTTTTTTGAGAAACGCAAAAAATTCTTCCTCCGGAATCTCATATTCGTCCCCGCCGGGAAGAATCAGCTCCGAATTCTGGCAGAACGGGCAGCGGAAGTTGCATCCGCCGAGGAACACAGTGCATCCCATCTTGCCGGGAAAATCGAGCAATGTAAGTTTTTGCAGACCTCTGACGCGCATACCGATACCCCTTTTCAAGCCGTAAAAATCGAGACGGAGAAAATCGGTCTTTCCGTCCCGGCAAAATCTATTATATACCACGAAAGCGCTCTTGTCACCAAAAACATCTTGAAAAATTGCACAAAGATTACCACAAAATAATGTGCATATTATCGCCGCGATACATATATGTTGCATTTTCCGCGAAAATTTGATACACTCATAGTATAATACAATCCCAATATATATGTATAACTGCGGAGGTGTCTTAATTGGCTGGAAAAAGACCTGTTGCGGCGATACTCTATGACTTCGACCGCACACTTTGCACAAAGGATATGCAGGAATATCAGTTCATTCCGAGCGTCGGCATGGAGCCCGCGGATTTCTGGGGGCTCGCCAACAGCTACGCCGAGGAAGAGCATATGGACAAAATCCTGTCATATATGTACATCATGATAAAAAAATCGCAGGAGTGCGGGATTCCGCTGACGCGCAAGAGCGTCATGGAGTGCGGACGCGCGATAGAGCTGTATAAAGGTCTGCCCGGCTGGTTCGACCGCCTCAACCGCTTCGGCAGCGAGAACGGCGTGACCGTCGAGCACTATGTCCTCTCCTCCGGTCTTAAAGAGATAATCGAGGGATCCGAAATAGGCAAATGCTTCAAAGAGATTTTTGCCTGTGAGTTCCTTTACGGCGAAAACGGTGAGGCAGTCTGGCCGAAAACCGCCGTCAACTATACTGCAAAGACTCAGTTCGTCTATCGCATAAACAAAGGCGTGCTCGATGTATCTAACGATAAAGATCTCAACCGTTCTACACCCGATAACAAGCGCCGCGTTCCGTTTTCCAATATGCTCTATATCGGCGACGGACTCTCCGACGTCCCCTGCATGAAGATGGTCAAGGCATACGGCGGATATTCAATAGCCGTCCACAACAACGAGCCGCGCCAGCTCGAGGGCGTGAGCGACCTGCTCTATCACAACCGCGTTGACTTCGCCTTCGCGGCAGACTACTCAGAAAACAGCGAGCTTGACATAACCGTCAAGGATATCATCCGCAGAATAGCCATAGACAGCACCCTGCGCGACGAGCACAGCAAGCAGAAGCGCCGCTCGAAATGCTGCTGCGCGGACATCTGACGGAGGATAAATATGTCTGTATTTTTTACCGCCGCGGTGTGCGTATACAACACGGAAAAATATCTTCGCGAATGTCTGGATTCCGTCCTCAATCAGAGCTACAAAAATTTTGAACTGCTCATAGTTGACGACGGCTCGACGGACTCAAGCGGCTGCATCTGCGACGAATACGCAGAAAAAGACAGCCGTGTGCGTGTCATTCACACGGAGAATCAGGGTGTATTGCTCGCGCGAAAGACTGCGTTTGAGAATGCGCGCGGGGACTATTTCATCGTCTTTGATTCGGACGACACCGTCTCGCCCGAGCTGTTTTCGAGATTGAGCGAAAAAATCGAGCAGTGCGCGCCGGACATGATATTCTTTGACTATAATAAAATAAACGGCGAAAATATCACGCATGAAAAGACATTCGACGGCGAGCGCACTTTTAATAAAGACAGCAAAAAAGAGCTTTGGGAGCTGCTGCTGCGCTCGAAGTTCAACTCACTTTGCTGCAAGTGCATAAGGCGCGATAAATTCGACTATGATATAGACGCGGCTCATTACAAAGGCTACAGCCGCGGCGAGGACAGGCTCGTCTCGGCGCATATGCTGAGCCGGCTCAACACTTTTTGTTACCTGCCCGAGGCACTTTATAACTACCGCACCTCGACTTCCTCTCTGACGCGGACATATTCGTTTGAGAATCTCGTCATGTCCTCCCGCGCCACAGAGGAGATTCGCCAAATGATATCAGCCGACGGCTGCCTCGACGGCGAGTGCGAAGCGCTCATATGCTCTCTCGCGAGGATGATCTACCGCAATTTTCTCTATCCCAACGCCGTCTCTCTATCTAAAAAAGAGACCGTTGAGCTGATAAAAAAGAGCGAATCTCTCGGCATCTATAAGCTGTGCACCGACCGCAGGGCGGACAAATATTCTTCAAAGCCGGAGAATCTTAAATTTTCGCTGCTGAGAAATAAAAAATACTCCCTGCTCGTTGACGCAGTGAGGCTCAAGAGCAGGATATAAGTCGAAGAGAGTCGATTGCCTTGACAAAATTTCTGCCGGGCGTTATAATATTCTCCCGAAAACTGCCCGTGCGGAAAGGAAGTGAAAGCCATGGGCACAGAACAGAAAAAGATCGCCGCCCAGAACAAGAAGGCTTTTCACGACTATTTCGTGCTCGACAGATACGAAGCGGGAATCGAGCTTTGCGGCACGGAGGTCAAATCCATCCGCCAGGGCAAGCTTAATCTCAAGGACTCATGGTGCTCGATAGTCGACGGCGAATTGTTCGTCAACGGAATGCACATCAGCCCCTATGAGCACGGCAATATCTTCAACCGCGACCCGCTGAGGGTGCGCCGCCTGCTGATGCACAAGCGCGAGATAATGCGCCTGCTCGGTCAGACGAAGCAGGAGGGCTTGACCCTCGTGCCGCTGAGTGTATATTTTGTCAAAGGGCGCGCCAAGGTTGAGGTTGGGCTGTGCAAGGGTAAAAAGCTCTATGACAAGCGTGAGACGGCAGCGAAGAAAGACGCCGCGCGCAATATCGAGCGCAGCATGAAAAACTTCTGATTCAATCGGCAAAAGCCGTTTGATATATGGGGATGAAAGGATTTCGACGGGGAGGTTGAACTTCGGTAAGCGGGCAGCGGTGTGGGACCGCTATAAAACCCATACGTTTAAATAATAAACGACAACAAAACAGTTTTACAAGCTGCTTAAATAGCAGCCGTCTTTGCCGGGAGTACTGCGGCCCGGTACAAGGCGTCGATTAGCAGTGAACGTGCATGGGTGAGCGCTCCGTAACCCGTCATGAACAACGGAACTACCGAACCGGTGAGCCTGCCTGACGGCGCTCCGGCGAGGGAATCTTAAAAGACAGGCTACGCCCGTAGAAAGCTGTGGGGAGCCCTTTTCGGACGCGGTTTCGATTACCGCCATCTCCACCAGAAAAAGCACTTGCTGTTGCAAGTGCTTTTTTCAATGAAATTCGTTCTTCGGAACGAGTGAAATATGCCTGCGGCATATAAAGGAACGAATTTTTTCACTTGATGTGCAGCATCAAATTTCACAATTTACGAAGTAAATTATTTCACCGCGAGCAGTGCGAGCGATTTCACTAAAGTTTACAATTGCACGAGTTGAAACCGCTGTTATTGCAAATGATTTTTCCACCGTAACCGACAATCAAGCCGGGAAAGTCTTTTATAACTCTCCCGGCTTGATTTTTATTTTTGCAGTCATATTCTGACTGCTTCAATTTCGTTTCCGTGTTCCTTTATTATATCTATAAGATCGGTTGTTTTCAGCCACACCGTTGCGGTGTTGTCATTCGGGTGGACTCCGATGAGCCCGCCGTTTACGAGTTCTTCGTCGAGGAAGAATTTCACTTTTTTCTCGCTGTCGTTGAGTATCCCGAGCGGAGTCACCGCGCCGGGTATCAAGCCGAGCAGGCTCATCAGATCGTTTTCCGATGCGAAGCTCAGCGGGCGCGTGCCATGCCCTTCCCTGAATTTTTTCAGGTCAACGCGCTTGTCGCCCCTGACGGTTATGAGATAATAATTGCGCTTCTTGTCGTCTCTGACAAATAAGTTCTTCGCGTCCGCCTCCGGGTGCGGCAGCTCAACATGCGACATCTCTTCCATATTGAACACCGCGCCGTGCTCGGTCACTTCGTATTCTATTCCCCTGCTTGTCAGGAAATCATATACTTCCTGCTTATTCATAATTTCTTCCTCTATTTAAAGAGGGCTGCCGCATCGGGCAGCCCTCTTGCTTTTATATCAGTCCGGCGTATAAGTGAAGGTGAAGCAATGCGAGCGGAGCACCGCCGCGCCCATTATGTTGAGCCTGAACGCGTTGCCGCGCATCGTCTTATTACCTATTTTCATGCTCGAAATATATCCGCAGCTGCTGCCGCGCGCGCTGTCATGCTCGAGTATCTTTATCCACTGCGCGGGGTCGCTCTGGAGCGTTATGCGCTTTGATGAATCAACCTTTGCGTTATACGCTTCGACCTTCTTGCGAAGCTCCTCGCTCGAAATGGTCAGCGTGCGTTTGACATTGCCCTCGGGGCTTGTCCTGCCGCCCGCGAGATAAGGATAGCTATTCTGACTGCCGCCCCAGACATTCGCGCTCGAAGCCGTCTTCCCCGCCGCCGTTGAAAAATACGGAGTGAACGCAGGCGAGCCGTAATATGCAAGATATTCGCCGAGCGTCGCTTTTATCGCGTTTTCGATAGATGAGCTTGTGCCGGCGTAGCTCTCGCGGAACGCGTGGTTCGAGGTAGTCATCTTAAAATTCTGGCGCTTCGCGTAGGTGTAAATCGCGACCATCTGCGACTTTATCGACTCAAGCGGCGCAGACGGACCGACCTCGGCATATGCAGTCTTGCCGAGATATTCGGCGAGCGAATAGCTCTTGCCGTTATATGTAACCTTGCTCGGTAAATTTGAATCTTTAACGAGGCTGATGCCGGGGTTGTTATAATAATGAAGCAAAATCTGCTTGTATGTCCAGCCGCGGCGCGCATATTCGGACGCGCCGTTCTGGCTCATGCCGACTCCGTGGCCGTAACCGTAGACGGTGAAAACAAAAGTACCCGTCTTTGAAGAGCTGTGCCTTGTCGTGGTCTCGGTCGGTTTCTGGGTGGGCTTAGTGGTCGGTTTTCCAGTCGTGTTCGGGCGAGTCGTGGGCTTTGTCGAGATAACCGTCGTCAGGACGGTTGAGCCCTCGGCTATCGAGCCGGGCACAGTGCCATTTGTCTGCTCCCCGGTTGTTTTTCCGGAGTCGGCAGTGTCGCCATTCGGACGCTCTACGTCGGCAATAATCATATCGTCTATATCATCAATTATCCCGTCCGTATCGCTCTCTGAGGTATTCCCCCACGATGTGTTGCCGCCCGACGCGCTGTTCTCAACCGTATTGCTCTCGCTTGTGTCGGACTCGCGTGCGTTAATGAGCACCGCGCTGACCTGCGAACCGTAGCCCTTGACCAAAAATGTAATCGCAGTTCCGATAAGCGCCGCGAGCAGGATAATAGCCGCCACAATGAGCGCGGTCTTTTTGCCCGAGCGCACCGGAGCCGATTTATGGTGAGAGTGATGTTCGCCGTCCGTGATTATTATTGACGCATCGTCGCTGACATCGTGCATGACAAAGCCGTTGCGCGCATAGTCGGCGAGCGCAGAATAGAGCCTGTGGACGCAGGCGTAGATAAACTCCTGCGTGGTCTCGCCCTTGCGGCTGAAGACCTTGAACACACGCGCCTTGTTCTCGTCCGCTATGCAGATGAGCATGAAATGCTTGCTGTCCTCATCGTCGTTGCGGAACACATTCGATATCGCCGCACCGATTGATGCGCCGCTCTTCGCTCTGGCGCGTCCCGCCATGGCGGCTATATATTCGCCATGACTCTCGTCCTCCTGCCGCTCGATATCGACCGACCGGGCGAATATAGCATCGCCGAAATCCGATTCATCGTCATAGGGCAGGACAGAGAACACGAACGGGCTGTTTTTGCTTGAAGCAACCGCGACGGAAAGTCCGCGCTCTTTCAAGAGCGCAACGACCTCTTCCGGATCGCACTTTTCTTCAGCACTCGGCTCGCCGGCGCCGTTCGCATCCGGTTCGGTAGTGTTTGCGCTTTCGGCAGCTTTTTCAACGGGCAGGAACACCAATTTCAGTTCTTCGGCGACCTTGGCGCATCTGCCGTCGGAAAGGGGCAGAAAAACCAGCGTCTGGCTGCCGCTTTTCTCTATAAAGCCGCTGTATTTGCCGTCGTCGGTCACAAGTATCTGTGCGTCGGCAGGCATCAGACACTGATCCTCATCCGCCTTTTCAAGCACTTCGGCTATTCTGTCGGAGGACGCGGTTTTTGTTCTGAGCGCGTCGAAAAGCAGCTTCTTTATCTCGATATAATGCCGCTCGGAAGCCGCGAGAACCACAGTCTCCGAATCTCCGAACGCTCCGGCAAGGGCAGAAAACAGCTCGCGGCTGTCCGTGAACTGCTCAAAGCGGCACTCCCCGTAGGCTGCGGCAAAGACGGACTCATATTCCGCTATCGCCCTGCGCGGGAGAGGCTGATTGACAAAAGCCAGGAGCGAGATTTTATTTTTCAAAATATCACCTCATTAGTTGGGATACCATCTGTTTGCGTTTTTGTAGGGGTTCTGTTTCTTGTCTTTATCATACCAAGCCTGAGGATATCTCGGGTTGGGGTTGGTCTTGACGAGCGAAGTATCAACTTCTTCACTCTCGCCGTCGCGCACCATTCGTGCCACAACGACAAGGCGTGCGTTGTCGAACTCATACAGGCAGGTCGAAAGAGTAAGAATCTTGTCGGTCGGCTTGATGTCGACGCCCGTTGTGTAGAGCTTTCTCGAATTAAGCTCGGCTATATACTGCTCGAAGCTCGCCTCGCTTATATTCGTCCAGACATAGTTGAAGAAATATCCGTTGTCCTCGGCGGTGGTCGCATTTGTGATAAACACCGCATAGACCTTCCACTTGTAGTCGTGATAGATGGTGTTGAACTCGATTATCGGATTGTTTATGAATCCGCGCGTGGTGCGGTAATCGAAGAGCTTGCTGAATATCTTGTCCGAGCTGCGGGTGCTGTGACCGTAGATTATGCTGTTACGGTCAAGCGGCTCGATTGAATTGGCATGAGCCAGGAACGGGTTTCCGAGATCCGTGTATCTGTGGGTGAAGCTGCGTTTGAGATAATACGAATCGTTGTCGGTCTGGAGAATCGGGAAGTCCATCTTGAGCTTGTCTATCTTCAGCCAGCCGACGAGGTCGGTGTTCTGTGCATACGCCTCGGCGTATTTTAGCTGCATACCCTCGGGGAACTTGACATTCGGGTATTTCTCCTTTATCTCGTCCCAGGTCAGCTCCTCGCTGGGCTTGATATCTTTTATGTCGTTGTCAACGATGTTGGGCTGAACAAGATATGTGTTTATCAGCATTCCCGCGCTGACGAACACCGTGATTATAGCCGCCATAAAGACTATCTTGCGGACTATCTCGGAGACAGCGTCGCCCTTCATCGGGATGATGCCCTTTATAAATTTTTTGAAGCCCTTTTCGCTGCCGCTGTTCTTCTCGTTCTCGCTGACCTCGCGCTCATATTCGCGCAGTGAGCCGCGGTCGCGCTCGCTGAGGTTGACGGCAAAGGTAGAATCTGTCGGCATATCGAAATCGTCGAGCGCCTGCTCGGTCGGGTATTCCGGTTCGGTCACTTTCGGAATATCCTCGCCGCTCAGATCGTCGGGCGGGATAAACTTATACAAATTATCCTTTTTCGGCTCTGCGGGTTTCTCCGGCTCGGACTCGATTATGGGCTCGAGCTCGGACTCCGGCTCGGATACCGACTCCTTTTCTTCGGTCACGGCGCCGCTTTCCTGCCGTGACTCCACCCCGGTTTCATCGTCGCCGCAGTCAAGATATCTGCGCGCGAGATCTTCCATTTCGCTGCGCTGTGCCGTAGGTTCGTCGTCCTCAACCGATGTGTAGTGCTCAAACATCTCCCTCATATCGGGCAGCGAAAACTCGCCGTCTTTTCTGTTTTTGTCAGACATACTCTTTCCTCCGATACAGGTTTACTTTATTTTCTCTTCCAGCATCAGGCGTGCAAGGTTAAGCGCCCGCGACGCCGTGACATATCTGTTATATTCACGGTCATTTTCATGGCCGGTGACTATCTTTTCAACAACCGTGCGCTCGCCGTCCGTGACCGCCACAAAGCTCAGTCCGCCGGGCAGAACACCGTCGCCTCCCGGTCCTGCAAGACCGGTTGTGGATATCGCTATATCCGCGCCGCTCACGCGCTTTGCGCCGAGCGCCATCTCGCGCGCCGTCTGTTCGCTGACAGCGCCGTAGGTCTCAAGCGTCTTTGGCGAAACGCCGAGGAGCTTTGTTTTTATATCATTCGAATAGCTGACTATTCCGCACTCGAAAACCTCGGACGCGCCGGGGATATCAGTCAGCCTTTTGGGGATATATCCCGCCGTGCAGGATTCGGCAGTCGCTATCTTTTTGCCCTTTTCTTTGAGCAGAGCGACAACACGCTCTTCGATGCTGTTCATATCGGTGCCGTATACGACATCGCCGAGCCTGCTGCATATCTCATCAACTACAGGCGCGCACATTTTGTCCGCCTCGTCGGTGGTTTCCGCCTTCGCGGTTATTCTCAGACGCACCTCGCCGCTTTTTGCATACGGTGCGACGGTCGGGTTCTTTGCGTCGAACATATCCTCTATCTCTTCGGCGACCGAGCTCTCGCCCATGCCGATTATATTGACCGTGTGTGAGACTATCGCGCCGTCGGAATATTTTTTCAAAAATCCGCGCACGCTCTCATTGAACATCGGGACGAGCTCGCCGGGAGGGCCGGGCAGAATAATAACGCACTTGCCGTTCTTTTCGAGCGCCGCGCCGGGTGCCGTGCCGTGGTTATTCTCAAACACGGTGCCGCCGACGGGCAGCATCGCCTGCTTGAGGTTGTTCTCGGGCATATTGCCGCCCTTTGATTTGAAATATGAGCGTATGCGCTCCGCCGTGTCTTCATCTTCTCTGAGCTCGAAACCCATGACCTCACAGCAGACCTCTTTTGTCAGATCGTCGTCCGTGGGGCCGAGTCCGCCGGAAGTAATAACAATATCACTGCGACCGAGAGCCGTTTTCAGCTCCTGCGCGAGGCGCTCGGGATTGTCCCCAACTGAGCTGCGGTGCATGACGGATATGCCCATCGCCGCAAGCTCTTTTGAGAGAAACTGCTCGTTGGTATTGAGGATATCGCCGAGCAGAAGCTCGGTTCCGACACAGAGAATTTCACACACTGCCATTGTTACTCACCTTTTGAAAAAGCTTTTATAACCGTAACTTTTGTGCCCTCGACCGCGCGCTTTATGGGCTCGTCCCATTCGGTGCCGCGCTCCGCCTTTTCGACTCCGGCTATCGTCGGATGGGTGCGCGGGTGCTTCGGGGTGAACACAGTGCAGCAGTCCTCATAGGGCTGGATGGATATATCAAATGTCTCAATTTTTCTCGATATCGCGATGACTTCGTCCTTGTCCATGCCGATAAGCGGACGGAATACGGGCATCGAGGTCACAGCGTCCGTGCAGGCTATTGCGGGCATGGTCTGGCTCGCGACCTGACCGACGCTCTCACCTGTTATCAGCGCCTGGCAGCCCTCTTTTATCGCAATCTCCTGCGAGATGCGCATCATCATGCGCCGCATGATAAGCGTGAACACCTCTTCGGGGCAGTTATCTTTTATAAGCTCCTGGATCTCGGTAAACGGGACAACGAAGAGCATAATGCGTCCGCTGTATTTTGCGACCTGGCGCAGAAGCGAGTGAACTTTCTGCTCGGCGCGCTGGCTCGTATAGGGCGGAGAAGCGAAGTGAATAGCTATCAGCTCCACGCCGCGCTTTGCCATCATCCAACCTGCAACGGGGCTGTCTATTCCGCCGGAGACGAGCAGAGCCGCCTTTCCTGCGGAGCCCGAGGGCATACCGCCCGCGCCTTTGAGCTGGTTGCCGTGGATAAACGCGCACTTATCGCGCACCTCGACGTTTATTATAACATCGGGGTTATGAACATCGACTTTCAGATGGTGGAATTTCGAGAGTATCTTTCCGCCGACCTCTCTGCATATCGCGGGAGAATTGAGCGGAAACTTCTTGTCCGCGCGCTTTGCCTCGACCTTGAAAGTCGATGCGGCGTTGAGCAGGGGAGCCGTATATTCAACGCAGGTGTTGAGAATAACGTCCATATCCTTTTCGACTGCGGCGGCGCGAGAGAGTCCGGCTATGCCGAAGACCTTGAGAAGTCTTTCGGTCGCTTCGTCGAGATCGGCATCCTCGGGTCCTTCGACTATTATCGTCGACTGCGCGGGGGTGCAGGTGAATTTGCCGAGCGACGCGAGTCTGCGGCGGATATTCGCCATGAGCATATCTTCAAAAGTGCGCCTGTTGAGTCCCTTGAGTGCAAGCTCACCGTTTTTGATGAGAATAACTTCCTTCATGTTGTGATTCCTTTTTTATTTATTTTACTTATTTTTTCTTATTGTTTTCTGCCCCTCGGCAATGCCGTCGATGAGCATATCTATCTCTTCTCTTGTGGTAAAACGCGAGAAGCTGATTCTGAGCGGGCTCTTTCTAACTTCGTCGCTCAGCCCCATATTTTTGAGCACCGAGCTCTGATGTCCCTTTGAGCACGCCGAGCCGCTCGAGACATAGACGCCGCGCGCAGAGAGGAAGTTGAGCATCGGCTCGGAGTTTATGCCGAGCACCGAAATATTGGTCACATACGGCAGCGCGTCCTCCGGCGAGTTTATAACAACTCCGCCGAGAGCCAGAAGTCTGTCCCGCATATAGTCGCGAAGCTCAGTAACTTCTTTGAGCTCAGCCGCAAGATTCGGCAGAGCCGCAGCCGCCGCGCCGAAGCCCGCTATTGCAGGCATGGGCTGAGTGCCAGGGCGCAGTTTTTCCTCCTGCGAGCCGCCGAAAACTATCGGCGACAGGCGCACGCCCTTTTTGACATAGAGTGCGCCCACGCCCTTGGGTCCGTGTATCTTGTGGGAGCTGACCGTCATCAGGTCAACGCCCATAGCCGCGGGCTTGAGCGGCAGTTTGCCGAAAGCCTGCACCGCGTCGCAATGAACAAGTGCGGGCGACTTCGCACGCGTTACCGCAGTTCTCGCCGCTTCGACGGGCTGAATAGTGCCCGTCTCGTTGTTGACCGCCATGATGCTCACGAGTATCGTGTCGGGAGTCACGGCTTCAAAAAGCTCGCGCTCGCTGATGCGTCCGTTTTTGTCAACGCCGAGGCGTATGACTTCAAAGCCCTCGTTTTCGAGATGCTTGACCGTCTCATCTATACTCGGATGCTCGACGCTCGTCGTCACTATCCGTCTGCCGCGCCGGCGCATGGCATGAGCCGCGCCCTGAACGGCAAGATTGTTGCTCTCCGTTCCGCCGGAGGTGAAATACACCTCGTCATCCCGGCAGAAGAGCCTGCGCGCCACATTCGAGCGCGCGTTTTCGAGCATTTCGTCCGCCTCTATCCCCTTTTGATGCAGGGACGATGGGTTGCCCCAAAGCTCTGTTACAGCGGTTTTCATCGCTTCAACAGCTTCACTGCACACGGGGGTCGTGGCGCTGTTGTCAAGATACGCCGTCATAAGAAAAATCACTCCAAACCGCACGATTCCCAATTATACTTATATATTCTATATTATACAACATAATCACCGGACTTGCAATATATTTGAGCGGATTGCGGCGATACTGCACACGGCAAGTTTTTTCCTGTCTGCGCATAAAACGCCCGCCCGCTACATTATATGATATAAAGTGCAACAAGGACAGCAAATAAAGATTGACAAAAATATGCAATTTGCTATAATTAAACTGCAAATGAAACCCATTACATAAAGGAGAGTTGACATTGACAAAACGAACAAAATCGTGGGTCGCCGTGCTGCTTTTCATCGCAGTGTTCGGCGCTCTGCTCGTGACCGCAACGTTCACTGACCTCCAGGTCAGCAACATCCTCACGGCAAAGGCGCTCGCCGCCCACACCTACTACACAAACGAGACCGTATACGGCGTTGTGCTCGAGGCCGTCGGCTCGTCGCCCGTCTATCTCATGCTCGCATTCAGCTTCCAGATTCTCTTCTGGCAGGTCATGCGCAAGATGAAAAAGCATCCGTGGAAAGAGATCCTCGCGATACTCCTGCTCGTTGCGGGCACAATAGCCTATTTCGTACTGTTTGACGACGCCGTCAAATATGCGCTTCAGCACATCGGGCCTACTGCCGAGGCGTTCAAGGGCGCGGGCTTCCTCAAGGGCATATCGCTGTTCTTCGCGGGTCTTATGACTTTCTTTGCGACCTTCGCCATCAGAAACTATTCCGAGGAATCGGTCAACAAGATGGTTATGTTCGCAGTCGCGGTGCTCTGCGTTGCAGCTGTTTCCAACGGCATTATCGCCGCAGTCAAAGAGCCCGTCGGCCGCATGCGTTATCGCGCAATGAACTGCGAGGGCGGCCAGTCGATCGGCGGATTTGACAACTTCACTCGCTGGTATGTCGCCAACGGACAGCACCTCACCAAGGACGAGATGAGAGCACTCTTCGGCACGACCGACGCTCTTAAATCATTCCCGAGCGGACACACCTGCTCCGCCGGCACGGTCTACTGCCTGCTTATGCTCCTCGATGTTTTCAACGTCAAGAGCAAGGGCAAGAGAGCTGTCAGCTGGATCGCCGCCATCACCTACACCGGCATGGTCGCAGTCAGCCGCATAATCGTCGGCGCGCACTTCTTCAGCGACGTCCTCATGGGCGGCACGATAGCTTTCGTGAGCATGATAATCTTCAGAGAGATATTCATCTGCAAAGGCTCGAATGTCAAAGCGATGTTCGGCAAAGAATAAAATCAAGATAGGTAAGCACCCCGCAGGCTCAAGTCTGCGGGGTGTTTTTATGGGCAACAAAAAAGCACGGTGCATCTTTTGACACACCGTGCTTTTGTTTTTTATCAGTCTTCGCTGTTCTGCTTAGCGATGGGCTCGATCCTGCCGTATCTCGAAGCGGAAGCCGCATCGGATCTGGGCGGACGGGAGGGAGCTGCGGGACGGTCGCTGCGCGGGCGGTCATTTCTGCCTCTGCCGCCTCTGTCGCGGTTCTGATATCCGCCGCGTCCGTTTCCGCGGGGCGGTCTGGAGCCGCCGTTGAGGGGCTTCACGCCCTCTTCGAGAGTTATAACGACCTTGCGGTCATTCTCGGAACCGACGGAGTGAGAGGTCACGCCCTCAACATCCTGGAGAGCCGTGTGAATGATGCGTCTCTCATAGGGATTCATGGGATCAAGCACAACATTTCTGCCGTACTTTCTGACCTTTGTGGCGCTCTTCTGAGCGAGTGCGCGCAGGGTTGCCTCGCGCTTCTCGCGGTAGTTGCCGATGTTGAGCGAGACTCTTCTCGACTTGTCCGCGCCCCTGTTGACGACAAGGCGGACGAGATACTGGATAGCGTCGAGTGTCTCTCCCCTGCGGCCGATAGCCGCGCCGTAGTCGCCGTCATATTCGACCGCGATGCTGACTTCTTCGTCAGTCTCTTCGATCTTTATCTCTGCACCCTCGATGCCGAGGCTTGCAAGAATTTTTTCAAGATATTCCTTCGCGCCGGCCTCGGACGGAGCATCATAGCTCACCTTGACCTTTGCGGGAGTTGTTCCGAGCAGACCAAACATCTTCTTCGTCGGCATCTCGAGAACTTCAATTTCAAAATCCGAATCGGCGGATATGCCGAGCTGCGCGATAGCGTCAGCTTTTGCAAGATCGACTGTTGCGCCGGTTCCGATAGCTTCTTTTAACATCTCTGTTTCCACCACCTGGAAAATTTATTTTTCTTCTTTTTTCTGCGCAAGTGCGCGCTTGAGATTCTCTTCCCTTGAACGGCGCTCGACAGTCTCATCGACCATAGCCTTTGCAATCATTTTCTTCGGGCTGTGGGTGAACGAAAGGATAACTGTCTGAATGAGCGCGAAAACGTTCGACGCGATCCAGTAGATACCGATACCGGCGGGGAACTGGAAGGTAAAATAGAGCGAGAACAGGGGCATACCGAAAGTCATGCAGCCCATGGTCGGGTTCTTCGCCATTTCAGGGTTGTTCTTGCGCTGCTGGAGCATTGAGAAGAGGCTCGTTGCGAGAGAAGTAAGGCCCGAGAGAATGGGGATGACCCAGAGGATTCCGGGTTCTTTTATCGACGGAATCTCGCCCAGCGGTATGCCGAGGAAGGTGAAATTGAAGTTCGCGATGCTGTCGATAACTCCCGAGCTGATGCCCTTTGAGAGCGCGATAGGTCTTATCTCATTGATATGGTTGATAACAAAAAGCTCGATAGTCTGCTTACCTGTCTTTGCATTATATTCAGCGAGTCCTTTTGCTATTTCTGTCAGCGAATTGATTGTTGTATCATCGATCGCGAGCGCCCACTTGAGGGGGTGATAGATAACGCCGATAAGACCGAAGATGATGATGAACTGGATGGCGAGCGGCAGGCAGCCCATATTCATGGGATTGTGTCCTTCGCGCTGGTAGAGAGCCTGAGTCTCTTCCTGAATCTTTTTCTGATCGCCCTTGTATTTGGCGTTTATTCTGCGGATCTTGGGCTGAAGGCGCTGCGTCTTGACGGTACCCTTAGTCTGGTAGATAGAAGTGGGAATCATAAGAAGTCTTGCGAAGAGGGTGAAGAGGATGAGTGCAAGACCGTAATTGTCAACGGCTTCGAATATGAACCTGAGAACATATCCGAACGGGATACCCAATGTCGTGTAAATGGCGTCCATTATTTGTGAGTCCTCCGGTTGGATTTTTTGTCCCTCTTGGGAGGGACGGGATCATAACCGCCGGGGAATAGGATATTGCAGCGAAGAAGTCTGGCAACAGTCAGCAGAGAGCCTTTGAACGCTCCGTGTATTTCAAGAGCCTCTATCGCATACTGAGAGCAGGTCGGATAGTACCTGCACATATCGGGCAGCTGCGGTGAGATATGCTTTCTGTAAAACTGAATAAGTTTTATCAGTATGTCCTTCATTTTCACTTCACAACTTTCACTCCTGCAGATATACCAATAACACCCAAGGCTCCCAGCTGTTTGCGCATTGACCGCTCGATGTCGGTGCTCTTGCGGGAGACCGTCTTATGACGGGCGACAAATACAATGTCCCATCCCCCGCAGCACTCGCCTTCGAGCTGCCGGAAAGCCGCGCGAATTATCCGGCGGCACCGGTTGCGCTCCACCGCATTTCCGAGCTTTTTGCCGGTGGTTATCCCGATGCGCATGACACCGTAACGGTTCCTGAGCGCATATGTGACAAGCACCGGGTCAGCGGCTGATTTGCCGCGCCCGTAAGTCCTGCGAAAATCGCTGTTAAGCTTGAGCGTCTGATATTCTGCCAAAGCAATCAATCCATCCGTGGCAATAATCCGCTCGACCTGTTAAAAGACCGTTAAAAAGGCCGATCAATAGGTGAGCTGCTTTCTTCCCTTCGCTCTGCGGCGGGAAAGAACCTTGCGTCCGTTTCTGTCGGACATTCTCTTGCGGAAGCCGTGCTCCTTCTTACGGTGCAGCTTCTTGGGCTGGTAAGTTCTTTTCATTTGCGGTAACCTCCGTTTCACAGGATATTAGTCACCGGCGGGCGCTTTGGTGGCACTCGTACCGCCGTGATCTTATGTGCAGATATGGGTATAACGCTTTCGCCTACCCTTGCAAGCTACTATTATATATCATACTTCACATCAATGTCAATCATTTTTTTGCGTCCTTGTGCAAACTGCTTGTTGAAAAAAAGGGTTTTTTATGATATACTCTATCCTATTATAAAGTATTATGATGGGGGAAGTTCACTAATGGATTCATTCAACGAGCTGTGGCAGGTAGTCTCCGACTATCTCAGGCAGACAAACTCCGAATCTATCTACAACGTCTGGTTCAGCGAGCTTGAGCCGATAAGCTTTGACGGCAGCCGCGCCGTGCTCATGACAACGGCGGAATTCAAGCGCCGCATCCTCGCGCAGAAGTTCGGCGGCACGCTTCACAGCGCATTTTTGAACGCGCTCGGTCTCGATGTCGATGTCGAGTTCATAGCGCCGGGCGAGGGATATTCGCAGTCTGACTCCTCGGGCTCTGCGGCGGGCTCATCGGAGATAGACGGCAGCACGCGCGCCTCAAACTATTTTGAAAACACATTCGACACATTCGTTGTCGGCGCGTCAAACAAATTCGCCCATGCGGCGGCGCAGGCGGTTGCGGCGAACCCCGGCAAGGCGTATAACCCGCTGTTCATCTACGGCAACTCGGGACTCGGCAAGACGCACCTGCTCAACGCCATATGCCACGAGATAAAAAGAAATGACCCGTCAATGAAGATAGTCCTCACCGACGGCGAGGAATTCACCAACGAGTTTATCGAAGCGCTCAACCACCGCACAACAACGGAATTCCAGAACAAATACCGCAAGGTCGACGTTCTTCTGATGGACGACGTTCAGTTCATCGCGAGCAAGGAGCGCACGCAGGAGGAATTCTTCCATACCTTCAATGCCCTGACGCAGGACGGCAAGCAGATCGTTCTGTCATCCGACCGCCCGCCGAAGGACATGCCCCAGCTTGAGGACAGAATGCGCACCCGCTTTGAGTGGGGTCTGCTCGCGGACGTTCAGCCGCCGGATCTCGAGACCCGTATGCTCATAGTCAAGCGCAAGGCGGACGCACTCAACTTCGATATCAGCGACGATGTCGTTGAATACATAGCGCAGAAGCTCAAGAACAACATCCGCCAGCTTGAGAGCGCGGTCAAGAAGATGCAGGCTTATGTCCAGATACAGGGCGCGCATGTCAACACCGCCACCGCTCAGCAGGCGATAAGGGATATTCTCAGCGACAACAAGCCTATTCCCGTCGTTGTGGACAAGATAATAACCGAAGTCGCGCGCACCTACGGCGCAAATCCCGAGGATCTGCGCTCGAAGAAGAAGGACGCACAGACTTCGAAATACCGCCAGATATCGATGTACATCGTGCGCGAGGTCACGGGACTTTCCGCCAAGGCTATCGGCGCGGAGTTCGGCGGCAGGCACTATTCAACGGTGCTCTACGCCCTTGACGAGATAAAGAAAGAGAGCGACACCGACTCGGCGCTCAGAACGACTATCAACGATATCATAAAGAACGTGCAGGAGAGCTGATTTTTCTAACAGACTGACGCACCGCGAGGGAGGGATAAATGGTGCGCGATATTATTATAGCATCGTCATCCGACAAGGTGCGCGCGCAGCTGCGCGGCTTCGTTGCGGAAATGGGAATAATGGGCGTCATCGAGTGCCGCTCTGCTTCGCAGACCCTCGATTTCGCTCAGCGTCTCCCCTCGGCTATAATAATCTGCCACCGTCTGACCGACATGGCGCCCGCCGCCATGCTTCGTCTGCTCCCGCCGGGCGCCGATATGATATTGCTTATATTCTCCGCCCAGTCCCCGCTGTTCGGCATGAGCAACGTGCAATGCATGACCCTGCCGCTCTCACGTCCTGAATTTCGCAGCGCAATAGAAAAGCTGCTTCGCTCCTCGTCCGAGTCGCGCATACGCTCGGGCGGTCAGCGCAACACGGCGGATCAGGAGATAATCGACAAGGCAAAACATTTATATATGAAAGTAAACGGTGTGTCTGAAGAGGACGCATACGCATATATTAGAAGAAGGAGCATGAACGAGAGCAGTTCTATAACCGCCACCGCGCGGCATCTGCTCAGCGAGCTCGCTAATATATAAATGAAAAGGGTCTTGTGAATGAAATTCGCCAAAATGCAGGGCACGGGCAACGACTACATATATGTCAACTGTTTTGATGAATCGATAGACGACCCTCCCGCCGCGGCGAAATTTTTGAGCGACCGCCATTTCGGTATCGGCTCAGACGGGCTTGTGCTGATCTTGCCGTCCGACAGGGCGGATTTCAGAATGGATATCTACAATTCCGACGGGTCACGGGCGAAGATGTGCGGCAACGCCGCGCGCTGCGTCGCAAAGTATGTCTGCGACAGCAAAATGACCGACAGAGATATGATATCTTTGGAGACTCTCAGCGGAATAAAATACATTAATATATATAAGACGGACGGAAAGGTCACCTCGGCGCAGGTAAACATGGGGTCACCAATGCTGAAAAGCAGGGATATTCCCGCGCTTATTGAATCGGACACCGTGATTTCTCATCCGCTCGAAGTCGGCGGAAAAGTTTGTTCCGTCACCTGCCTTTCGATGGGCAACCCGCACTGCGTGGTTTTCTCTAAAAATATTGATTCTGTAAATATTCAAAAAATCGGCGCCGAGTTTGAAAATCACCCGGCGT
>ERZ791861.513-NODE-513-length-22838-cov-2.674011_pt1 | contig 22838 bp, 19 predicted proteins | sample MGYA00510283_ERZ791861 | MGnify/ENA primary metagenome ERZ791861 (study PRJEB30046, sample SAMN00792074) | human gut metagenome | study: EMG produced TPA metagenomics assembly of the A metagenome-wide association study of gut microbiota in type 2...
ATTGAATCGTACCTGTCGGGTTGATTTTATAGTCCGTTAGCTCCTTTATACGCTTCAATAAATACAAGCGCATCTGTATTTGATGCCGCTATTTTTGAATTATAGGCGGCGATAGCACTATTCTGTGATATATCTTGATTTGTGCTTATCAGTTTATCGTTTTGCGTAGTGATCGCACCTAATTCATCAAGGCAATCCTCTAACGATTCATAAAGCATATACTGAGTATCTCTTATCTGATACAGACAGTTGATTGCTGTGTCGAGCTTTGAAATAATAGCATCCTGTCTTATCTCTTTTTCATATTTGTTATACGCACCGCCTGTTCCCGTGAGTGCAGTACAGCGTCCGCTGTCAAAGTACTCAAGCAGTCGGATAACGGTTATCATATTTCTATATTTAGGGTGAATTATATCAAGTGAATAAAGTTTATTCAATGAATTTGTAAGTTCGTCAATATTGCGTTTTGTAAATGTCAGTTGATTTTCCAACTGAAGCTTTTGTTCGTTTTCCTTAATGACACGTTGATTGTCATTATTTACCGTAGCGTTATATTCTGACATCGCTTTACTATATAAAGATCTTGATACAGCAAAAGGTATCAATCCGATCAGAAGACCGAAAATCACGCTTATCATAAATGATATAATAAAACCGATTATGCTGAATTTGTACAATTCAAAAGGAATCTTGTGCAGAGCCAATGCAATGTCGCTTGCGGGATGATTCGACAAATAAAGATGAAACAGCATGTTTGCCGAGAAGAAAATCACAAAAGCAATTGCCGCCGAAATGCAAAAGCATTTCACTGATTTGTTTTTCGGTTGTTGAAACTTTTTGCCGTGTCCAAGACGGTTTATTTTATCTTGTAATTGCGGAACTAACATCTGTAATGTGTACCGCTCCGTTTCAAGTTCCTTGGCAATTGTCAGATGCTCCACAATAATCGACGGTGCGATCTTGTCCGCTGCGTGATACTCTCCGCCCATGCTTTTTTCAGCCTGATATTCAATAGGACAGCCGCAGTTAGGGCAAGCGTTCGCTCTGTCGGAAAATTCTTTGCCGCACTCGGCGCATTTTATCATTGCCATATTTTTAACCCCTTTAATTTTTAATGCTCAGAAAATTTGATATCCGATAGTTTAATTCTAATCTGTTTCAGGTTAAAAGTCAAGACCTTCACACTAAAAGTTTATAATTTAATTATAAAAACGTGAAAGGCGCTGATAAAAATGTACAGCAGAATAAGAAACCTGCGGGAAGATTCCGATCTCAATCAGACAACGGTCGCAAAAATGCTCGGTATGTCGCAGACGGGATATTCAAAATACGAAACGGGCGAAAATGATGTTCCTACGGCAATACTGATAAAGCTTGCGGAATATTATAAAACCAATGTGGATTATATCCTCGGGCTTACCGATAACCCGATTTATTATAAGAAAATATAAAACCCGGCAGATACGTTTATTGAATCGTACCTGTCGGGTTTATTTCGTATTAAAGCACCTTTGATAAAAAGTCCTTAAGTCTTGGATTTTTGGGGTTTGCGAAGAATTCATCGGGAGGACCCTGTTCAACTATCTGTCCGTCCGACATAAACATTACTCTTGACGCAACCTCACGGGCAAAGCCCATTTCGTGAGTTACGACAACCATTGTCATACCGTCGTCGGCAAGCTGTTTCATAAGATCGAGAACCTCTCCTACCATTTCGGGATCGAGCGCCGAGGTCGGCTCGTCAAAAAGCATAACATCGGGCTTCATGGCAAGCGCACGGACGATAGCGATTCTCTGTTTCTGACCGCCCGATAACTGCGGAGGATAAGCGTCTGCCTTATCAGCAAGACCGACACGCTCTAAAAGCCGCATTGCCTCTGCGTCAGCCTCTTCCTTTGTCATAAGGCCGAGCTTAACGGGAGCTAAGGTTATGTTTTTCTTTATCGTCAGATGGGGGAACAGATTGAAGTGCTGGAACACCATGCCCATCTTTCTTCTTATAAGGTTTACGTTAGCCTTGCGGTCGGTGATATATTCGCCCTCAACGCAGATGCTTCCGCTTGTCGGCTTTTCCATAAGGTTAAGGCAACGCAGGAACGTACTTTTACCCGAACCTGACGGTCCTATGATAACTACCTTTTCGCCTTTGTAGATATGCTCGTTTATCCCGTTGAGGACGTGGAGATTGCCAAACGATTTACTGAGATCCTTAACGTCTATCACTCTTGCCAAGCCTCCTCTCAAGCAGTTTCTGGAGTTTTGTCAGAATAAATACCAGTATCAGATAGAATGCCGCCGCAATGAGAAGCGGGGTAATAAGGTCATATGTCTTTGAGCCTACATACTGTGCCGCTTTGGTAATATCCGTTACCGCAATGTAGCCTGCTATCGAGGTTTCCTTTACCAGTACGATAAATTCGTTGCCGAGTGCGGGAAGTATGTTCTTTATTGCCTGTGGAAGCACGATAAGCCACATTGTCTGACCTGCGCCGAGACCCAGCGATCTACCTGCCTCTGTCTGACCCTTGTCGATAGACTCGATACCTGCACGGACAATCTCCGCAACATACGCACCCGAATTTATACCGAAGCACAAAACTGCGGCAACTATTGCGTTTGCGCCTCTGTAGTTGAACAGAACTGCGTTTATGAGCAACAGCTGTACAAGTACGGGCGTACCTCTTATTACGAATACATACAGGTCGCATATCTTAGCTATCCAGCCGATACCTCTCCTGCCTGCGCATAACTGCTTTACTACTGCCACGAAAGCACCGATAAGAAAACCGAGAATAACCGCAAACAGCGATATGAGCAGTGTGTTTCCGATACCGCTTAAATAGAATTCATAACGGTTTTCTCTTATAAGCGCCTTGTCAATGGCATCCCATATACCAAGAAAGAAGTCCAATTCTTAATTCCTCCGTCTTATGCCTTTCAAAAAATACGGGCGGCATTTCACCGCCCGGTAGTTTTATCAGTCAGCAGAATTATTCAGCCTTGCTGTCAGCGTCGGCACCTGCACCTGTTGTGTGCTTGAGTGTGAACTCGTCAACCTTGCCTTCGTCAATCAGCTTCTGAAGAACCTTGTTTACCTTTTCTTCAAGCTCTGTGTTGCCCTTCTTGAAAGCGAAAGCGTACTTGTCTGTGAATACCTCGCCGTCAAGAATTTCAAGGTTGTCATTACCCTTTACCATTTCCTTTGCGGGAAGCTCGTCCATAACGATGCAGTCAACCTTGTCACTCTTTAAGTCTTCTGCCGCCTGAACATACTTTGTATAACGTGAGGGCTCCTTCTTAAGATCGTCTGTTACATAGAAGTCAGCAACTGTTGACATCTGAACAGCAATCTTTGTGTCGCCGCCGAGGTCGTCAACGGTCTTTACTCTGTTTGCACCCTTGAGTACAACGACAACCTGCTTTGACTTAGCGTATTCGATTGAGAAGTCCATAATTTCCTGACGTTCGGGAGTAACCGAGATACCTGCGGCTGCAAAGTCAACCTTGCCCTGCTGAACTGCTAAAAGCGCACCGTCAAAGTCCATTGTCTGAATCTCAAGCTCCATACCGAGCTCCTTTGCAACTTCTTTTGCAATATCAACGTCGATACCTACAACATCGTTACCGCTCGTATATTCATAAGGAGCGAAACCGGGCTCTGTAGCCATAATGAGCTTGCCGCCTGTTGTGTTTGACTGACAGCCTGCCATAGCAAGACCGCAGGTAGCGGCAACGAGAATGCCTGCAATTATTCTTTTGATCTTCATAAAAATACCTCTTTTATATTTCTTTATTTTTTGTGCGCTTTCTGCGCTATCGTTAATATTATAGTGCATTTCTTTTCAATAAGCAAGAGTTTTTCGTTTTTTTGTGTAAAATACATATAAAAAATGTGCCGCAGTGAGATACTGTGGCACATCGGGTTGTAGAAAAAGTCTGTTTTTTATAAAAATAGAGCAAATTCTATATCCCTAACCCCAAACCCCTTCCCCGTGGTGAAGGGTTGTGTATGCTTTGTTGGCTCTGCATCGTGCAGAGCCTTTGGGCATACACGCCCGGCGTCCTTGCCGGGGCTGAGTGTGGGGCTACCGCCCCTGACCAAGCAAGGATGCTTGCAGTCAGCCACACAAAGCCACTGCACGATGCAGTGGCACAAATGGCTGACGACCTGTACGGGGGCTCCGCCCCTGCGACCCCATTTTTATCAACGATATAGTTTTTTTGACAGACTGAATGTGCCGCAGTGAGATACTGTGGCACATATTCTTTGCTTTTCCGGCTTACTTTCTTGAGAATAAGCCCTTTTTCTCGTAAGGCTCGCTTGTAATGTCTTTAAGCTCGTAGCCGGTTGGCTGCATAACCTCTCTGATCTTGTCTTCGGAAAGCGCCTCCTCGCTGATTATCACGGTTTCTCCCTTTGAGTGAGAAGAAGTGACCTTCTTTACGGGAAAAGCATTTCTGATAGCGTCGTTGACGTGTGATTCGCACATTCCGCACATCATTCCGTCAATTTTAAGTGTTGTCTTTACCATTGTAAATTCCTCCGTTACTTTATTGATATTACTTTATAGCCGCTGTTTTCAACGGCTTTTTTAAGCTGTTTGTCGGGTACTTTGCCTGAAAGCTCAGCCACTGCGATACCGTCTGTATGGCTCGCCGAAGCGCTTGCCACCTGCGGAATAGCCTCAAGCGCAGTTTTTACATGATGCTCGCATTTTTCGCACATCATACCCTTTATTTTTATCGTTTTTGTTATTTTGGCCGTGTCGGACGGCTGTATTGCAATATTATTCATCGGCTTTGCTTTTCTGTCGTGCTTTGTGCTGTACAGCCTGCAGAAATTTAGCCTTAACGCATTCGATACGACGCAGAAGCTGGAAAGGCTCATTGCCGCCGCACCGAACATAGGGTTAAGCGTAAGCCCAAGCGGAATAAATACACCTGCGGCAAGCGGAATGCCGATAACGTTATAGATGAACGCCCAGAAAAGATTTTCGTGTATATTACGCAGTGACGAGCGGGAAAGCCTTATTGCCGCAGGAACATCGGTAAGTCTGCTCTTCATCAGCACAACATCGGCGGCATCTATCGCAACGTCTGTTCCTGCGCCTATAGCGATGCCTGTATCTGCGGCGGTAAGCGCAGGTGCGTCATTTATGCCGTCGCCAATCATAGCGACCTTACCCTGTGCCTTGAGCGAGCGGATGACCGCCTCTTTTCCGTCGGGGAGAACGCCTGCTATCACCTCGTCAATGCCTGCTTTTTTGGCTACTGCCTTTGCGGTACGCTCGTTATCGCCTGTCAGCATTACTACCCGTATGCCCATATTCCTGAGCTGTTTTACTGCATCGGGGCTGTCGCTCTTTATCGTGTCGGCTACTGCTATCATACCGAGCATACGGTTGTTTTTGCAGAAAAGCAGGGGAGTTTTGCCCTCACCTGAAAGACGGTCCGCTTCAGACTTTATTCTTTCACCGACAGCAATCTTTGCACCGATGAACTTAAGACTTCCGCCGTAAAGCGTATCATTGCCGATGGTAGCTGTAAGTCCGTTTCCGCTGAGCGCCTTGAAATTATCGACATTCTGTGCCGTTACTTCGTGTTCCGTACCGTAAACGTTTATCGCTTTTGCAAGCGGATGTTCGCTCTTTGCTTCAAGCGACAGTGCAAGGCTAAGAAGCTCGTTTTCGGTAACATCTTCCGCTGGGATTATATCCGTTACGACCGGCTCTCCTGCTGTTACGGTGCCTGTTTTATCAAGCACGGCTATCTGAGTTTTTCCTGTCTGCTCAAGTGAAACGGCAGTCTTAAAAAGAATGCCGTTCTTTGCACCGACACCGTTTCCGACCATTATCGCAACGGGAGTGGCAAGTCCGAGCGCACAAGGACAGCTTATTACAAGCACCGATATTCCTCTCGCCAGAGCATAAGCAAAATCCTGCCCGAGTAAGAGCCACACTATCGTAGTGACAACGGCAATTGCAATAACGGTCGGAACAAATATTCCCGATACCTTGTCGGCAATCTTCGCAACGGGCGCTTTTGTTGCCGCCGCATCGCCCACCATTTTTATTATCTGCGATAAGGTGGTATCCTCGCCTACACGGGTAGCCCTGCAGGTGATGAAGCCCGTCTGATTTATGGTAGCCGCCGAAACATTATCTCCGACTGTCTTATCTACCGGTATGCTTTCGCCTGTCAGTGCGGATTCGTTGACCGTGCTTTCGCCGTCTGTTACTACTGCGTCAACGGGTATGCTTTCGCCCGGACGTATAACGAATATATCGCCTTTCATCACTTCTTTGGCAGGAACAGTATGCTCCGTGCCGTTTCTTATTACGTTTGCGGTCTTAGGGACGAGGCTTACAAGTCCTTTCAACGCATCGGTGGTTTTGCCTTTGGAACGGGCTTCGAGCAGTTTTCCGACCGTGATGAGCGTCAGTATCATAGCCGCCGATTCAAAATAGAACTCGTCCATATACATCATAACGGCATCTGCATTTTGGTGAAGCTGTGCATCGGTCATCATAAACAGGGCATATACGCTCCATACAAACGATGCACCCGAGCCTAGCGCCACAAGCGTATCCATATTCGGTGAGCGGTTGATAAATCCCTTGAAGCCGTTTACAAAGAACTTGCCGTTTATAATCATTATAATTGCGCTTAGCAGCAACTGCACAAGACCCATAGCGACATGGTTTCCGTCAAACCACGACGGAAGCGGAAATCCCCACATCATATGACCCATTGAGAAGTACATCAGTATCACAAGAAAAACGAGTGACGCTATAAGCCTTTTTCTAAGACCGGGCGTTTCGGTATCACGCAGTGAACCGCCATCGGTATCGGTGTTTTCCGTTTTTGCGTCTTTCAGCCTTGCACCGTAGCCTGCCTTTTCAACGGCTGAGATTATTTCCTGCGGTGACGCTGTACCCTCGACACCCATTGAATTTGTAAGCAGGCTCACCGAACACGAGGTTACGCCCTTTACCTTGCCGACCGCTTTTTCCACTCTTGCACTGCAGGCGGCACAGCTCATGCCTGTAACATCGTACTGCTCCATAATAAGACCCTCTTTCTTTTGATGTATATCTTTATATTATGTCCGTCTGACGTTATTTCATCAGCTTTTGCAGAGTTGTGACAAGCTCGTCTATGACCTCGTCCCTGCCTTCTCTTATATCTCTTGCAACGCAGCCTTTTATATGGCTTGCCAGCAGTTCCTTATTAAAGGCATTCATTGCGGCATTGACGGCGGCGGATTGAATAAGCACATCGTTGCAATATGCGTCATTCTCAATCATAGCCTCGATGCCACGCACCTGTCCTTCAATGCGTTTAAGGCGGTTAAGAAGCGCCTTTTTGTGCTTTTCGTCCCTTACGGTATGCTTTTCACAACACGGACAGACTTTTTTGACGATCGTTTTATTTTCACTCATAGCGTTACCTCTGAATTTTTGCTGTAGCTTTAATATACCCTCACGGGGTATTTATATTATATACTCCCCGGGGGTATTTGTCAAGAAAAAAATGAAAAGGCTGAAAATTTTGATATCCGGACGTAAAAATGACCCCCGATTTTAAAACGGAGGTCATTTCTTCTTGATTCAGTTCATTATATCTTCTAGTCGGACAGCTTTATCGACATGGTCATATATCTCTTTTTCTGATTCTGCACTATATTCAAAGTAGATATCTCTGTACTCCCGTGCGTCCGCTATAGCTTTAAGGCAGGCGGGTTCTTTATCGTAAGTTCCTGCTTTCAGGCATTCGGAAAAGCTGTTTATCGCTCTTATATATGCCTTGTTTTTCTTGTCATCCGTATCGCAGATAAGCGGTTCAGCCTTTTCGAGATATATCGGTCTTATATGCGTGTGATTCCATATACCGTGCTCGTCAAGCATAAGCACGGGGACACCGAAAAAGAAGACATATGAATCATTGGAAGGTGGATTGCTAAAGTCCGCATCAGCGGCTATAACGCCGATAGCGTTGTCGGTTACGTCTTTTACTACAGTACCGCAAGAGAACTTTATCGGAAGCGCAAAGCATTTTTGCTCAAATCTGTCATTTCTGTATTCATATGTATCGTTTTCTTCTTCCGGGCTCATTTCGCCGCAATAGAGGTAATCAATATTTCCTTTGTTGTTAAACCGTATTTCAGATACCGACTCGCCGTAAGAAAAGACTGTTATCGCTTCAGCGAGTTCGTCGGTCGTATGCTGATTCCGGTGCAAGCGGATTGTTTTGGTGAACTCATCGCAGCTGTTTATAATCTTTTTCTTGTATATAGAACAAGAAAAATTGCCTTTTGAAAGATACCTTTGTGCAAAGAGTATTGACATTTTGTAGTTCAAGAAATAGTTTTGGTAGAGTTTATGCTGATCCTCAAATACATAGAGATAACTGCCGGATGAGTTGTCCTTGATTCGTTCAAGCTTTCGGCTCTCGTAATCTAACCTCTCTCGAATCTGCTTTTGCAGATTTTCATCGCTTGTGCTGTCGCTCAGCTTTTGTAGCTCCTCCAGCTTTTCGGTATAGGAAAGCGTGGAGTTCCAGAGAATAGTTGCTTTTTCTGCATCGCTTAGCTGAAAGCCGTTTTTGCGGAGTTCATCTCTTATGTAACAGCTCGGAATAAGTCTTGTAAGCTCCATATTCACCTCATCTGAAATATGTCGGCTCAAAGTGTGCTTCACCCGGTGATTCACAAATAATATCTTTTCTTACAGCTTCCTCCAGCCCTCGCATTAGTTCTTCGTCAGAGAACTGAGCTAATTCGTTTTTTTATTTCGGTCAGAGAATAAAACTCTCCTCCCTCTCGAAATAACTTTTCGAATAAGGCTATCTCTACTCGGGAAAATTCTTCAAGATAATTCATTGTTTTCGTCCTCCTCAGTGGGTATATAATTTTCCGGATTCTCAGTAAACTCCATTTTCTTGGATACTATGTATGATTTTGCTTGTTTGAGATTCATCTTGGAGGTAAGGACCCCGAAAACTGCCGGCGCAAATGCATTTAAGCAATTCTGAAGGAATACGACAAGCATATGCGCTGTTTCATTAGGGAATAATTCAAAATAAGAGTAGTCAACGATTAGCTGATATTTTATGTCGTAATTGCCGTCCTCGGTCATTCTGAGCTGCGGGCAGAAAATAGCGGATCGTTCTTCATCGTCATCGAAATACGTCGAATGCTGCTGTATTGATAGATGATTTTTCTCTTCGTTTATGACATTCATTAGTCTAAAAAGCGAAGGAAAGCGTTCGAGATTTGCGGCTACCAGTTTTTGCCCTACTGAATTATAGTAGGCTCTTGCCAGAATACAATTATCGGAAAATGTGATAGCAGATTCAATAAAGCCTCCGGGGCTGTCCTTGCCTTCTGTGACGAACAGAATCTCTATATTGTTCTCATCGTCTTCTTCCGGCTCTGAGTGCATGATCTTTAGTGTATCGAGGTAATCTAAGATTAACTCTAAGGCTTCTTCTTTGTTCATAGTAGTGTACCTCCTTAAAGTGGAATGCTTATGTCCTTAAGACGTATTATAGCATAAAAGGATGCGACTGTCAAGAGTAATTCGGCAGAAAATTTTTCGAGCTTCTTATCTTTTTGTATAATTGGCTCGGTGCGGCGGATTTTAGTGATTAAATATAGCAGGCGATTAACTCGACAGTTCCTTTTTTGTCTATGGCACACCTCTTTGCAGAGTGATTATGACCGCCATGTGATAATTATAACACGGATGCTTAAAGTTGTCAAGTGAAAAGCTTGTGAAGCTCACCGAAACGGTATTGATTGACATAATTCGAAAAAGAGGTTATAATTAATAAAAATCCGGTTTCGTAATAAGAGAGGGATATTGTTATGACAACATATATGTTTAAATCGTTTCCTGCCAATCGCAGTTGTAATATTAATCTGGCTGAGATAGAAAAGCAGTACCATATTTTCACCACTGCGGTGGATAAGTGCAATGCAGGTATCACGTTCAGAAAAGACGGCAAGAAGTTCAGTGTTTACGCAATTAACGAATCCAGCGTAACGCTTGTGCTTACATCGGAAACGGAGCTTTCCTCGCCTGCAAGAACTATGTCTGCTTTCAGCAGAGAGCTGCTCAGACTGAACACGGAACTCAAAAAAGAGAAAAATACAGAAAAAATTATTGACGATATGGTTTACAACCATTCTCTTTTCAGAACCGAAATGATAGATAAAAATGCGGCTCCTGTCCAGACTATCGAAAACATAAGCTCGACCGAGCTTATAAAAGCCATTGTAGATCTGCTGTTTTCTTCTGATACAGGCTACAGCACAAATCAGAAGAAAGAAACAATCGATGAGCTGAAAAAAATTATGCTTCCGTATATAAAATAAACGGTTGTATCATCGGGCTTGCCTGTAAGACACAGACTTTGCCTTCAAGCCGGCACAACAATAACCCCGACACTGAACGGCAGGGATATGCAGGCTGAAAATTACCTCTTGAAAAATCAGAATCAGCGTGATGTAATATGACAAAAGAAGAATCAGCGTAATGCATTCAGGTGCATAGCCGCTTTGCAAGGTCCTGCTTCAAATAACAACGCGTTAACCGAATAAATCAAAGGCTGCAGAAATGCAGCTTTTCGGTAAAGTGAGAGTTAGGCTACCCTAATCTAAAGCACGCATACATATTGGTTAGGTTAATCTGACAGTAGGGCGGGTACATCACAACTCTGTTTATCATCCGCACATTTCCCGATAATCAGGGAAGCACTTCCGGAACAGGAATTGTGCGTATTTACCGAAGAATACGATGCGAAATTGTGCAAAACGGAAAATTTTCAGAATCTCTTGAAAAACCGTTGGATTTATGCTACAATCAAACTGCCGGAAACGTTTTCGGTAATTTAATTCAGACAACAGGTGAGCCATTGACTATAAAGGATATTGCCAGACTTGCCGGCTGCGGCGTGAGCACGGTTTCACGGGCGCTTAACGGCAGTAATGAGATAAGCGAACAGACCAAAGAACGCATAAATGAGGTTATCCGTCAGTATAACTATACGCCTAACGGCAATGCGCGCCGTATGCGCAGGAGCGCAGAAAAGACCATACTGCTCATCGTTAACGGCAGCAGTAACCTGTTCTTTTCACCGCTCATAGAGCAGATACAGATAGCGGCTTCTTCCGCAGGATTCCAGATTGCAGTGAATCACATTGACGAGCAGGAGGACGAGGTGCAGTTTGCGTCAAGGCTCTGCACGGAGTTAAGACCTGCCGGGGTGATATTTCTCGGCGGCGATATGCGAAACTTCAAAAGGAGCTTTGCACGGATAAAACTGCCCTGTATACTGAGTACGGCAAACGCTGAGGAGCTTGGCTTTGAAAACCTTTCCTCCGTCAGCGTTGACGACTATGACGGCGGCAGGGCGGCGGCAGAACAGCTGTTCGACCGTGGTCACAAAAAAGTCGGGATACTCGGCGGCGACCTCAGCTCCTACGGTCCTTCGGGATTGCGTTACGGCGGTTTTTGCAGTGTATGCTCTGAGCGTGGTGCGGATATTCCCGACAGCGAGCTTTGTGCATATACGTTCAGCTCTGCGTATGAAGCGGCAGTGGCTCTTTATCATAAGTGCAAGGGTATGACGGCGGTATTCGCTATGTCGGATATTATCGCCGTGGGCGCTGTACGGGCATTTCTCGATATGGGAAAGCGTGTGCCGGAGGATATTTCGGTGCTTGGCTTCGACGGAATCGAACTGTCTGAATACAGCAACCCCAGAATAGCAACATTAGCTCAGCCGATCCACCAGATTTCAAGTCTGTCTGTGCGTATGCTGGTGAATATGATCGAAGACGGCGCCGAGGCAAGCCATGTAACGCTCAGGGCGCAGTTCAGATCGGGCGGCTCAATGGGCAGAATATAGATTTTGTTGGAGGTCAACATGAGAAAAAGCGGTATCTTACTGCACATTGCGTCACTGCCGAACAAATACGGCATCGGCACGATGGGCAGGGAAGCCTATAATTTCGTTGACTGGCTCAGAAGCGCCGGTCAGAGTCTGTGGCAGATACTTCCGCTGTCACAGACGAGCTTTGGCGATTCGCCGTACCAGAGCTTTTCCATATATGCCGGAAATCCTTACTTCATCAGCCTTGAGACGCTGGAGGAGGAGGGGCTTCTGAAGCATAAGGAATATGCGGATATAAACTGGTGCAAGGATCCGAGATATATCGACTACGCCACGATGTACGAGAACTTCTATAAAGTGATGAGGCTCGCATTCGGGCGCTTTTCTAAGGCTATGAATGGTAACGTTTCCGAAGAATATAAGGCATTCGTTGCCGAAAATCCGTGGCTTGAGAATTACACGCTGTTCATGGCGCTAAAGGACGCACACGGCGGAAAAAGCTGGTGCGAGTGGGAAACGCTGCTTCGCCTGCGTGATGTAACGGCGGTATATTCCGCAAAGAAGAAGTATGCAAAGGATATGGAATTCTACGCATTCCTTCAGTTCGAGTTCTTCCGTCAGTGGTACAAGCTAAAGAAGTACGCAAATGACAACGGGATACAGATTATCGGCGATATTCCGATATACTGCGCCCTTGACAGTGCTGATGTCTGGTGCGAACCGCAGTTGTTTCAGCTTGACCGTGACAGAGTGCCTACCGTCGTTGCGGGATTCCCTCCGGACGCATTCTCGGAGGACGGGCAGTTGTGGGGAAATCCCATCTACGACTGGGACAGAATGAAGCAGGAAAACTATCGCTGGTGGGTCGGCAGAATGAGCTTCGCAAAGAAGCTGTATGATATTGTCCGCATAGATCACTTCATCGGTTTCAACAGCTACTATGCCATACCGTTCGGCAGCAAGACCGCACACGGCGGCGAGTGGCACGATGGTCCGAAATACGATCTGTTCAATGTCATTAAGAGAGAAACAGGAAAGGGCGGTATCATAGCGGAGGATCTGGGAATAATCACTCCGTCTGTGAGAAAACTTCTCAAGCAGGCGGCATATCCCGGAATGAAGGTACTGCAGTTTGCTTTCGATCCTACGGGAAAGAGCGAATATCTTCCGCAGAACTACACATCGCAGAACTGCGTTGTGTATACATCCACTCACGACAGCGATACGGCACTGGGTTGGTTCAACAACCTTGATCGTACAACAAAGCAGTTCGTGAAGGAATATCTCGGGGTGCGCCATGCGGCTGAACTGCCTGAGGCATTCATCGACATTGCCTGGAAAAGCACCGCAGATATGGCTATGACTACAATGCAGGAGCTGTGCGGATTCGGAACCGAGGCACGCATAAACGTTCCCTCCACCATAGGAAATAACTGGCGCTGGAGGACACTGGACAGCGACTTTACCGCTAAGAGTGCGGCATACCTTGACAGACTGACCGAAATAAGCAACAGAAAGCCTCCCGTTAAAAAATCAAGAAAAAAACGATAATTGAAAGGAGCATACTATGAAGATTGAAAATTTCAAGGAGAAGCTCGTTTCCCTCTGCGAGAAGGAATATCACGCACAGCCAAGGGAGCTGACGGCAAATCAACTGCACTGTGCAGTTTCAAAGCTCGTTATGGAGGAGCTTTCTCCCGTGTGGGACAAGAGTCGGGTAGCACACGATAAAGCACGCAAGGCAAGCTATCTCTCTATGGAGTTCCTGGTGGGCCGTGCAATATACAACAACCTGCTGTGTCTTGGGATACTTGACAGCACAGCTGAGGAGCTGAAAGCACTCGGCGTGGATATTTCAGAATTCGAGGAGGTCGAGGACGCCGCTCTCGGTAACGGCGGTCTGGGCAGACTTGCGGCTTGCTTCCTGGACAGTGCGGCAACGCTTGATCTTCCGCTGGACGGCTACGGAATACGCTATAAGTACGGTCTGTTCAAGCAGGGCATCAAGGACGGATTCCAGACCGAAACCGCAGACGATTGGCAGAGATACGGCGACCCGTGGAGCGTTCGTCGTGAGCAGGAAACGGTTGTGATACACTTCGCTGACGGTGATGTGAACGCAGTTCCCTACGACTATCCCGTTATCGGATACGGCACTGAGAATGTAGGCACTTTGCGGCTCTGGCAGGCTGAAACTGATGATGAGTTCGATTTTGACCTGTTCAACCGCAGTAAGTTCACCGAAGCCGGCGAAAAGAAGCGTGCCGCCGAGGACATTTCCCGTGTACTTTATCCCAATGACGAAACAGAAGCAGGAAAGATACTCAGACTGAAGCAGGAATATTTCTTCAGTGCCGCCGCAGTTGCCGATCTTATCAGAAAGCATAAGGCGATTTTCGGCACAATGGAGAATTTTGCTGATTACAATTGCATTCAGATGAACGATACTCATCCCGTTATCGCTCTGCCTGAGTTTATCCGTGTGGTAATGCGTGACGAGGGTTGGAAATTTGACAAGGCTTTCGAAGCGGCGAAGAAGGTGTTCAACTACACCAACCATACCATTATGCAGGAAGCACTTGAGAAGTGGGACAGCAGACTTATCGAACGAATAGTCCCCGAAGTGTACAGCGTGATGATAATGCTCAACGAGGCATTCGAATCCGAAATGCACTGCAGGAATGTTCCGCAGGATAAGCGTGCGGTTATGCGTCTTATAAAGAACGGCACAGTGCATATGGCAAATATTGCGGTATTCGGTTCTTCCTATGTGAACGGCGTTGCGGCTATACACACAGAGCTGTTAAAGACAACCGTGCTGAAGGACTGGTACGAGCTGTACCCCGAGAGATTCCAGAACAAGACAAACGGCATCACACAGCGCAGATGGCTGGCTTTGTGCAACCGTGAGCTTTCCGCACTCATTACCGAACTGCTCGGTGATGATAGCTGGGTAACCGACCTTGACAAGCTGAGCGGCCTTAAGAAGTATGCGGACGATGAGAGTGTGCTTCGCCGCTTTATAGATATAAAGCACGCCAAGAAGCAGCAGCTTGCCGACTTTATCAAGAAATCGGAGGGAATTGAGATCGACCCTAAATCCGTTTTTGATATTCAGATCAAGCGTCTGCACGAATACAAGCGTCAGCTTTTGAACGCATTCTCGATACTGTATCTTTACTACGAGATAAAGGACGGAAATCTCAGAGATTTCACACCCACTACATTCATTTTCGGTGCAAAGTCCGCACCCGGATATTACCGTGCAAAAGGCATTATCAAGTTTATTAACGAGGTAGCAAAGCTCGTGAACTCCGATCCGGATACGAAGGATCTGCTGAGAGTGGTATTCGTGAGCAATTACCGTGTTTCTTATGCGGAAAAGCTGGTGGCTGCGGCTGATATTTCCGAGCAGATCTCCACGGCAGGTACAGAAGCGTCAGGCACAGGAAATATGAAGTTTATGCTCAACGGCGCAGTTACGCTCGGCACACTGGACGGCGCTAACGTAGAGATCGCAGAGGAAGCCGGTGCAGAGAACGAATATATCTTCGGTGCGACTGTAGAGGAGCTGGAGAAGATTATGCCGGACTATGTTCCCCGTGACATTACAGAGAGCGATCCGAAGATCAAGCGTGTGGTATCCGCACTAATTGACGGTACCGTTTCCGACGGCGGAAGCGGCGTGTTCAGAGAACTTTATTTCGCACTTATGGAGGGCGCAAGCTGGCACGTTCCCGATAATTACTACCTTCTGGGCGACCTTGACAGCTATGTTAAGGCAAAGCTGGCAGTAAACCGTGACTATAGCGACGAGCTTGCGTTCGCAAAGAAGTGCTGGCTGAATATCTGCTCTGCGGGTAAGTTCAGCTCAGACCGCACCATCGCTGAATATGCGAAGGATATATGGCATATCGGCAAGGTGTAATTTACCAAGTTTTGTATCGGATTCTATTTTGGTTTCGTTTGCTGTGAAACGTGTTATATGGATTGTAACAACGTTTCACCGGAAACGTTGCCATTATCCACAAAAGCGGCAGATGGTAATTGGCTATTATGACAAATTTACAATTGTTTTTTAAATTTTTAAAAAATATTGTATAAATTCGCTTGACAGACAGAAATAATCTGTTATAATTAAACCAGAATTTCGAACCAAGTAATCAAATTTCGAAACAAAGCCGAATCAGCAGGGTAGCACAGACAGCCTGCTTTTGATTTTAGGATTTTTGTTTCGAAACAAGACTAAAGTTTCGAAATGCAATAAAAGTAAGCAAGTGATTACATTCAGGAGGAATTAATTATGAAGTACAGGAAGATCATGACAGCGATAGCTTCTATGACAATGGCAGGCGTAATGCTGGTCGGCTGCTCAAGCAACAGCACAAGCGGCACAAGCAGTACAGGCAGCGGCTCTGCGGCAGGCAACAGCACAGCTTCTTCAGGCGGCGGCGAATCCACCGCCGGTAGCGAGAAGGTAAGCCTCACGGTATGGGGTCCGCAGGAGGATCAGGAACTGATCAAGAAGATGTGTAACGAATTTGCAGCTGCAAATCCCGAAAAGACCTACACCTTCACCTACGGCGTTGTCAGCGAGGCAGACGCTCAGAAGGAAGTTAACAAGGACATCTCGGCGGCGGCTGACGTATTCGCTTTCGCTTCGGACCAGACTGCTATACTGGTGAACGCAGGCGCACTCTACAGAGTAACAAAGAACAAGGATCAGATCGTTGCGGAAAATTCTGAAGCTTCTATTTCAGCGGCTTCGATAAACGGCGAGCTTTACGGCTACCCTTATGTATCCGATACCTACTTTATGTACTACGACAAGTCCAAGCTGACAGAGGATGATGTAAAGTCTATCGAAGGCATTATGTCAAAGAATATCGACGGCGTTACAACAAACTTCGCTTTCGATACAGATAACGGCTGGTATCAGGCAGGCTTCTTCTTCGGGGCAGGATGCAAGCTCTTCGGCGATGACGGAACCGATCCCACAAAGTGCGATTTCAACAACGAGCGTGGCTATATGGTAGGCGAATATCTCATTGACCTGGTAGCTAACCCCAAGTTCGGTGCCAACTTCGATGACTCGCTTGTAAAGTCAGGCTTTGCAGATGGCACTCTGGCAGCTGCAGTTTCCGGTGTATGGAACGCAGGCGAAATCCAGAAATCTCTCGGCGATAACTACGCAGCTACAAAGCTCCCCGAGTTTAAACTCTCAAACGGCGAAACCGTTCAGATGGGCAGTATGGCTAACTTCAAGATTATGGGCGTAAACGCTGAAACCAAGTACCCGCTTGACGCTATGGCTCTTGCTGAGTGGCTCACTAATAAGGATAACCAGAAGACCAGATTCGAGGTTCGTTCATACGCTCCCACAAACGTTGAGCTTGCAAGCGACTCAGCTACTATGAACTCCAACATTGCTGTTGGCGCTCTTGCACAGCAGGCTAAGTACTCAACCGTTCAGACTTCTATCGGTCAGTGCCAGAACTTCTGGACACCCGCTGAGGCTTTCGGTCAGGAGATTATCGCAGGTACCTGCACAAAGAGCAATCTCCAGGATAAGCTGAACGCTTATGTTGAGGCAGTTCTCGCAACGCTTAGCTGATAAAAAGCATTTAAGGTAATTCACCAGTAAGTATATATGTTTCTCCAGGTTCCATTTCTTCGTGGGCGGTGTAAAAGCCGCCCACAGAATCGGAACGTGCTTTATGCAGTTTCAATGCTTCCTGAATACTTGACACAGACCAATATAGGTTGTACAATTTTATCCGGTTATTATTTACGTCAAGTAGATCCTCCGGCAGCTGCATTGAAACTGCACAAAGCGGCAATACTATTCAAGGAGGTAACTGCAATGACAAGTCTTGATTTTTACGCTCTTCCGTGGTACAAGAAAATACTTGTTAAAATAGCAGAATTTTTTGTAGCCATCGGAAAAGGCGTCGCTGATTTCGTGATCGGGGCGCCCGGTGCCGTATGGCGTTTTATAAAAATGATCGGCAGGGGTCTTGCTTGGCTCGGAAGCACCTTTGTTCACGGCGATGCTCTCACCAAGCTCTCATATATTATAATGGGTGCAGGAAACCTGTTCCGAGGACAGATAATCAAGGGACTGATATTCCTGTCCGCCGAGGTAGCGTATATCGGCTTTATGATTGACTCGGGATTCGGCTTTATAGCAGGGCTCAGAAATCTCGGCACGGTGCAGAGAGGCTGGTACTTTGACGAAACGCTCGGCATTGATGTAATGCGTGAAAACGGCGACAACTCAATGCTTATTCTCCTTTACGGAATATTTGCACTGTTCGTAACTCTGGCATTCATATTCATGTGGGTGCATAACATAAAGTCGGCATACAGCGCACAGCAGATTAAAAAATCCGGCAAGAAGCTGCCGGGCTTTGTGGACGATTTAAAGTCGCTTCTGGATGAGCAGTTCCACAAGACGCTTCTTTTCATTCCCGTATCCGGCATCGTAGTATTTACGATAGTTCCGCTGGTCTATATGATCTCGCTGGCGTTCACCAACTATGATAAGGATCACCAGGTGCCTGCAAATCTGTTCACCTGGATAGAATTTGATAACTTCAAGACTATTCTCGGAAGTAATTCCACTATCGGCAACACTTTCTGGCCGGTACTCGGCTGGACACTGGTATGGGCATTTCTCGCAACGTTCCTTAACTACTTCCTCGGAATAATTCTTGCGATGCTCATCAACAAGAAGGGCGTCAAGTTCAAGTCATTCTACAGAACGCTCTTTGTACTCGCCATTGCAGTACCGCAGTTCGTTTCTCTGCTGGTAATGAAGAATGTTTTCGCCGAGGCGGGTCCTGTGAACGTACTTCTTCAGGAGCTAGGCTTGATTTCAACTCCGCTGCCGTTCTTCACCGATCCGATGTGGGCGAGAACGACGATCATAGCCGTAAACCTGTGGATAGGTATTCCGTATACGATGCTTATCGTTTCAGGTATCCTTATGAATATCCCCGACGATCTTTATGAGGCGGCAAGGATAGACGGTGCTTCTCCGTTTGTAATGTTCAGAAAGATAACTATGCCGTATGTGCTGTTCGTTACTACACCTTACCTTATTACACAGCTTGTCGGCAATATAAACAACTTCAACGTTATCTACTTCCTTACCGGCGGTACTCCGGCAACACTGGATTACTACCAGGCGGGAAAGACCGATCTGCTCGTTACCTGGCTGTATAAGCTGACGGTCAACTCGAGGGATTACAGCTACGCCGCAACGATAGGTATTCTGGTATTCATTATCTGCTCGCTGCTTTCGCTGATAACCTTCCGCAGATCCGCATCCTATAAAAATGAGGAGGCGTTCCAGTAATGAGAGAGATAAGAAAACAATCGTACTCCTATCACAGAAAACAGCGCACGATCAATATCGTTATACAGATCGTGTTGCTGATACTGGGTCTGATGTGGATACTTCCGCTTTTGTGGATAATCCTGACGTCATTTCGTGCAGAGCCCGGTTCATATACAAGCTACTTCTGGCCCAAGAGCTTCACGCTTGATAACTACTCGAAGCTGATCTTGGTGGATCAGCAGTTCAAGTTCACTAAATGGTTTATCAACACGTTTATCGTGGCGGTGGTATCCTGCATAGGTTCAACGTTCATTGTGCTTGCGGTGTCCTACGCCCTCAGCCGACTGAGATTCAAGATGCGTAAGCCTATGATGAACATTGCACTGATTCTCGGAATGTTCCCGGGATTCATGTCCATGGTCGCTATCTATTATATCCTTAAGGGACTTGGTCTTACCGAGAATCCGCTTGTTTGTCTGACGCTGGTTTATATCTGCGGTTCCGGACTTACCTACTACATCGCAAAGGGATTCTTCGATACTATTCCGAAATCCCTTGACGAATCTGCGTACCTTGACGGTGCAACCAGGTCACAGGTGTTCTTCCGCATCACTATCCCGCTTTCCAAGCCCATCATCGTATACACGGTGCTCACTACATTCATGGCTCCCTGGGTCGACTACATATTCCCGAGTATGATCTGCGGTGCAAACTACGACAGCTATACAGTTGCGCTTGGTATGTTCAAGATGCTTGAGCGTGAGTTCATCGGTACCTATTATACGCAGTTCGCTGCGGCGGCAGTGCTGGTATCTATTCCTATCGGTGCGCTGTTCATAGTTATGCAGAAGTACTATGTCGGCGGTGTTACCGGCGGTGCAGTAAAGGGCTAATATCTATTATAAAGCAAAATCACTTTTTCGGGGGGGGATCTTATGGCAGTCAAGAACGTAACTATCCAGGATATTGCCGACAGGCTCGGTATGGCAAAGAGCACAGTTTCGAAGGCAATCTCAGGTGCTACCGACATCAGCGAAAAGACCCGTGAGCGTGTGCTTGCCTGTGCCGGCGAGATGGGGTATCAGGTAAAGGCAAAGCACGTTTCATATACTAAGTCGATAGTTGTCTTTATCTACGGAAGTATCCACTATGACAAGGTGGATCAGTTCGGCTATGAGATCATTCTCGGATTACAGGCCGCCGCTGCGGAACACGGTATCGGGGTAAACATCACTGCTATAAACAATGCCGAACTGAAAAGCGGCAACTACTATTCTATCGTGTCGGGGGGAAACTGCGAGGGAGCGGTTTTCCTCGGCTTCAAGCCGCACCATGTGTTCATTGAGCATATACGCAGTCTGAATATTCCGCTTGTGATACTTGATAACAATGTCGATTATCAGCTGGCGGCTCGTGTCGGATGCGACAGTGCAGAGGGAATTCGTCAGATGGTGCAGTATCTATGGATGAGAGGTCATGACAGGATCGGATTTTTAGGCGGCGAGGAGGACAGTATCGTCACGCAGGAACGCTATCAGGCATATTCCGACGCACTAAAAGAGCTTGGGCTTGAGGAGAATAAAGACGCTGTCAGATACGGACATTTCTCTGCAAAGGGCACACGAAAGAGGATTCTTCCGATTGCTCAGACAGGAGTCACCGCAGTGGTTTGTATCAGCGACCTGTTAGCTTGCTCTGCAGTGCAGGAGCTTGAAAAGGCGGGCTATGTCGTACCTGCGGATATAAGCGTGACAGGCTATGATAACCTCCCCGTGTCAGAATATTCGCAACCCCGTATTACAACGATGTATCAGAACCGAATACATATCGGAAAGACCGCATTCGTAATGCTTCAGCAGATGAACAGCGGTATCTCGATAGAAGCGGTCAGCCTTCGCCCCGAACTTATTGAGAGAGAATCCGTGAAATTGATAGCCAAGAGAATTTTGCCCGAGGAAGACAAATGAAAAATACAAGATTTTTACTTTCAGCCGCAGCCGCTGTTACGGCGGCGGCTATTCTTTTATCCGGGTGCAGTACCCCGGAGGAAACTATGTCGGAAAGCTCACAGCCGCAGGCTCCGTCATACCGTTACGAACACGAGCTGAATATGATAGACGATAACTACCGTAATTACTACCAGGTGTTCGTTTATTCATTCTGCGACAGCAACGGTGACGGTATAGGCGACCTTGCCGGAGTCACATCCCGACTGGACTATATTCAGGATATGGGCTTCAACGGTATATGGCTCTCGCCTATAATGCCGTCGGATTCCTACCACAAGTACAGCGTAAAGGATTATTATGCCGTTGATGAGCAGTATGGCACGATGCAGGATTTTGAGGAGCTTGCCGCAGAGTGCAAAAAGCGTGGAATAAAGCTGTTGATAGACCTTGTGATGAATCACAGCTCCAACGAGCACGAGTGGTTCAAGCACGCTTCAAAGAGCCTGCGCAGCGATCCGTGCGGTGCGGCTAAAGACAAGCCTTGCCTTAACGATAACATCTGCCCTGTGCATGATAAATACATCGACTATTATTATTTTACGGACGAGAAGCCTGTCGGAACGAACTCCTGGTACAGAATAGGCTCGAACCGGTGGTATCAGGCGGTTTTCTCAGAGCAGATGCCGGAGCTGAATCTTGATAATTCTGCGGTACGCAGTGAGTTTGAGAAGATAGCTGACTTCTGGCTGGAAAAGGGTGCAGGCGGATTCCGTCTGGATGCTGTCAAGGAGTATTTCAGCGGCAACCCCGAAAAGAATATCGAGGTGCTGAATCAATTTATGAAGCACTGCAAGACGGTTGATCCGAAATGCTACGTTGTCGGAGAGGTGTGGGAGAGCTTCACAAACTATACTAAATACTACAGCTCCGGGATCGACAGCGTATTCGGCTTCACTATGGCACAGGAAAGCGGAAAAATTGCCAAGACAATCAATGGTAAGGGTGCTGATAATTCGGTTAAATCTTTTGCACAGGCAATGGTGACTGTCGAGCAGAAGCTGGCTTCCTACAGCGATACCGCAATCGACGCACCGTTCATAGGAAATCACGATACCAACCGTGGCGCAGGCATACTCGGATATAACGCAACAAAAATAAAGGCGGCGGCAGGATTACTGCTCACAATGTCCGGTTCGCCTTTCGTGTATTACGGTGACGAGATAGGCCTTTCCGGAAGCGGACGTGACGAGAATAAGCGTGCCCCGATGATATGGGACAGCGAGGGTACGGGACTTACATACGGACCGCCTGATATGGAGCGGCAGGAAAACCGTTTTGCCGATGTGCAGACACAGCTTGCAGACGAAAATTCCATACTGAATTACTACAAGCGTGCGCTCAGGATACGCAACGAAAACCCCTGCATTGCAAGAGGTACGACCGAAGTGCTGACAGTGCCGGGACAGGATATTGCGGCGGTGCGCCGCACATTTGACGGCGACAGTATTGTGATTGTTTATAACTACTCCGATGAAAGCAAAGAAATCACGGAGCTTGACGGACTTTCCGAAATGCAGATACGAGGATATCTGACTGTGGATTCAGTAGAGGAGGTCCTGCTGGACGGCGGACTTACAATGCCTGCGTAC
>ERZ791861.527-NODE-527-length-22405-cov-13.246040_pt1 | contig 22405 bp, 19 predicted proteins | sample MGYA00510283_ERZ791861 | MGnify/ENA primary metagenome ERZ791861 (study PRJEB30046, sample SAMN00792074) | human gut metagenome | study: EMG produced TPA metagenomics assembly of the A metagenome-wide association study of gut microbiota in type 2...
TGTTTCGAAATAAAAGTTTATCTTTGCGGCAGATTTACAGAATCTAAATTGATAATTTATGGGTAGATACATCAACCCCTTTACCGATTGGGGCTTCAAGCGTCTCTTCGGTCAAGAGTTCAGCAAGGACTTGCTGATTAATTTTTTGAACGACTTGTTTGAAGGTGAGTTTCAAATCAAGGACGTAACATTCAAGGATAAGGAACAGCTTGGAGATACTAATGATCTCCGTGGCTGCATCTTTGACATCTATTGTGTTACCGACGATGATAAACATTTCATCGTTGAGATGCAGAACAGATGGGTACCTTTCTTTGTGAATCGTTCCATCTATTATGCTAGTAAGGCTTTTGTTGCCCAACGTAAGAAATTTGATGAAGCTGGTGTCCGCACAGCTATTTTATACCAGTTTGTACCGGTTTATGTGGTTTGCATCATGAATTTTATGCCAAAGGAGCATGAGGTGACAAAGTTTAGGACAGACGTTGCTTTGAGGGAGAAGTCTAGTGACTCGATGTTTTCTGACAAGCTTCGTTTCATCTATCTTTCTCTTCCTTTCTTTGATAAGAGTGAGGAAGAATGCGAGACGGGTTTTGAAAAATGGATTTATGTATTGAAATATATGGAAGTATTGGAAAGATTGCCGTTTACGGCGCAGAAGAAGATATTCGATCATCTTGCTAAATTGGCGGATGTGCGTTGCTTGAGTAGTGAGGAACAGGAAAAATACGATGAAAGTATTAAGGCTGTTGATGATTACTACTCCGGCCTTTATGGCTCTTATGTTGAAGGCGAGGAAAAGGGAATTGCTAAAGGAATTGCTAAAGGTAGAGCAGAAGGTAGAGCAGAAGGTGAACTATCTAAAGGTTTGACAATAGCCCGTAACTTGTTGTCAATGGGTATGTCTTGGTCGCAAATCATGCAGGCTACTGGATTGACAGAAGAAGAATTGAAGCCGCTTCAGGCGTAGTGTATATTTCGGCTGCACCTTTTCGGCTTGCCCCACACGCCCTGAAGGGGCAGTAGCTCCTAGCCCAGGGCAACACCCTGGGTATTAATGAAATATAAACCAACGCCCTGTAAGGGCAAAAGCTTTAAAAATATTCGAATTTTAATCTATAGGCTTATGGTATATGTAAATCAAACAATAGTTATAAAGAGCTCTTCTCCCAAGCTGGCAGAATGGGTGAAGAGGTTGAAGGCTCATAAAGCTGAGCAACTGGAGAAGTTGCGCAACGTGGAGAAGTGCGACTTTGAATTTCAGTTCTGATGAGAGCCAATATATGATACCAGCCTCCCCTAATACTTCCTGATAACTTTTTCTAAAACTTTTTCCCGATTTTTTTGCGTGTTTCGAAATATTGTTGTACTTTTGAAGGAGAATATAGAAAAGAAGAATCTTTGCCCGAAGAGACAACATTTGAAGTCATTCCTAAAATAGGGGAAGGATATTTCTAAAATGATATAGTAGTTGAGGCTTTGCCTCTTATATATAGAGAAAGTGTAATTTAAAATGTAAGATTATGAGAAATTTTACTTTAAGAAAAGGGTTCTTGGGAAGTAAATGTGGAACCCGCAGCTCTTTTAAGGGCTTTGTTATGCTTGTTGTTATGATGCTTATGACGGCAAGTTCTGCGATGGCTGAAGTCATTGATGGACTTCGTTATATGTTGGATTCTGATACGAAGACTGCTATGCTCTTGCCTAAAAAGGATGGTAAATATTCTGGTGATATCGTCGTTCCGGAAAAAGTGAAGGGTAATGATGGTGTAGAGTATGTTGTTACCTCATTGGGTAATGAATGCTTCAGTTATTGCAGTGGTTTGACCTCAGTTAACATCCCTTCCTCTGTTACTTCATTGAGCTATGCTTGCTTCAAAGGTTGCAGTGGTTTGACCTCAGTTAACATCCCTTCCTCTGTTACTTCATTGGGTAGTGGTTGCTTCGAAGGTTGCAGTGGCTTAACCTCTGTTTCTATCCCTTCCTCTGTTACTTCATTGGGTAGAAGTTGCTTCTGGAATTGCAGTGGCTTAACCTCTGTTTCTATCCCTTCATCTGTTACTTCATTGGGTGATGATTGCTTCTATTATTGCAGTAGTTTGTCCTCAATCACCATCCCTTCTTCTGTTACGTCATTGGGGAATAGTTGCTTCTCAGGTTGCAGTGGTTTGACCTCAGCTACCATCCCTTCTTCTGTTACGTCATTGGGGAATAGTTGCTTCTCAGGTTGCAGTGGTTTGACCTCAGCTACCATCCCTTCGTCTGTTACGTCATTGGGGAATTATTGTTTCTCTGATTGCAGTGGTTTGACCTCAGTTACCATCCCTTCGTCTGTTACGTCATTGGGTGTTTGTTGTTTCTCTAGTTGCAGTGGTTTGACCTCAATCACCATCCCTTCTTCTGTTACTTCATTGGGTAGTGGTTGCTTCTGGAATTGCAGTGGCTTAACCTCTGTTTCTATCCCTTCATCTGTTACTTCATTGGGTGATGATTGCTTCTCTGGTTGCAGTGGTTTGACCTCAATCACCATCCCTTCTTCTGTTACTTATGTGGGTAGTGATTGCTTCTCTGGTTGCAGTGGTTTGACCTCAATCACCATCCCTTCTTCTGTTACTTATGTGGGTAGTGATTGCTTCATTGGTTGTGATAATATAGAAACTGTTTATTTTAAAGGTAAATATTGTAATTCAAGTTACACTGACTTACATATACCAAAGACAAGTATTATTAAGGTCCCTACTGAATATTTACAGGATTATAAAGATGCTTTTGGATTTAGTTATAAATATATCTATGCCTGGAATCCTAGCGAATCTGGTGATGATACCAAGCCGGTTACTCCATGCGCAACGCCATCCATTTCTTACGAATCCGGCAAATTGAAGTTTGCTTGCGAAACTGCAGGAGCAAAGTATCATTATACTATCAGCGATAAGGATATGGCAACAGATGCACTTAGCGAAGACGGAAATGTATTCCTTTCTGCTGCTTATGACATATCAGTATATGCAACAGCTGATGGCTATAAAGCATTTGATAAGGCGGAGGCTACGCTGTATTGGATTAATGCTAACCTTGATAATGGTACCAATATCAACCAGGTAAGAACACGGGGCGTGGTGGCATCGGCTCATGATGGCATCATCAGCCTCTCGGGTCTTGACGATGGCGAGGTGGTGAAGTTCTTCGCTGCTGATGGCAGGTATCTCGGCTCTACGGTTGCAGCCAACGGTGCTGCCTCTTATGCCGTTTCCGAGTCTTTGGTTATCGCCAAAGTGGGTAAGGATTCTATCAAGATTGCGATGAAATAAGGATTGTGCAGAGCGATGCACCTACCGTAAAATTATAAAAGTAAGGGGAAGAAGGCGAGTAACGTAAATTGCTCACTTTTTCCCTTTTTTTGTAAATAATTCTGAGAAATAAAGTGCTTTGAAACTTTTTTTTAGGAGCTATTGCTCCTAATTGTTTTGCCTGACATAAAAATATAAATTACCTTCGTAGAAATTTTTAAAAATAAAATCAACATGAAGGTAAATACGGATACTGGAATAATATCTGCACAGGGGTACATGGAAGAGGAGCTCAGTAACGAACTAAGGCCCCTCGTAAAATCTATGTTGCAGAAAGATATAGTAACCCGCAAGCAACTTAAAAAGGAATTTCATATCGATTATAAAACCGTCAGAAAACTTGTTATTGACGGGGTAAAGATTTCTATGGGTTCCATATTGAAGTTCAATTATGCTATTGCTTATTATCTGAATGAAGAGCTGAATAAACAGAAGAGCAAGGCAAATAAGGAAAAAGTTGATGAGGTTTCTGTAAGTGAGGTTGAAAAACTTGATAAAGGGTATAGAAAACTTTATGGTATACAAGCTACTATAGTTGATGAACTAATCGCCAAAGGAGTAGATTTGAGAACGCTGAAGCTTTGATAAACAAATAACAACTATAATATTTAGCCGTACATGAGTATTTGTGTGGCTATCATGAAGAAACAAATAACAATATTAACTTTTAAACAAATAAAAATGAAAAATTCAACATGAAATCGGGGGAGGCATTCCTCATACTGCTCTGCAGCTCAATGTCTCCGAAGTAAGGATTCACCCTGGAAAACTTTCAGGGGCCACCTCTTCTTCCAAGATTGAGGAAGTAAATTTAGTCTATCTTAAATGGAGAAGATATATGACTAAAATATTTTACGGATTGCCAATCTGGCTAGTGCAGACTGGACCGGTAAACATCGAGGTAGTTATTAACGTAGAATTCAGTGGCAACAGCAAAGTGGTTATTGATTCTGCTAGTTTCAAACAGTTAATGGATATGGAAGATGAGTATTAGAATAGGTAAAATCGTCTTCCGTGATCAATCCAGAATGATTGTTGGTAAAGATGATGATCAGCAAAAGGAGAATGAAGAGAGTGAAGAGGAAGAGACTGGAACGGGGTCTGCAGGAGCGAGAGACAGAGCTCCTACGGTCGACTTGGAAGTGGTGAATGACCAATCTAAACCTGAAAAAGATGAAGAACATACACCGTCTTGTTTCCTATTGGAAGGCAGGGTTGTTCCTTTTGAACTTTGCAATGCCAAAGCAACAAAGATATTCCGACTACTTAGAGACGCTCAAATCCTGAATGATGATTTCAAGCCCGTCAACAAGATGCCGTGGTGGAAAAGAGGGGAACTTGCCGATATACTGGCAACGGAACTGAACATCCAGCACACCTGGAAAGTGTTTGGCATTTTCTGGGATATGGATGCAGAAAGTTTGAGAGGTGGATTCAATAAAGCTAAGGATCATGCTTATAAATATGATTTTGATGAGGAAATCATGGATATTTTGAGATAATTTACCCCCGAAATTCAGAACCGATATGGTCTGAGTTTCGGGGGCTTTTCATAGAAGTATGCTCACTGCAATGCAACTATGGAACAAAAGGACAGTTAGCCTTGCTCCAGCAGTTTTTTGTCCGTCAAGAAATCCAATAATCCAATAGTCAATACACCGAGTTCGTCTTCCTTGCGGTGAATATCATCACCAACAATAACAATCTTACGGAAGTGGTCATTGATTGACAATAGTGGGCGTCGCTCTTGTTGTTCCTTCTCTGGCGTTGGCATGTGGAAAGCCGACTGAATATACACTCTGTATGGAGGACGGTTTACTACAAAGTCAACCTCTAACTGCTTTCTTATAAACTTGCCGTTCTCATCCTTACCACCAAGTTCTACTAATCCCACGTCCACATTATATCCACGGCTTCGGAGTTCATTATAGATAATATTTTCCATAATGTGTGTTTCCTCTTGTTGACGATAGTTGAGAATGGCAGCACGAATGCCGATGTCTGCGAAGTAATATTTTGTCTCGGTGCCAATATATTTCCTGCCTTTCACATCATAGCGTAAGGATTCTTCTATCAAGAAAGAGTCTTTCAGATAGTCAATATATTGTTTTATAGTGTCTCTTTTTATGGTTACTCCTTGTGCGGATTGAAAGGTATTGGCTATTCTTGTTGGATTGGTTGAAGAACCAATGCCTGAAGCTAGCACGCGTACCAATTCCTTCATTCCTTCAGAATTGCGCAGATGGTTGCGCTCAATCACGTCACGCAGATAGGTGGTTTTATACAGACCACGCAAATAGTCTGTTTTCTTTTCTTCTGTTTCGAGCAAAGCCACCTGTGGTAGTCCGCCAAAGGTATAGTAGTTCAGCCATGCTTTACGTATATCGCCACCAATGCCTTTGAAGTATTCGTCAAAGGTGAGAGGCCAGATACGTATCTCGTCACCTCTACCTCGGAACTCAGTCACAACATCACTTGACAGAAAGCGAGAATTTGAGCCTGACACATACACATCTACATTCCTCATGTGTGTCAAGCTAAGAATAACCTCCACAAATTCTTCTACTAGCTGCACCTCGTCCAAGACTATATAATAAGGATTGCCATCATCCACAACCTTTGAATCTATATAGTCGAGCAAGGCATCAGGTTTCCTCAACCGCCTGTTTCGAAAATCATCAAGCTGTATCTCGACGATGTGACTATCAGTCACCCCATGTTCCAATAGCCAATTATGCCAGATATCAAACAGTAGGAAAGACTTCCCACATCTTCTGACACCTGTTATAATCTTCACAAGCCCGTTGCCACGTCCTGCAATAAGTTCATCCAAGTATTTTTTACGTTCAAATATCATATTAGAGTACTATTTTTGATACTGGTATCACATTTTACACCGCAAAGATACGGAGAAAAAATGAAATTTGAATAAAAAATATAGAAAAAATCGAATTTCCGCACTTTTTTAACATATGATATTGGGTGTTTCCGCAGTTTTTGTTTTAGCAGTATTATGCTGTTTCCGCAATTTTCTGTAGTTATTCATTTTGAGATAATTTTTGGTACGATGTGGTACGACCGTACCTGATAGTACCATAGCAGTGTCGCAAAAACGCCGTACATTTGCCCCCGGAATTCAGAACCGATATGGTCTGGGTTTCGGGGGCTTTTGTGTATAGGCACATCAACCGTTGTGGGAGCGCCCAACTGTTTTAAAAAGGAATTTATAAGATGAAAGCAATGAAACCTTTTTATTTTACTCATCCGCAGTACGGAAAACTGAGGGTGGTGGTGATTGGAGGCAAAATCTATTACTGCCTGATGGACGTGAAGAACATCTTCAAGAAGTCGGTTCAGAAATTCTACGAGACGATTGCTGACTCGGAGGGGGAACTGAAAAATCTGAACATCGTGATGATGAAGGATATGAAAATCAAGTATAACCTCTTCTTCGAGAACCAGGAAATGGGGAAGGAAGAAGCGGAGGCTGAGAACGTGAATGCGGATATCAACTTCTGCGATGAACAGCTGGTGAAGGACCTCGTAGACAGGCGTGTTGCTGCCGAGAAGATTGCGGCAAAATGGGTGCTAGGGTTCGTCAAGAGCAGACTGAATGATGCCGAGAATGCTTCGCTCTTCGAGGCGAACGGGGTTGACGAGATTTCGGATAACTCGCTGATTCTGCCTATCAATGTAAGTTATGGCTCAGGGTATATCATGATTAACAGCGAAGTGTTCGATTAATAAAAAGATGGAGGTAAAATGGAGATAGTACATGTAGTGGCAATCAATCCTTATCGTAAGGGTAATAAAGGGAAAGTGTTTTCCTATCGCATGGATACTTATGATAAGGTGATTGAATCGGCTGCCGTTAAAAAGATGATTCAGCAGATTCGGGGTGAATTGCCGATTGACGGAGTGGATTTGAACGATGCGCAGGCGGTGAAGAAGGCGCAGGAAAGGCTCAAGAGCGAGCTGCCTTTCTTCTGCCCGCACTACGGCATGTTTAAGAATAATGTGCGCAGACAGGAGAATGCCTTGCCGGAAAGCTTTCTCTTCCAGACGATTATCGATGTGGATGATAAGGAGTATGTAGAGAAGGCTATCGAGAAGGCGCGCGAGTTGAACTGCTCTCCCGGGATATGGAACGGCTCGTTGCTGCATCTCTGTTATAGCGCTCGCAAAAAACTGCATATCGGGATTAGAATGCCGATTGGGATGACCATCGAGGAGACGCAGAAGGCGTATTGTGAGGCGCTCGGTGTGCCTTATGATGAGAGCTGCATCACACCCGAGAGAATGATTTTCCTGACAGATAAGGACTCGGAAATCTACCGGTCTAAAATGTGGTGCGCGGTGCTGCCGGAGAGCGAGATACAGGCTCGAAGACAAGCGTTCCTTAATCGTGGGCTTACCGTGGACGGCAAGATAGTTAATAGTTTACAGTTTACAGTTAATAGCAATAGTAATGACAACGTTCAAAACAATAGACTTTCGGGCAATCATGGCGATTATGCTGCTTCTGCTGGCACTGCTCTTCAGCCTGCCCAATCTGGTAATAGCAATCATGCTGATGATTCTCATTTCGGGAATTCTGGAGGCAATTATGGCACTGGTGAACTGGGAGAGGCCAGTGAGAAGAATCTGATAGCCTTTGATCTGTTCGTGCAGTCGGCTGGGCTTGAGGGGATGGCGATTGATACCGTTGGGTCTCGGCACTCTTCGCTGCTCGCCATTATGAGCGCAGGCGCTTCGAGGGTGATGAGCGAGGAGGAACTGATGAAGGTGGTGAGGACGAAAATGCCAAGCTACTATCAGGAGGATGACTGCCATCAGCTGATACATGATTTCTATGCGAAATATGCTGACAGCTGCAAGCCGATGTCGAGGGATGTGATAAGGGTGAATGCGCTGGCGGAAAAACAGGCCAGCCGGCAAGTTAATAGTTTACAGTTAAAAGTTAATAGCCCTAACGCAAATCATGCAGTTCAAAGTTCAAATCTCCAAGTTCAAAGTTCCGAGGAGGATTATCCCGAACCGCCAGCGATGCCGGAGAAACTGCCGAAGCTGGTGGAACTGCTGATATCTCGGACACCGGAGATTTATAAGCCGGCTGTGGCGCACGCTATCTTCCCACCGCTCGCTACGCACCTCTGGCAGACGAGCTTCCGGTATATTGATAATGTAGTGCATGAGGCTACGCTTTCTACTTGCTTGCTGGCTGGTACGGGTGCAGGTAAATCGTCTGTGGATAAGCCGATTAAGTATATCATGGAGGATATCCGAAAGCGGGATGCGGAGAATCTGAAACGTGAGAAGGAATGGAAGGAGGAGGTGACGCGCAAGGGTGCCAACAAGGATAAGCGCAAGCGACCGGATAATCTCGTTATCCAGGAGATTGATGCCGATATGACCAGTCCGGCATTCGTGATGCGAACCGCTGAGGCGCAGGGGCGTTTCCTCTATACTTCGCTTAACGAGCTGGACCAGTTTGATGCACTCCGGGGTAGCGGCAACCAGCAGTTCCGCATCATGTGCCTCGCTTTCGACCCATTCAACCTCTTTGGCCAACAGCGCGTTGGCGTTCAAAGTGTGACAGAAAGGGTAACGATAAGGTTCAACTGGAATGCATCTACCACCATTCAGAAAGGGCAGCGCTACTTCTCAAAAGTTTTGACAGACGGTCCGATAAGCCGTATCAATTTCTGTACCATTCCGGAGCGTGAAATCGGTGACGAAATGCCTGTTTACGGCGATTACGATGATGCTTACCGTGAGGCGCTGAAGCCTTATATCGAGAATCTGAATAACGCCAGGGGACTGATTGACTGTCCTGAGGCATTCCAGCTTGCCCTCAAACTAAAGGATGAGAATGCGGAGTTTTCCCGATTGTCGCAGGACCGGGTTTACGAGAATCTTTCTTTCCGTGCCAACGTCATCGCCTATCTGAAGGCATGTGTGCTGTATGTGGCGAATGGTTGCAAATGGGAACCGGAGATTGACGAGTTCATCCGCTGGAGCGAGCGTTACGACCTCTACTGCAAGATGCGATTCTTCGGTGATGCCATCAAGAGGGCGAATGATACAGGCGAGAAGTCGAGCAAGCGAGGACCTTCCAACATGCTGATGCAGTTGCCGGATGAGTTTACTTACCAGCAGGTGATAGACTTGCGTGTAGCACAAGGTATGGATAAGAAGGGAACTTCAAGAATGTTAGGTAACTGGAAGGAGCGTCATTACATCAAGGTTAAGGATAGTGACTCGGTTCCTCAGAAATTCAGTTCCTCAGTTTTTATTAAGCTTAAATTCCGAAAAGGAGAACAGTAGTATTATGGAAATAGTAGTAAAAAGAATAGCAAAGAAGAAGACTTATACGATAGGTCATCTTTATATCTTGAGCGATAAGGATGTGAAGCGTACCTGGCGTTCGGGGGTGAAAATAGGCGACAAGCGTATCTTTGAGCACAGCTTCGATATGGCGAAGTTGGACAAGGAGCATTACTTCTGTGATACCCTGGAGCCTACGTGGAGAAACCTTCTGGGTATCGAACTGAAACCGGAAGAGGAGGATGGACGGTACAGCAGGGTATCGGGTAAGAAAGCTCGCAAGATACCGGGTCATACGGCGATACCGGAAGGCTCGTATCCTGTTGTTATCTCGAAATCGCCAAGGTTTAAGAAGTGGCTTCCGCTGGTGCAGGGTGTTCCTGATTTTGAGGGCATCCGCATCCATGCCGGTAATTATCCCGATGATACGCAGGGCTGCATTCTGGTAGGTGAAAATAAATTACAGGGTGCCGTCTTTAATTCCCGCATCTGGCTGCACAGGCTCATGAATGCCATTACCGCAGCGAGGGAACGGGAGGAGAGCGTTTGGATTACCGTTTTGTAATGTTGAATGTTGAATGTTGATTTTTGAATGTTGAGTTATTAATTTTTAAAAACAAATTATTATGGTAAAGTCAGTTAATACAAATAAAGTAGAAATGGATAAGAAGGTAGCAATTGCTGTCGTGTTTGAAAACCCTGAATTCGGTAAGATTCGTACCTTGACCGATGAGAATGGAGAGCCTTTGTTCTGTGCAAAGGATGTCTGTGATGTGCTGGGGTATAAAAGAGCAAGATGCGCTGTAGCTCAGCTAGTTAACCCATTTGACGCTGTAAAACACAGCGTCAAACTTTCGGGGCGTTTGCGTAAAGATGGAACCCCATCTAAACGACTCCAAAAGATGATCTTCGTTAACGAGAGCGGTTTCTATGCTTTGGTTCTCGGCTCTAAGCTTTCTACTGCGGTGAAGTTCAAGAACTGGGTTACGGCTGATGTGCTGCCACAGATTCGCAAGACGGGTGGTTATATCCCGGTACAGCAGGGCGAGAGTGATGAGGAGACAATCCGACATGCGGAAGAAATCCTCCGTGCTACGCTCAAGGAGAAGGAGAATCTGCTGAAGAAGCAGCGTCTGCAGATTGAACAGCAGAAGAAGCTTATCGGCGAACAGGATACGGAAATCCGACGTCTGAATGATGTGGTGGATGAGCAGGTGGTTCGCATCGCCAAGAATGGTGATAACATCATCCAGTTGGAGAATCAGGTGGGTAATCTTCTGCCTAAGGCACTCTACAGTGATAACGTGCTCGATTCCGTTTCCTGCTTCACGACCACGCAGATAGCGAAGGAACTCGGTATCACAGCGCAGGAGCTGAACCGCTCGCTCTGCGCCCTCCATATCCAGTATTACCAGAGCGGTCAGTATCTCCTCTATGCTGATTACGCCCACATGGGCTTAGCCAAGAGCCGCACCCGCTACAGCGCCTTCCTCGACCCGAAAAGCGATGGCAGACAGGAGAAGATGGGCAGAGCCTACACCCATACCTATCTCGTATGGACCGAGCGAGGACGAAAGTTCATCCATGACCTTGCTCAGCGATATTGGGAACTGAGTGAAAAGGTAAAAGGGTAAAAAAGTAAAAAGGTAAAAAGAGCCTAGCGGAATGTTAAGCTAGGGTGCTCTTTTTACCTTTTTTTAGGGGACCAGCGATGGAATCGCTGGGAACGGGGGCGAACGGGGGGTAGGCTCTTTTTACCTTTTTACCTTTTTACTTTTTTACCTTTAAAAGCCTTTTTACTTTTTGGAAAGCGTGTGGGGTATATTATCTCAAAACATACTTTCCGGCTGGTGTCTTGCTGAACTTCACCTGATAGGCTTCAGAGACAATCTGCAGCGCCTCGGTGAGGCTGTTGTTCGGCAAGGTTCCTGTGAAAGGTTCGATGGTATCCATTTCTACAGCAATCTCTACTCCGTAATTCTTCTCCAGGCTTCTGATGACTCTGCCCAGCGATGCATCACGGAATACCAGCTGCTTCTTCTGCCATGCACAGGCATCCTCGATATGCGATGTTTCGCGGATATCCATCTTTCCAGTCTGTTTGTTCACCACTACGATTTCGTTTGGCTTCATCGTATAGGTACTGCCGTTGGCAAGGGAAGTGAGCATCACGCTACCGTTGAGCAGCGCAACTTCTGCTGTCTGTTCTTTCTTGCGGTTGATGACGTTAAACTCAGTACCCAACACTTTGATTTCCATTCCCTGCATGTGGATGATGAATGGATGTCGGGCGTCTTTGGCTACCTTGTAGTGAGCTTCGCCTTCAAATTCAATCTCGCGATTGTCCTTGCAGAAATCCTGTGGTGCATACTTGATGCTGGAGAGTGAATTGAGCGCTACCACACTCTTGTCGGGCAGGGTGATGCTCACCTGTTCGCCTTCCTGGGTGGTGATTTCTGTCAGCGGAATCGCGGCATATTGCCTGTTTTCCTTATACATCATTCCCATAATCACCATGCAGATAGGCAGGGCAATAGCTGCCGCTATCTGGGTCCACTTGAGGACGCGCTTCAGGGTGAATTGCTTACGGGTTCCTATCTGTTCATGAATTTCGGCCTTGATACGTGCCAAATCTTCGTCAGAGATACCGCTATCCGGGATGATGCCGTGCAGCCATTCCTCTTCCATGGCTGCTGCTAATTCTTCATCTGAACAGTTGTTGATCCGTTCTTTCAGATTAGCTAAGTCTGTACTATTCTTGATGTCGTCTAACATAAAACAATCCTTTTTTAGGTTATACATGGTTCGGTAGAGAATGTACCGTTAAATTATACTAAAAACAAGAGCCACATCAGGTTGGTGCGGTTGCTGATAAGCTGTCGGAGCTGCTTCAAACCCATCGACAACTGGTTCTTAACGGTCTGTTCACTATAGTTGAGTTTCTCGGCAATCTCCTGATTGTTGAGCATCTCCAACTTGGAGAGTCGGATGATTTCCTGCTGTGTCTTGGGCAGCTTGGCAAGCATCTGGTTGAGCTGTCTGACGAAATCATCATACTCCAGCTGACTGTCTGCAGTGGTGCTGTTGTGATGGTCAAGATAGTCCATGTAGTCTTCATACACGGGTGAATTGATGACCTTCCTGTAGGCGTTGATGAGATAATGCTTGGCTCTGAGGAAGAGCAGCGGCTTTACGCTGTCTGCCTCTTCCAGCGTGCTTCGGTTGTTCCAGAGCCATACGAAGGTATCTTCCATGATTTCTTCGGCATTCTCCTTCGACTTGGTATATTTCAGGCAAAAGGCAAAGAGTCTGCGGGCATATAGCCCGTAGATTTCATCGAATGCCTTCATAGATCCTTTTTTGAGTTGAAGGATAAGTTCTGTTTCTGTCTTTTTAAACATGATAACTATTCACTAAAATCCATCTAAATCATATTCTTCGCTGTCCAAATCCAGACTGTCGTCGTTGTCGTAAGTTGTCTTTGGCGCTTTTTCTTCCTTTATATCCGCATCGGTTCCCTGGGTTCCGGTTGTTCCGTTTTCGGATGTTCCGGTTGTTCCGTTACTGAAAGTTCCGGTTGTTCCGGTTTCTATTTCACCGGTTGTTCCGCTTTCGACAGTTCCTGTTTCTTCTTCTTCATTTTCTTCTGAATCATCAGTCTTTTCCTGCTGGATGATTTCCTCCGGTTCTTCAAGCAGTGGGTCCTTGCTGATTTTCAGCGGTGCCAGATGCTGGGTATAGAAGAGGGTATAGTCGTCGTAGCTCAGACTGGTGCCCAGCAGCAGGAGGTTTGGTTCGCTGATTACGATGCCTCGGGCTCCCTTTGAGAGAAGCTGGGTGATGGCCTGATGCTGGTAGATGTCGTTGGCATACTGGCGTGCTTCATCGTAATTGCGGAAGCCCTTTACCTGCATGCGGTGCAGACCATTCTGCTCGTCAATGACAAGGTCGAAATTGCGAACGAGATAGGAGGTGAAATTATATTTCGCCATCTCGAAGAGCAACTGGTTCTCGTTTACAGAATCAGGAACGTAGGCGAGCATGAAGACGAACGGCTCGTTGCGCTCAATGCTGAATACCTTTGCTTTGGATTTGACATCATCATTGAGTACGGCGTTGCGGCGCGACCATACATTGCTCAGGTCGAATGTGCCGCCCTTGAGCTGTCTGCCGGCTTTCACTCCGTTGAGAATCATTCCCGCCATTTCGCTGAGTCGACTGTTCGGATATTTCTCTACCACCTGCTGCATATCATCGAGACAAGCCTGGATATTACCCTCGTGGAGCTGGGTGAGTCCGCCGATAAAGAGGAACTTGTCGCGGTTGGCTCCTTCAGGATAGCGCTTGTCAGAGATAGCCCTGTTGTGTACCACCTTATTATATAGGTTGGCCTTGAAGGCGTCGTAGGTGGCAGCATAGAGCGAATCTTCGAGATGAATGCCCATCTTCGCATCTTCCTCATAATAAGGAGAGGTTAGCAGGGCGGTCCATTGACTCTCCGGATAATTCGCTTTCAACAGGTCGAGATAGCGGCTGGCGATGGCTGGCTGCTTCCGGATGTTGTAGAGCAGGTAGAGGTGATAGTAGGCATCATCGAGATGTTCGTATGCTGCGTTCTTCTTCACCAGTCGCTGCAGCATGCGTTCGCTTTCGTCCAGATCATTGAGTTTGTCTTTCAGAATGATGCCGGCATGCAGCAGTCCGTCGTCCAGAATCTGATTGCTTTCTGCCATCTTCTCTTCGGTGAGCGGAATCTGAGCGAGATAGTAGGCACGCTGATGCGGATCTTCTTCTGCACTCAGGTTCTTCTCTTTCTCCTTCTCAAGGTCTTTCTTCTGTGCCTCGTTGAGGAGTGAATCGCGCTGCTCGTCGGTCATTTCTTCTACACCTTTGGCATCGGCCACTACGGTCTGGTTGCTCCGTCGCCAATTGTCTATGTTCTTTCTCTTACCCCAGAGGCGTTCAAACTGCTGTTTGCCTTGGGCTACGGCAGATTGGGAGTAGAAATACCAGTTATTGCTGTTGCCGAAACCGCCGTTGCCCATGGCTCCGTTTCCGAAGCCGGATGAGGCATTGCTGTTTCTCTGATTCCTGTTATTTCTGCTGTTATTACCATAGCCGTTGTTTCTGCCGGCACTTTGGTTGTCTTGTTTTTCTGCCAGTTCCTGGTCGGCAAGCCTTCTCTTTTCTTCCTTTTCCTGCTTTTTCAGGGCATCTATCACCTTGTCAATGGCGACATTCCGTTCTGTTTCGCTCATGTGGGCAAGCGATTGCAGGGAGTCCTGCAGATGGATGGCGTCGGTATAAGGCACCAGTTCATCGAGTACCTTCGAGCGGTCGGAGAGCTGTTTGTAGTCTTTGCGGTCCTGGTCTAGGAGTCCGATGGCAGCATCATAGCATCGCTTGGCATCGCCATAACGGTGGCATTGCCAGTATACATTGCCCAGATGCAGCAGCAATACACCTTTCTCTACTCCGTTTCGGCTTGATTTCGCAGCACCCTTTTCGTATGCAGCAATAGCCTGAAGGGTATCGCCCTGGTTGAGATGTATGTTGCCGATGGCATAATAAACCTGGTCGAGATATTCCTTGTTCTTGTCGCTCGCAGCCATTCGCTTCAATTTGGATACCATCTTCCGGGAGTTGTTGGTTGCCAGTACCTCGGTCATGGAGATGCGGGCATTGAACTCCAGTTCGTAAGGCGGATTGAGGCGGATGACATGCTTGAAAGCGCGATAGGCATTCTGGGTATGTCCCTGTTGTGCTTCTACCTGTCCCATCAGATACCAGAGGCGGGCTTTCTGCTTGCGTCGCATCTCATAGCCGATGGCTTTGCGGAGATACGGAACGGCTTCCTGATAGCGTCCGGTCTTCAGATAGTAGAGGGCATAGGTCTTGTCCCATTCCTTCTGGGCACGCCAGTGGATGGAATCGCGCTCGATATTACGGATTACATCTTCGGCATCGTATATCCATCCCGATTCGAGATAACTCTTGGCGAGCCAGGCACGTGCTTTGCCGTAAATGCCGGGTTGGGTAGCGTAGAGACGGCTCATATAGGCGAAAGTGGCTGCTGCCGACTGGAAATCGCCTTCAAAAAACTGGGAACGGCCCATCAGCATCCATGCCTTCCAGAGGAACGGATTATATTCACGGCGATGCAGCCATTCCAGGTCTTTGGCTGTCTTGCGGCGTTTCTTATCCCATACCGGGCGGCGCTTGATGCTATGCTGGTGAATGGCTTTCTCACATTTCTCGATGGCGCGGTCGTAGTTCGACTTGCCCAGTTCGCGGCTGTTCTTGTTGCCAACCGTATAATAAGGAATCATTTCAGAGTAATTGTCCTTATTTCCGTTTTCCTTTTCGAGCGAGCCTTCGATATAGGCTACGGTACCATTATAATAGGTGTTGTATCGGGCGTTGAAGGCATGCCACCATCTGCTCTTCGCCGTATTCTTCTGCGTAGAGCATCCTGCTATGGTCATTGCGAAGGCAAGGATAACCATAGCTGGCAAGAGGTTTCTGAATGGGAAATGCTTCAACATAAGTTTCTTCTTTATTTTAAAATTATACTTTAAGAGCTTGTGAAAGCCTTAGTGCTTTCTGGCAGCCAGTATCCTTGCTGCTGCAAACAGGATGATGCTGACGAAGATGATGGTTGCACCTGATGGCACATTGAGCAGATAACTGGCATAGAGGCCCACGATGCAGTCGATGCAGCCTATCACGATGCTGGCTCCTATCATGCGCTTGTAGCTGTAGGTGAAGAGGTTGGCAGTCATCTGTGGTATGGTGAGCAGACTGATGGCAAGTACGATGCCCACCATCTTGATGGTTGCCACGATGGTCATGGCGATGAGCGTCATCATCATATATTCTATCGCTGTAACCGGCAGATGTTGCGATTTTGCAAAGGTGCTGTCGAATGCGATGGTCTGGATAGGACGCAGCAGAAAGGTGAACAGTATTGCAACAAACAGGGTAAGACCTGCCAGTAGCCAGAGGTCTGTGCTGTCGATGGCAAGTATACTTCCGAAGAGGAAAGAGGGCAGGTCGGGCATGAATCCCGGAGTAAGGAAACAGCAGATGATGCCCACGCTCATGCCTAGGGTCCAGAACATGGCGATGGCTGAGTCTTTGCGCACATCTTTCTTCCGTGATACCCATTGCACGCCGAAGGCACTCAAAATGGCGAATACCATGGCAGAGAGTATAGGGTTGATGCCTGCAAATACGCCGATACCGATGCCGCCAAAAGAGGCATGCGTAATGCCACCGCTGATGAAGACTAGCCGGCGGGTGACGATGTAGGTGCCTACAAAGCCGCACAGGATGCTTGCCAGTAGGGCGCCAATCAGCGCGTTCTGAAAAAATGTATATTGCAGTATATCCATGTCTTTACTTTGAACTTTGAACTTTGAACTTTAAACTTTGCGCATTGCATGTTTAACTTAAAAAACTGATGACTTCGTCCTTAATCTGGTTAGGCAGGTTGATGCCTCTCAGTATCAGACTTCGGTTCCATCCCGCCACTTCGTCTGGCTGCATCGTATAGAGCACTTCCGAGAATTCCTCTACTTCCTCATCGGTATAGTCGTCGGCAGCTCTTCCTGCAAACCGGTCTAGTTCCTCGTCATCGTAGTATTCTATTTCCTTGGTGGCGGCTTCCATCATGCATTCCTGTTCGCATTTGGAGTTCTCTCCGTTGCAGGTATTGCACGAAACTCCTTCCTGCAGCGGTTCTTCATCCTCTCCCTTGCGATGAGAGATGATGCCGAAAATGGCGCTTATCAAGCCTAGGACCACCAGGGCCAAAACTAAATATAGCATAAACTGTTAACTATTAACTATTAACTTTCAACTATTTCAAATCCCACCTTTTTCAGGTCTTCCCAATAATGAGGATAGGATTTGCTCACCACCTCAGGATTGTTGATTTCTATCTGAGGGAACTTGAAGGCAAGAGGGGCGAAGGCAAGTGCCATGCGATGGTCCTCGTAGGTGTCGATAGGCTCGAAACTAGGCTCGCAGGTCTCGCCATCCCAAATCAGCGTGTTATCGTTCTCGTCATAAATCACGTAACCCACCTTCTTCAGCTCCTTCTTCAATGCCTCGATGCGGTCGGTCTCCTTGATCTTGAGACTGGCAAGGCCGGTGAACTTAAACTTTACGCCCAGGGCACAGCAGGCTACAACGATGGTCTGTGCCAGGTCTGGAGAACCGCTGAAATCGTAGTCGAAACGAGGCAAGAGACAGCGCTGGACTTTCAACTTGACAGGAGAAAGAACATCACGGTTCTCAAATTCTGATTTCACGCCCAGCAGACTGAAGATGTATTTCACGACAGAATCGCCCTGCTTGGAACTGTCGAACAAGCCTTCGAGTCTTACCTCAGAATCAGGGTTTCCGTTCAGCGCCATCATTTCATACCAGTAAGAAGAAGCGCTCCAGTCATTCTCGATGGTGTAGTCGGCTACGCAGCTGTAAGGTTGTGGCTTTACGGTGATGGTATCCACATCGGTCCATTCGGCGCTGGCTCCGAAGTTCTGCATCGTCCACAGTGTGAGGTCGATGTAAGGACGGGATGCAATCTCGCCCGTCAGTTTCAGTTCCAGACCGTTTTTCAGGATAGGACCAATCATCAGCAGCGCCGAGATATACTGCGAACTGATGTTTCCCACCACTTCGAGATGTCCACCTTCCAGTGGCTTACCTACGATGTGGAGTGGAGGATAGCCCTCTTTCTTTTCATACTGTATATCAGCTCCGAGGTAGCGCAGGGCATCTACCAGGATAGCAATAGGGCGGTTCTGCATGCGCTCGGTACCTGTGATGGTATGCTCGCCCGGTGTAGCAGAAAGATAGGCGGTCATAAAGCGCATGGCGGTACCGGCAGCCTTGATGTTGATGACATCAGGCATATCGCGCAGTGCCGCAATGATGACTTCTGTATCATCGCAATCGCTCAGGTTGTGGGGCTGCAACTTGCATCCCGCCATGGCATTGATTACCAATGCACGGTTGCTGATACTCTTGGAAGCTGGCAAGTTGATACTTGCATTGAGTTGGCGTGGAGCCTTGATTGTATATTTCATTTTCTTCTTGTTTCTGTTTCTTTTAATACTCTTTTTTCTGATTTTTCTATTTCTCAGCCTTCAGTATCCGGATGTCCTTGATGCAGACAGCCTTTTCCTTGGCATATCGGATAGGGAGGTCATCTTCCGTTTCCGGCATCTCATCCCATGCTCGGGTTCTCGGACGAATCTTCTTCGGACCCGGTATCAGGGGCGAGTAATACAGAACCTGACGGATGCGGTTTGCCTGTTCTGGGGTGAATCGCATGCTGTAACAGATGCTGTAGTCCATCAGATTGTCTGACTGCCATTCCCCATTCTTGCTGTTGGTGCGTTTGGCAAGCTCTCGCATGCTGAAAACTGTATCTGGATTGATTGCTTTTGCATTACTGACATATTCTGTCAGCCACTTGCCGTATGCTATTCGGTTGTAGCTAGGCGTATCATTGCAATAGTCAGAGTCGTCATCATCATCGGCAGCCTCAGAATTGCCTTTCACAGACTTTTCCGAGAAGCAGTGGAAGAGACCCAGATAATGGCCCAGTTCGTGAGCTAAAGTAGCATTCGGGTCAAACATATCGGGTTTATATCTCCTGTTATACTTGTCTTCAGTATACCGGGATCCTTCATTCTTCTTTCCCACATAGATTGAATTGAGCGAAACGCAATACGGAAATTTGCCCGGTTTGCTCAGCGGATAGTTCTTGCCATTGCTCAAACCATCTATCTGTGGATAGCCGCCTACCTGGTAAGGCAGATGACTGATGCCCAGCGTGGTGCTGTTCTCATCGGTCTTCTTGAAGGCATATACCATCACATTGATGTAGTTGTTCTGGTCCCAGCAGTACTGTACATACTTCTTGTCCTTCATGAAGCTCTCGCAGTCGAACTCTGATTCTGAAACCTTGATATATTCCACACCCGGTGTACTGAGTCTCTTGCCGCTCTCATTCTTCTCAGCCAGTTCGAACAGGATATGCAGGTTCTCGCTCGGGATGGTATCCATCTGATAGTTGTATACATCACCCTGATAAAGTTCGTTCACGTTGGAGAGAATCTCCTTGAGGCGGGTATATTCGATGTATTGCTTGGTGTTACTGTAGAAGACATGGAAGATGACAGGCAGATGATAAACATAATCATCGCCTGTAATGATATCTGTGTCACGGTCTTGCCCGTTGGATCTGATAGGGTCGCCGATAGAGCCTTCGGTATCCTTGCATGATGCAAAGCTGAGGACGGTGAGGGCGATCATGAAATAAAGAATTTTTCTCATGCGCGTACCTTATATTATATATTTTCGTGCAAAAATACAAAAATAAAAGAAGATAGGCGAGAAATATCCTGAAAAAGTTTCTCAAAATGCCAAAAAACTTGTGCTTTCATCTTCTTGATGTATATCAATTCAGTTACATTTTGTAAACTTGGCTCCATGAAAATAGCGTTTTGTAAGGTATGTCTTCGTGCAATATGCGAAATTTTAGGCTATGAAATTGCAAATTGTAAGATTGTGTGCGTTCTAAAGCAAAAAGTATAACTTGACCAAAAAATAAGATAAAATAGCGTTAAGGAATTATGAACTTTTCGAAAATCGTTGTATCTTTGCACCAGAAAAAGAAACAATGACAATAAAAATAACATCCTAAAAATAAACGATATGAAACGAATGATATTATTCTCATTGATGGCTTTGATGACCATAGCAGCTTTCGGTCGTAAGCACGTAGAGAATGCAACAGTTGTAGCTGACACTATTTTCTATGCAGAAAATATGAGCAATGTAACCAGTGCAGATCAGGCTAGTTATTACAGACTGCTGATGACTACTGGTTCAGGCCTTAACAAGAAGGACGTTTTCCAGGACTTCTACATGAATGGTAATCTCCGTGCTGAAGGTGGTTATAGTTTTATCGACCTCGGCAACGATCGCAATACTATCTTTAATGGTGAGGTTACTACCTATTATAAGAATGGTAAGGAGAAGTGGCATGGCAAGTATGTCAATGGCAAGCGCGAAGGCTACTTCACACTCCAGCTCCGTGAAGGCGGTGTAGCTGTCGTTCAGTTCAAGAATGGCAAGTCAATTCACGATTACTTCATGGTAACTTACAAGGACGGTACTTCTGAGAAGAGAAATCTCTCTGAGTTGAAGCAGTTCATGTAATCAGAAATAAGCAACTATGTAGTTTTGTTACTTCATTGAATTAGAAGAAAATCTCTCTTATATAAATTAAAATTTTATGTTGATATGACCAATATGGGGATGGCTTCCGTGAGGAAGGTGCATCCCCTTTTTTTATGACCTATATTTACCAACGACAAGAAGAGGGTGAATCATAAACATATGATTCACCCTCTTCTGATTATTCTTATTGATGTTGGATGAAAGGTAGGATTAGAACGTTAAATCTACTTCTACCGGACAATGGTCGCTGCCCATGATTTCAGTATGGATCTTAGCTTCTGTAATCTGTTCCTTGATACGGTCGGAGACAAGGAAGTAGTCGATACGCCAACCGGCATTCTTCTCGCGCGCCTTGAAACGGTATGACCACCACGAATAGGTTACCTCATCAGGATGGAGATAACGGAAGCTGTCGGTGAAACCATCATTCAGAAGAACGGTCATCTTTTCGCGCTCCTCATCGGTGAAACCGGCATTGCGGCGGTTGGTCTTCGGATTCTTGATATCTATCTCTTCGTGTGCTACATTCAGATCGCCGCAGATGATAACAGGTTTCTTGGCGTCAAGAGATTTCAGTAACTTGCGGAAATCGTCTTCCCAGGTCATGCGATAATCCAGGCGCTTGAGCTCTGTCTGCGAATTTGGGGTGTAGCAGGTAACGAGATAGAACTGGTCATATTCCAGCGTGATGATTCTGCCTTCATGATCATGTTCTTCTACGCCCATGCCATAACTTACGTTTAATGGCTTGTGCTTGGTATAAATGGCTGTACCAGAGTATCCTTTTTTCTCAGCGTAGTTCCAATAACTCTCGTAGCCCTCAAACTGAAGGTCGAGCTGTCCCTCCTGCATCTTTGTTTCCTGCAGGCAGAAGAAGTCGGCATCGAGTTCCTTAAACTGGTTCTCGAAGTCCTTGCCCACGCAAGCGCGCAGGCCATTTACATTCCAAGATATAAACTTCATTTTTTATAGTTTATAGTTAAAAGTTAATAGTTTACAGTTGATGGCAAGAATGCTCTATAAACTATCAACTGTAAACTATCAACTATATATTAGATTCTTTTACTTTCTCCTCTCAGCAGACTCATAAACTCCTGGCGGGTGTTCAGTGAATTGAAGACTCCGCTGTAGTCGCTGGTGGTGGTGATGGAATTCTGTTTCTCTACACCGCGCATCTGCATGCACATGTGCTTGGCTTCTATCACTACCATCACACCCTGAGGATTCAATGTTTCCTGAATGCAGTCTTTAATCTGCTGGGTAAGACGTTCCTGTACCTGGAGACGGTGGCTGTAGATATCAACCACACGGGCAATCTTGCTCAGACCGGTAATTTTGCCGTTTGGGATATAGGCTACATGCACTTTGCCATAGAAAGGAAGCATGTGGTGCTCGCACATCGAGAAGAAATCAATATCTTTCACGATGACCATCTGGTTGTATTTCTCTTCGAAGAGGGCATCGGTCAA
>ERZ791861.566-NODE-566-length-21623-cov-5.234746_pt1 | contig 21623 bp, 25 predicted proteins | sample MGYA00510283_ERZ791861 | MGnify/ENA primary metagenome ERZ791861 (study PRJEB30046, sample SAMN00792074) | human gut metagenome | study: EMG produced TPA metagenomics assembly of the A metagenome-wide association study of gut microbiota in type 2...
CAAAACTCCTCCATCTTCCGAGCCAGCACCTCCTGCTCGGCAGCGTTCAGGTGATAGCTCCAGTTCTCCTCTGAGCCATCACCCTTGCAGAGATTCAGCTCCAGCGTGTCGCACACAGTGTCCTGCTCAAAATCATAGTTGGCGTAGATATTCAGCCAGTCATCATTCTCATCTGTACACACGAATGTGCTGAAGGCGGCATCCACATCAAAGTCCGCCTGCACGTAGAAGTTGAGCTTGCCATCCTCCATCAGGATCTCATCACTGAACGAAAAATTCTGCGCGGTGAGATGCCCCGCCGATGTGAGTTCCTTCCCGTTCAGGTGATCCAGCAGCTTCCGCCACATCACGTCCTCGGACGCATATTGCTTCTGCACTGCGCGGTAGGCGGCTGTAGATACGTCACGCATCGCCCACGTTGTCCAACCGTCCATAATGTGAACGGCCGAAAACTCCTGCTTGTCAAAATCCAAATCAAACACGCCGGTGACTTTTCCGGTATTCTCCATACGGAGACGTATCAGGTTTTGATATTCCTCCGGCGTGATAGGCTGCGCTTGCAAATACAGAGAGATAAATTTGCCGGTGCTGTGGCCTGTATCCTTGAGGTATTTGCGGAGCGTCCTTGCGGCATCCAGCAGCTCCTCGCCGGGCGTCATGCGGAAGTAATGTTCCTCGCCGCCCTCTACAACGCGGTATGCGGAATAGGTACGTGCCGCCTCCGCTTTCTCCCGTGCCATACGATCTTCCTCCCAGATCTCTCGGCTGATACGTGCATATTCACGCTCTGGAAGTTGGTTGCACAGTTCATCCAGCACATTCTCCAGATGCTCCTGTAAGGTCTCATCCTTCAGATGATGTTCAATGGCTTCCTTCCACCTGCGGTCGAGCCATACGATGATTTCTTCATGCTGTGCCATGGTTATTCCTCTTGCTGCATAGCCGCTGCCTGCTCATTTGCTGCCTTTGCTGCCCGTACCGGTCGCTTGGGCCTTGCGACAGGTGTCGCCTTGCTGTCCACATACTCCCGCACCGCTTCCGGGACTTCCGACTCGTAGAGCTGCTGGAGCATTTCCACCATGCGCCGCTGCACGGATGACCGCTGCTTGCGGAGGACAAACTCCAGTGCGTCCAGCTTGGCCGCGTCAAAATTGATGGTGATATTGGTTTCTCCCATGCTGTGCCTCCTTACATTTTCATGTCCATATCGTGCTGCTGTTCTGCATACAGGCCGGTGAGCAGACTCTGGAATGTCTCACCTACATCTACGTTCCGATGCGCCATCCATGCCCTGCTCATCTGCTCCAGCGGCTTGTCCTGCTCCAGCAGGAAGACCAACTCCTCGCGTGGGAGACATTCTCCCAGCAGTCGCAGCTCACAGTCGCAGGTCATCACGGCGTCGATCTCGTCTGCCGTTTGTATCAGCTCGTCGCGGGTACGCAGATCCAGACGGCGCATATAATCGGCCATCTCATCCTCGATGCGCTGGGAGAGGGCTTTCCACAACTCTGTGCTGGTCTGCACCGGCTCACCCTGTGTGACCCCTTCCGCAAGAAACCGCGGCACGTCGATGGCCTCCGCGTTGTGAAATGCGAGGTCGCCGCGGTAGCCGATCTTCAGCGCGGAGAATTCACGCGCTGCCCTGACCAGCGCCGCAGGGCTTCCCGCAGGTATTTCCTGCTCCCAGCGATACCAGTTGTCCTTCTGTCGGCAGGGTATGAGCTTGAGAAGGACATAGTCCTCCGGCACAAATTTGGGATAACGGCAAAGTTGACCTGTCACGTTATAGTAGGGTTTGCCCTCGCACATGACCGTCTGCTCCATGTACGCTTTCATCTTTTGCAGGTCGACACAGAACCAGCATTCCGTATCACTGAAACGGCGGATCATGCCGTCCTCCAGAATGCTGTTCAGGTTTTCTTTCTTCGCCAGGTGATAGACCTCTGACGGTGGGTGTTCTTTTACATACGCCATGTCGTTTCCTCCTTGCTGGGCACAGAAAAAGCGCAGGCCTTCGCCTGCGCTTTTCGTTGTCCTCATTTACTCTGATAGTATGCTTTTGACTTGTTCTACGAAGGGATCCATGTCATCGAAGATGACGTCTGCGATCAGTGACCAGTTGATACCGTCATAATCATGCACCAACCGATGCCGCAGCCCGGAGACAACGCTCCACGGAATGTCTGGATGTTCCTTTTTGAACTCTGGCGAAAGCTGATAGACCTGTTCACCGATGTTATAGACCGGCGTGGTTACTGCCCATTGAGAAAACTGCTCAGTCAACAACATCTCTCGTGTGATGCCCCGCCGTTCGATCTCGCTGCTCAGTGCATCCCACAGGGAAACAATCTTCTTCAACCGTTCAGTATCTGTCTTCTTCATGCGATACGGATACCCTCCTTCATTACGGACTCATAAAAAGGCGTTCCCGTATTGACCTCCCGCATCTCAAACACATCGGCATTCCGCCCAGTCATTTCACGCAAGTCCTCGGCCAGTGCGAAAATGTTACGGGGCACAAAGTCTTTTCCGCCCACGATAATGATGTCGATATCAGAATCGGGTGTGGCGTCACCACGGGCATACGATCCGAACAACAGCGCATATTCCGCGTGGTAGCGTTTCAGCAATTCCTTCACGACGGCTTTGACCTCACTGAGCGACAGCGTACTCATAGCGGTGGCACCTCCTTTAACCTGTTCTGCCATTATTATAGCCGATACACCTGAGAATAGCAATCAGCTTTTACAAATTGCCCTCATTCATACTCGATCCCCGGCACCTCCAGCCAGTGCGTCCAGCCGCGGCCTTGGAGCTGTGTCTTGACCACGCCGTACTTGGTTCCCATGGCTTCTATCACTTCACCATTGCCGATATATACACCGATGTGTCCGGCCTTCCACACCGCCAGTCCCGGCGTGTCCGGCATAGTTTCAATGCCGCCGCGCCGTGTGGCGTTGTAGAACATCTCGTTGGCTCCGATGTCCGGCATCCCATGTGTGCCGTAGTCGATGGTCATGGTGTCGGTGGACAGCCAGCCGTAGCCCTTGATGAGTCCTACACAGTCGGCAGTGTGTCTGCCCAGCCAGTTAGCTCGGATGTACGCGGCATATTCTCCTACGCCATCCGGATACTGCGTCAGCTTGTATTGCAGCAGCTCCGGCGTCAGAACTTGTCCATAGGTTCCCCACACATAGCCCCACCCGGAGTTCCACGCATTGGTGACGTAGGTCACAAGGTCGGCGGCGTTCTTCGTAGTCGGATCGGTGAGCATGGAGACATCCAGCTCGATCGGTGCGCTGCCGCCCGACTCATAATCGCCGTTGAAGGTATCGCCGCCCATACTGCCCATGACCATGGCGTAGATGTCCACGGCGTTGCTGCGCTCCGCGTCTGTCACCACGCGGCCACGCCATGTGGTGAGTTTTTCATAGACCTCCTCCATCGGCAGGGGCACGGCCACCTCGTATGTCTCCTCCACCAGTTCCTCCATGCCGTCCTCCTGCGTCACCGTTACCATACGCGTCCGCGTTTCCGTTTTGTAGAAGCAGTCCACAAAGCGGTCTGCGGCAGCGCGGGTCGGCGCGTTGTCGCCGAAGCAGAGGGCAAAGAAAACAGCCTTGACCTGTACGGGGTCAAGGCTGCCTTCCTCGGCTTTCTGATTGACATAGACGGTGGCCGAATCCAGAAGGGAGAATGCCTCCTGCATCTCGGTGATATGTGTGCGGTATTCTTTGGGGACTTTGTCCGAAAACTCTGCGCCGTAGAACGCCGCGGATACCACGGTGTTGTTGTGCTGGGACGCTCCGTCACCGAAGCAGCACAGGAACGCCGCCAGCAGGATCAACGGCGACAAGAGCAACGCCAACACCCAACCGATGGTCTTTCGGCCATCCTCATTTGTCAACAAGGCAGCCGCTACTCGTGCCAATACGGGCGCGGCCATCACTTTCCACCTGCCGTTCCGAACAATACCGCCTTATGATCTGGTGCTATGACTTTCAGATGATACCTCTCCGCGCCGCACTTGAACAGGCATTCGCCGCGCCGTGCGTGCTGGATGAGCTCGAACTCCGCCTCGTCCAGCTGCAGCATATCCATGTAGAACCGCCTGCCAATGGAACCAGGATTGAACAGGAACTGGTGGGGCGGGATAGCGAACAGCGGTTTTGTCATTTCCCGCACGCCCTCCTGGTCAAAATCCTCCAAGTTTTGGGACGCCATCATCAGCGCAGAATCCCGTTTCCGCACGCGCTTCAAGCAGTTGCGGATATACTCAATGGCCACCGGATTGGACAGCCACAGGTACAGCTCATCCAATGCCGCCACCGCGTTGCCCGCCGTCAGAAGCCTGTCCGACATATACGCCAGCACATTGAACAGCAGGGCGTTCCGCAGGCTCTTGGCCGCCGTCAGTACGCCGCCTACGCCAAACACCAAAAATCTGTCGTCGGAGATATTGGTATGTCCGTTGAAGAACGGCGCGTCCGCACCCACGCACAGGGAGTGCAGGCCCAGCAGCACCTCCTGCAACAACTCCCGCGTGTACAGGCTGCCGTTCCTGTAATTCACCAGTTCATTATTGATGAGCGCATACAGGTCGGATAGGACGGGGTAGTCCCCCGGCTTGAGCTGGTGGAAGTCCGTTTCCTCTGAGATGCCCCATTTTTTATACAGCGCGGACAACATGATCTCAATGGTATCCAACTGCGGGTCGGAGAAGTCCTTGTAGGCACGGAAGAAGTCCTTCAGGAAGGAGATGTGCCGCGCCAGCAGTGTGGACTTGCGGAACGCCTCGGGGACGGACTCGTCGGGTTCGGACGTGTCTCCCTCATCCCAACACCGCACCTCCAGCACGTTGATATGCTTCTCACCGGCCATGAGGTCGATGAAGCAGCCGCCCAGCTTACCACAAAGCTCTTCCAGCTCATGCTCCGCGTCCAGTGAGACTACGGACTTACCCGCCTCCAGCAGGTTGCAGATCAGCAACTTCATGAGATAGCTCTTGCCCTGCCCGCTGTTGCCGAGGATGAGGATATTGGCAGAGGTCTTGTCGCTGTCGCGGCGGTCGAAATCCACCACGATGTTGCTTCCATATTTATCCTTGCCGATGTAGATGCCGTTGGGGTCAGTCTTGCCGGAGTAGTTGAATGGGTACAGATTGGCCACGCTGCCAGCGGGCAGTACGCGTTCGAACTCCCGGCCAAGGGCGTTATAGCCTACGGGACTGGCGCAGTAAAAGCCCTGCTTCTGCCGCAGGAGCAGCTTGTCCACATTCAGCTTACAGCGCACCAACTCCGTCAGCACATCGGTCTGAAGCTGCCGCAGGTACTCCATGCTGTCCGCCGTCATCTCCAGATACACGGCGCAGTGGAGCAGCGGCTCATGCTCTCGGTGCATCTTATGCACCAGCTCCGCCACATCCCGCAGGTTGCTCTCGGCCTCCACTGCCTGCCGCAGCTTGTTAGGATCCGAGCCGTCCAGCTTGTTCTTCTTGTTGGCGTTGTCGATGATCCTGTCCTCCTCGCCGGGGGACACCTGCCGGCAGTAGATCCGCAGGGTCACGCCGCTTTTCTCGCCTAAGTGCCGCAGGATGGCCTGAGATTCGGTGCTGGCGGGGTATTCCCGCAGCGCCCAGACGCAGCGGTAGGTATTGCCGAAGATGTAGTGATCCACCTCGAACTTCACCACGCCCGGTGCGATGCAATCCAGAAAGGAGCGGATAAATGTCTCCTGCGGCGAGATTTCCTTTTTGTGAAACGGGTTTTTCATTCCATCCACCTCACCAGCAGAAAAATTCCATGCGCGGCTCCAGCTCCGGTTCGTGGCCGGTAAACTGCTCCGGCTCCCGAAATCGCTGCGTGTACCGATCCAACTGCTCGTCTGTCAGGGAGCAGAAGCCGCCCTCGTGGTCATCCCCCACCAGGAAAAACGGCCCGCAGATAATATCATCCTCGAGCCAGCGATTGGGCTTCATGCCATTGAGCTTTCCCTCTTCATTGCAGCAGAGGATCACGCCATCCTCCACATATACCGGCTGGAATAGTCCCTGCACCTCCTGCTGAATCGCCTCCAACCCATCCTTCATATCCTTTACATAGGGTGCTTTGCCCGGTTCAACTTTCAAAATCCGCATTTTCTTCCTCCGTTTCCGCCGTCAGCCAACGCGCACCGTCTACGAGGTCAAACACCTCGTGGGTGGCGTCCTGTTCGAAGTAGATCGCCAACAGCTCCAGCAACTTCTGTCCCTCGGCACGCAGCACAGCGAAGCCGCTGTCCCGGAGCTGCTGCTCCACTGTTGCGAGATTGATCGCGCCGTCTGTCATTCTCCGCCGCAGGACAAAGCAGAATTGTCTGGATGATGCCATCATGGTCTGCACATCGTCCAGATGCCGCCGGTCCTGCGCCAGCAGAGCGCGGATAGCGGGATTGCCTTCCTCCTCTGCCCTGCGCCGATAATAGAGACGGTTATCCTGATAGGACTCCTTAGAGTCTAACGCCAGCAGCTCCATCTCTGCCGAGGTCTTCAGCACATTCAGCAGTGCTGTTACCCTCGTGCGGACACCCGACTCCGGCAGCACGTTCAGGTTAGTAGGCTGCACAAGGTAAAAGGTCAGCTCACCGTCCGCAGTCTGAACGCCGCCTGCCGTGATGTCCTCGATGCCCACAAGCTGGCGGGTGGACTTTTTTCTGTTTTTCATGTTGGTTCCCTCCACTCGTAGTATTGCTGCCCGAAAAAGAAAAACGCCGCGGCGTAGCGCAGGAAATCCAGCATACTGACGCCGCCGTGCCGAATGCAGAGAAAGGCCAGCGCCGCTGTGACCACCAGCGGGACCACAGTACCGGCCTGCGTCAGTGCCAATACCGACAGCAGCAGGCCGACGCCGATGAACGCCACATCCCGCAGTGTCCACAGCCACAGCATCGGGCGAGCTGTCAGATTTTCTGGGTATAGGTACATAGTTCTCCTCCAAAAAGTGAAGCCGCAGGCACACGCCTGCGGCTCTGTATGTTGTTATTCCGCATCCACTGCGTCATTCAGCTCCCGCTCGATGAGACCCAGGATGAAGTCTTTCTGCTTCAGACCGTTCTTGGCGAGGTAGTCCTTCAGCCGGTCAAAGAGTTCCTCCGGCACCTGGAATGCGATGGTGCGGGTGTTGGTGTTCATAGTCTTTGCTCCTCCGTCAAAATGTTCTTTGAGTATGTCCGTGATGTAGTCGGACAGTGTCTGTCTGCGCTGCTCCTGCTCCGCCCGAAGCCGCTGGTGCAGGGACAGTGGGATAGGCGCGCAGAGGTTTTTCTTTTCCTCCATGATGTACTCCTTTCCGCCTCCTGCGAGGCAAGCAAAGCATAGCCGAAGTACGGTTGCAAAGCTATTGACAAGTACAACGAAGAAGCGGGCGCAAAGCAAGCGGAATGGACAAGTTTATCCATATCTCTCGCTCTCCTGTATAGCGTCAACCATGCACTTCATCACGAAGTCCACACAGGGGATGGCCACGCTGTTGCCCAGCGCCTTATACCGTGCGCTGTCGGATGCGCCGGGGATGTCCGTCCAGCCGTCGGGGAAGCCCTGCAATCTCTCACACTCCAAGGGCGTCAGACGGCGGATGAGCAGAATGGGCAGATCCTTGTCGCCCATCAGTTCACAGGTATGAAGTATCAGGTCGGTGGCGTCCTTGCTTTGCCGTGCGCTCTGGGTACCGGCGATCTCGTCAGTGGTAAATGCATCCACACGCTGGCGGCGGAACACCGCGTGTCGGTCAAAGCCGGTCAGCGTATAGGATACGTTCTCCTGATACCCGATGCCATTTCCGCCGTTCTCCGGCTCGCGGTCTATCGTATTCCCCGCAAGGCAGTAAACCTGCTCCCCCACAAGCGGTACATTGTTACCGCCGGTGCCGCAGCGTGCCGACATGGCCGGAGCCACACTGCCCATCTGTCGATAGCGGGCATCTATGCCGTGGTTCTCGAATATCAGCGGCTGGTGATTGCACATCTGCGCCCGAAGCGTGGCGGTTTTATCTACCGTCACGTCCATACGCTCGCCACCCTGATCGTTGATGCACAGGACGGTTGGCATACTGTTTCCGCTGCCGCCGGCCTTCAGTGTCGGTGCGACGCCCTCGCGGTAACCGATGCCGCCCGCACTGGCTCCTGCACCGGCAGAGAAGCCGGCGACAAACGTCTGCATCTGCAAATTGGAGGTCGCCATCAGCGCCCCCGCCGTATCGCCCAGATCGATACCCTCGTTCCTCTGGTTGATATGGTACGCCTTGATAAGCCCCATCTGCGCCAATATCACCAAATCGATCATCCGCAGGCCGCTCTGCATTTCCAACGCCAATTTCAGCGTTGCAGGCAACTCCTTCCCGCGCTTCCGTGCTCTACGGAGAATGCCCAGGCAGGCTTTCCGGCTCAAATAGTATTTGCGCTGAGGATGGGGCTCCAAGATCTGCCACAAGGAAGATCCTCTTACGGCTCTGGGGCACACCCCAGTATTGAGCGTCGAGGACTCGCCAACATAGGGAGACAAAATCTCCCAATATGGCTGCCCCAGAATATCGCCATCCCCAAGGGTGATTTTCAGGAACATGAATTCCTGATACACCAATTCCGAGTGTTTCTTCCAGGACGACCCGGAAGTCATCTCCCTTTTGCTGCCCGCTGGAGAATGCGCCGGGGACATTTTCCCAGCACATGAATCGGGGGCGAACATGGATACCTGTTCGTCCTCGTAAAACATCTGCATCTCGCATCTCCTTTATGATCCTAATTTGTTCCATAAATAGGCCGGAACGCTCACCGGCAAGTCCCGCCCTCGCTCCAGCCACGGACAAGTCCTGACAGGGGCTGCCGCCGCAGATAATGTCCACGGGCGGCAGCTCGTCCCCACGCAGCTTCGTGATATCCCCGTAGTGCAGCATCCCCGGTAGACGCTCCGCTGTAACGCGGATGGGGAAAGCCTCGATCTCACTGGCCCACAGGGGCACAACGCCGTTATGGATGGCCGCCAGAGGGAAGCCTCCTATTCCATCGAAAAGACTTCCCATGGTGATAACTCTCATTTCGCCGCGGCCACCACCGTCCGCGCCATACTGACCGCGCTCTGCGCTGTGTAGACAGCCGAGGAGATATTGGCCCGCGTGGTGGTATCCAGCCCGAACGCGCCGGCGATACGGGGGATCTCTCCGGCAGAGAGCATCAACCCCAGGCCCAGCAGCGCGTGATCCTTAAACACCATCAAGCCAGCTACAAGGATGGTGGCCTGCAAAAAAGCCGTGAGACACAGTCCCACGACCTGCTTGCACCACTGTATGAATCCGTCGCCATAGCCGCGCGGTACAGAGAACATATACAGACTGCCCACCGCAATCTGAATGAGTAAAATACCGCCGCGCTTAAGGTTGGCGAAGAAGACCTTTATGACCGCGTAGGCCATCAGCGCAAGGCAGAAGATGACCATAAGTCCGCTGGTTACCGGGCCAAAGCCCCGCAAAATGATTTGTCCGGAAGATGTCAGGCTCTCCACGGCGTTGAAATCCTCCAGCGCCGCTTTCGCCGCATCCCCGATGCTGGTCGTCCCAAAGCCGGTGATGCCTGCCGTCAGGTCGGCCTGCAGCGATACCGCCAGCTCATACAAACGCACCGGTACCTGTGTAAAAAGGGAGACCGCCAGAAAACCTTTCATGGCATTCAAAGCCGTTTCCTTGACATTACCGCGGCCACCGGAATATTCCACGCCGCACTCGAAGCAGGCTACCACCAGCCCTATGGCAAACAGCGCCCAGCCCAGATAGGAGAAAAACAATACCACGCTCTGTACCCAGCTCATGGCAAAGAGCTCGGCGCCCATGTTTCCCATCTCCGAAAAGAAATTGCCGAGAAAGCCCACGATCTGACCGTAGAACCAGTCCACGATCTGACCCAGCACCGTATCGGCTACAAAGTCCCAAATAAAAATAAGCTCTCACCTCCATAAACGCAGGAAGCACTCTGCCGTCAGCAGAGTGCTTCCTGTTATCGTATTATGTTGCAGGTCACAGTTCCATCTTAAAGCCGTAATCCTGCGCCCTGTCCTGTTCCACATCCTGTGCCACGTCATCCTCCTGCCGCTGCACCTTCGCCAAGACCATCAGCTGTCCAAGCCGGGAGGAAAATGCAGAGATGATCGCAGCCTTACGGCTCTCGTCCACATACTCACCGGCCTGATCCAAGATGTCCCGGATATCCTGCTCAACGCCCCTCAGCCTATCAAAGTCGATCCAGCCGAAAGAGGTCACCAGCTTGAGCTGTTCATGGTGCGTTTTTTTGAATGGTTTACACTCAATGGCACGGGCGGAGAGGATCTGGGGTGTCAGCTTATCGTACCCCAAGGAGGAGCCGCTATCGAAGATAGGTGCGGCGCCCAACCATTCCAGTGTATCTGCACTGCGGAGTAGTCCGAAGTTTTTCTGATGCCTGTCCTCGTTGGCGATAAGGTAGTCCAGCACGATCATCTGATCCACCGCGTGTTCCATACCCTCCACACCCAACGCCTCGCAGCAGTTCAGATAGTGGCGGTAGACCGATGTGTTGTTGTCCTTTTTCACGGACTGCATCACGCGCCACGCGCTGACAAGCTCCGTGTCCGGCGTAACGAAATCCTCACAGACACTGTAGGGCGTGTCATCATCCCAGAGCAGTGTATAGGGGACGTGGGGAATGCCCAGTCTCTCCGCCACCAGCGATGCGATCACCTCGTTGAACGGCTGCTGCATAAAGGGATTGCTTCCTGCTTTCAGAAGACACCGCTTCCCGTCGATGATCTTCCATCGCTTCTTCAGATAGCCATCCGACGTGTTGTCAGGGGAGCTGAAATCGAAATTCGCCGCGTCTGTGGCCTTGCCCAGCAGGACATCACCGATATCCTCTGAGAAGGGATTTTCGAAAAAGTTGATACGCTCCCACTGGAGGTCGCTGCCCCAGGGCCTGACCCAGTACTGGTCTGAGAGGCTCAGGCCAAAGCAGCGTGTCAGCAACACCTGCGTATTGGGCAGATTCAGTGTTTCCAGTGCCTTTCGCACACCGGAACGGCTGGCGGGAATGCAGCGGTCGATCCACCATGCATTGAGCGCGGCACGATCCACACCGTCCCGCCTTGAGGCTGTTGCCACAGGAAGATGCTCCGAACGATACACCGCGTCGATCCGCTGGATAGAACTTGTCACCTCATCCAGCTCCATATCGAGGACTGCGATGTTCTTGTGCATCAGCGTATACTGCATCGTGCCACCTCTTTTCTCAGTCATTTCCATGCTATTTTACCACGCTTTCTGCAAAAAGCCAACCGAAAAATGTTCAGACATCGCGGTCACACACCCACGATGTCCCAGATGTACAGCGGTGCGGTCAGGGTAAAAACCAGACACGCGAACAGAATGGCCGGTGCTGTCCATTCAAACTGACCCGTCTTTCGATAGTCGAAGTAGGCGGTACCCAGCTTCACAAAGAAGAAAATGGCGAGGATCATATCGATGGCCGGGAACACCACATTGTTGACGACGGTCTTGATCTGCCCTGATGCCGCCGCCCATGTGCTCTCCACTGCACCGGCCACATCGCCGCTGCCGGTGGCGTAAGCCGCCACGGAAAACAGCCAGCAGAGCAGCGCCGCTGCGCCGCAGACCATTACCGCACGTTTCACATATTTCATAGCGTTCTCCTTCACATTGTCATTTCGCCCATGGCGGGTGCGTTCTGGCTCTGCCGCAGCTCGGCCAGCTTCTCCGCCGCCCAGTCGGGGATGCACTCGTCGCGGATGATGCCCACGAACTCGGAGCGATTCCATCTCGTTGTCTCACCGTCGCCCAAACAGGTACAGAACACCGAACGGCCTCGAGCGTGAGGGCGGCAGCCGAAGCCGCTGAAGGCCAGCCACAGCTGGTTCTCCGGCTGCCAGCAGGATTCCCGCAGCGTGTCCGGTGACAGCACCAGCACGCAACCGGTGAAATCCTGTTCACCGGAATTGGGTTCGCAATGCTCCGCGCCGAACAGATGCAGCCTTGCCAGCTCCGCTCGGTAGTCACGGACAAAGCCGTCCAGCACAGCGGGATGACTGCCAATGAGGAAGGTATGCCGGTGTCCACCGTCCTCGGGCACGAAGATGGTGCTGCTCCATCTCTTATTGGTCTCATGGTAGCGTCCGTCATAGGCGTGCAGCTGCAAGGTGTTGGCCAGCACATACCCTACACGCCTATAGCCGTACTGGTTAATAACGCTTTTGGCGCAGCCGTCCTTGAGATGCATTCCGTCAAAGTCCCGATGGATCGCCAGCTCTATCGCCCCGGCACAGGCACAGTTGGTGCGAAAATTGGCACGCCACAGCTCCAGCTCGCCCCTGTCCCTTGCCTCCTTCGCCGTGTAGGGGTACATTGCCTCATTCGGCAGCATAGACCACATCTCCCTCCTCCAGATAGCATTCCAGCAGGGCCGGGCAGCAGCCGCTATCCAGCAGCAGCTTCCGGATCGGCGCAGGCACGGCATCGAGGTCAAATTCCCTCACGTCCGAATCGCAGTCCTTGCAGCAGGGCATACGACAGGCGTCCCGCAGGGCAGACACAAGCTGCGACGCCGCGTCAAACAGTCCGGCCAGTGCGTCTGCCGTCTGTACCGCTGTCATCTCACGAGGCATAAGCAGCAGAAGGCTGTGCGTCATCTGGGCAGACAGATCTACGCCCGCCATGCCGCATTCTGCCAACTCACTGCCGGGGATGGTCAGGCCGGTCTTGCCCAGTGTCATTTCGTTCTTCATGATAGATCCTCCTCAAGTTCTCAAAGGTCGTTCCGGGATATGCACCAGTCGGCATATCTTCCCATCGCTGCTGTAATCGCCAAATATCGTCATCTGCGATGCAAAAACACGAGGGTCATAGTTGGTCATGATGTATTCCCGGTATATGTCATTTTTCTTCTTGGATTGGCTGTTGGGACGCTCCACTTCATAAATGAAAAAGTCCTCGTAGAGCCTGCGAATATAGTCGCAGTTGTTATAGGACACCATGGCGAAGCCCCGGTGCTGCGCCAGTACGTCATGGAGCCGTTGATGATCACTGCAGGGAAACTCCACCGCGTAACGCTCCGCCTCATAATAGGGCGGGTCACAATAGACCGTGGTCTGCGGATCATTATGGGTGGTGATGATGCTCTCGAAATCCTTATTCTCCAGCGCTACATCCTTCAGGCGGTGAGAACACTCCCAAATATCCCGAAAAAATCGCTGTATATCGCAGGAGCTCACACCATAGCTGTCGCCGTTGCCGTTATAGCTGTATCGCTGCAGCTTGTAGATAGCGGCGGCGCGGCGCACATCCGACAGCTCCGCACGGCTTTGCAGCAGCCGCTTGACCTCCTCCGCCTCCGGCGGTGGGAACATCTGCTCTGCCAGCTGCAGCTCCTCATCCAGATACAGCTGTGTGAAGTCCTCGCCCTGCAGCTGTCTGCGCAGCACATCAAATTCATCACGGGCATTGATGGGGAGAAAGCTCAGTTCTTTCGTCAGGGCCATAGGGCGGTGCTTGACGCAGAAAAGCAGGTTATACAGGTCGTGGTTCAGGTCGTTATATATTTGCAGGCACCCCTTCGGCACGGCGGTATTCAGCGTGATGATACCGCTGCCGCCAAACACATCCACCAGTGTTTTATAGTGGATAGGCAGGAGCATCTGTATGGCCCACATAAGCTGTCCCTTACCGCCCATCCAAGGCATGAGCTTTACCAGGCTGTCACGCATCAAATTTCTCCAACGCACGCTCCAGTCCGGAGATAGCCGCGTCCAGTCCGCTGCGCATTTTCTGCAAGCCGCGGATGGTATCATAGACCTCCGCCGCCGTTTCCGCGAAGTAGTAGCCCCGCTGGTCTGCTGCGATAGGTACGGTGTCCTGCCGCAGACGGTTGACGCGCCGCCGCAGCTCGTTCCCGCTGATGCCCAGCACACGCTCCAATTCCCGGCTGCTGATCACATTTCTGCGCCCCTTAAATCCATTTTCCAGATACAGGGCAAAGGTTTCCTTCGTCATTCTTGCACTCCCTTCCGGTGACCGTTCACCGAAAAGGACGCAAAAGAGGGATCGCCGTCCCTTTTCGGAAAGCGGTCCCATTGTTGTTAAATTTTACTGCATGGTCATGTCCACGCCTTGCCGCGGTGCTTGCGGCGGCTGTCCGTCCGGGCGGCAGATATAGCCGTAGTCACTGAAAACTCCCTTATCCCGCCATAACAGGTCTGCGCCGTAGGCCTCCATGTTCAGATGCCGCGTCAGCAGGTCACGATCCGGATCGCTCACGATGACGGAGAGCTCCTCCCTCGCCAATTCCTCCAGAGAATGGAGCCCCGGCTCAAGGGCATATTCGCTCAGATGCTCTGCCAGTGCAAGCGCATCGTCCAGGCTTCTGATGTCCAGCTGACCGGCCACAGACTTGAACTTTATCAGTTCGTTATTTCTGTCCAGTTCCTCCAGGCACTGTGCAAATCGGTTGATCTGCTCCATGCCGTCATAGGCCATATCCGTGAAGCGCCACATCTCCGGCATGGCGGCATCGCACTCCTCCAGCCGCACCTCCTGCCAGCTGTCCACTTCCAGGCAGTCCAGCACGGCGTCCAGCTCCGCCTGCTTTGCGGGCAGGTACAACTTTACAGCACGGACGTCGCTGACGCAGAGGAAATAGATCATATACGGCGGCTTTCGTGGCGGCCTGCCCAAGTTGGGAGGAGCCTGCCGCAGCTCGGACTCCTGCATCACATAGCCGTGGGGCGTAAGTACGCCGCCCTCACCCTCCCGCATCGATCTGCCGATCTTCTCGTAGTCCAGCATTTCCAATACGCTGTCCGGCACGGTTGCCAAATCCGGGAGAAAATCGTTCTCCACGTAGAACTGTCCCAGCGCTGCATCGTCCGTGATCCCCGGCACCACATGGCAGCAATCCACGCTGTATGCCAGATCCAGTACCCGCCGGAGCGTCAACTCACCGCCGTTGTTCTGCCATAGCTTGTCAAGCTCCATCTGCACCAGACCCTCGAAAGCCACGGCATCCATATCACCGAATGTACGGAGCTTCTCTGCCAGTGCGTTAAACTGGTACAAATCGTACCCATCAAGATGTGGGGCGAGAAATTCATATCGGCCCATGTCCTCCACCTGCCAATAGGGTTCCTGTCCCTCTGACAGACGCAGTCTGTCCATGGCATCCACCATTTCCCATGGCGTGGCGGGCAGCTCCAGCTCCGCGTGATTGCTGTTGTCGGAATTGCCCATGTATATGGAGATAATCTTTTTATCCAAGCTCCATCCCCCCACGGCGCTGTACGATGTCCTCACAGTTGCCCGGGTCTGCACCGGGTACATCCCAGCCGCACATGCTGCCGATCTTCATAGCCTCCTCCTGTGCAGGCGTCACGCCCCTCTTTCTGTTCTGCTCATCCGCGATACGGCGGTTCTCGTGGGCGTCACCGGTAGACCAATCGCTGGGGTAGTACCCGCTTTCGCCGCGTTTGATGCAGATGAGCTGTCCCGTGCCCGGCAGCAGCGTGAAGCACATCTCCGGCAGCTTTTCGAAGTGGGCGCGGAAGCGCTCCTGCTCCGTCTGGATGCTCCAGTCCTCATCCTGCCACAGATGCACATACAGCTCGCTGCCACGTCCAACGGCGATCTCATGCTGCTCGAAACCCTCGCCCCAGCCGTCCGATGCCTGTCCTTCAATGTATTCCTTCAGTGTGGTCAGCTCTGCCGCCGACAACTCGCCGCTGATCTGACATTCCGCGATACCCCACAGCTTGCCGTTTCGCCGCTCCACGTCGAAGGTGACGGAACGCACCTTGTCGTTCACACTGTCCGCCGCGTCGTACCAGTGCATGATGCCGCGGTTGACCTCCTCCGGCATCCGATACTTCACCAGTGCGCTGCGGATATGATCCTCATACGCGGTCAGGTCGTGTCCGGTCAGCAACTCCGGTTCTTCCTGCATATTGCCATACACATCCGGCTCATAAAGCTCGGCGGTAAGCGGCATATACAGCTTCGTCATGCTGAACTCGGGCGGTAAAACGGTAAAGCTGTCCACGCCGGGGATGAGCGCCAGCACCCGCCCGTTGTCCCATTTCATATGAAACTGCCCGGCGTCGTCGATATAGTCCAGTTTCCCCGTCGTGCCAGCCTCCACCGGTGCATACGGATCCTGCATGGAGTCCAGCCGGATGCGTGTACCCACAGGGTACTGCTTCCGCAGGAACGCCAGCATCTCCCGATTTACGTTCATACTAAATTCCTCCCATCGTCTGTGTGTAATCTTCCAGCTCACATGGGTTTTCCTCACCAAGAAAGTCAAACAGGATGTCATCTGCTGCCTTGCGGACAGCGGGATCGTCTGTCAGGACTTCATAGCGAAACCCTGTGGTATCGCGGTAGGGCAATTCCTCCTGGATGCAGTTCAAAAAGTCGTCGGCATCGTCGTAGAAGATATCATCGTCCCCTACGAAGGTCACCTTGCCGAAAATGCTTATAGTTATCTCACCTCCGTTCTCTCGCAGTACACCACATATCGCTGCCGCCCACCACTGGCGTAGGGATGGCAGGTCAGAAGCGTCAGCAGGTCGCGTCCTTGCTGGATTTTGATCTTGTCCACCTCATGGGGCTGGATGATCTGAATGTCGGCCACCGTGTAGGTCAGCGTTTCCCATAAGTTGGTGAGCCTCACGGTATCGCCCGCCTGCAAACGGTCGATATGCCGGAAGTAGTCCGCGCCTTTCCAGCCCCTATGACCGGCGATAACGCAGTTGGTGTTATCCCCACCGATGGGCGCGGAGGTGTTGCCAAGCACCGCCGCGCCTGCGGCGAGGTGAGCGTCGGACGCGCCCAGATAGACCGGCACGGTCAGCTCCATAGCGGGTATCTCTAAGACGCCTATAATCTCATCCTCGATGCCGTAGGCAGTCAAGTCGGCGGTGGGTTCCTCGCAAGCTTTGAGGTCAACAAGGCCGGATTGTTTTTCAGTGTAGATACGCTGATTGTAGGCTTGTAGCTCTGCCAGCAGTTCAGGGTACTGCTGCTCCGGCTCATTACGCTCAACCAAGAACTCCTGCACCGCTGCATCTGTGTCGGCTTGCAGCCTTTGTCCCGTGAACACCGGCCACAGCATGACGCAGATGCCCGCCGCGGCCAGCAGCACCGCCAACACAAGGGCGGTCTTACGCATGGCGATGCCTCCTCACTAAAAAGTATCCGCCGCCGACTGCGGCCACCACGCCAAGGCCGATACCAAGACCTGTGAGGTAATGCTGCGTCCAGGAGGATGCAGCTGGTTTTTCTGCGGCGGTAGTCGCTTCCTGTTCGGGGGTGTAGGGAACACGGTGGCCTCGCACCAGCAGCCTGTGTGTGTTGACACCAAACGGCGTGCAGGTCACCAGCGTTACATAGTCCTTACCGTCCTCGATTTGCAGCAGACTCGTGTCCGTGGGCAGCACAGTAGCGATATTGTCCACCTGATATGCCAGCACCGCACCCAGCACATGGATATAAAACGTGTCTCCCGCCGCAAGCTGGTCAATGTCCGAAAACAGCTTGGAGCTCGCCATGCCGCTGTGAGCCGACAGCACCGCATGAGTGCTTTCTCCACCCACCGGCAGAGATGTGCCGACCACATGGCCAACTGACTTTTCCAGCGTGTCCGCGTCCGTGCCGTGCTGCACCGGCAGATATACGTTGATTTTGGGGATGTCCACATAGGCCATGACGCCGCCCACCGTGAGCTGCTGGACATAGGCCAAGGGAGGGGCGGATGCCCCTCCCTCGGTAATGGTCGCCGTGCCGGACAGCATGGCGTTGTACTGCTCTGCCGCTTCCCGCTGGGCGGTCAACTCGACGTCATCGGTGTCCTCGATGGCGGCAGTGTAAGCGGTCTCAATGTCCGAGTGGTATTTCTCACTTAGAATTTCTCCCACCAGCGGGTAAAGCATCAAGCCCAACGCCACAACACCGAAAGTCGCCGCCAGTAGCCAGCGCTTCACTGCTCGTTCTTGTGCTTACGGCTGTGGATCACGATGAAAGCCGCCGCGCCCAGCAGCAGGACGCCGCCCACCGTGTACATCCAAACGCCATAGCCGCCCGTCTTAGGCAGGTCAAAGCCGGGGTTGTTGACCACAGTCAGCGGCACAATGGCGTTGCCGTCGGTCATGGTAACGTCCTTGTCGTTGACGGTGGCGAAGGCGGTCAGCAGCTTTGCGCCGCACTTCTCACACTGCCCGTTCTCAGCGGTCTTGATAACGATCTTGACCGCGTCCTTCAGCAGCACATAGCCCTTGTCGGTGGCAATTTCGGTCAGAGAATAGGTGTCGTCCTCCAGCGCCTTAACTACGATGTGACCCTGTGCATTGGGAATGAACGTAGTAGCATCAGATTTCTTGGCGGTAAGACCCTTGGCGTAGTACACGCCGTCCTTCTGCTCCGCGATGATATAGCAGTCGTCAGTATCGTTGTGCAGCCGGAACTTCACGTTCCGCACATTGCCGCCGTTGTCAGAAAACTGCTTGAGAACGTCAATGCCGTAGGTGTAGACATGGCAGCAATCCTTGAGGGTATCAAAGTAAGTCGTGTTGGTACGCTTCCAGGTCAGCACGACCTCGTTGGGATTGTCGGTATCGCCCATCTTGGCGTCAGAGGTCAGGGTTGCCGCATAGGTGATCCGCATGGTGCAGTCGGAATAACCGCGCTTGACGCTGTCGATGTACACAGAGGTCGCCTCATTGATCTCGCTCAGACCGGTATCGGTCATGCGGATGGTCATGGTGTTGGCGGTATCATCGTAGGTCACGGTGAACTTGCCGGAATTTTCATCCCAGGTGGTGATCTTGTCGGTGCAGCCAGCGTCCTTGAAGAACTCGATGACCACGTCGTTCTTGTTGTAGCGGATGCCCTTGCTCAGCGTGTCCACATAGGTGTACTCGCTCAGAGAAGAAGCCTTGGAGGTGATCGTGGGCAGGGTGCTGATGATCTGGTAGTCCACGGTATCGCCCACGGAGGCGGTAGCGATATGCTCAAAGCCATCGGTGATATCGGTCAGGCTGCCGGCGTTCTTGCCGGTGGAGTTCTTTGCTTCACGCACGGTCTTATCCAACGTAGGGTTACCGGTCTGGTTCTTGGGGTAGACGGTGACATCGTAGTTCCATGCCGCACCGTCCACGGTGGTCATGGGCAGGGACACGAAGAAAGGATTGCAGGTGCTGGTGACATTTTCAGGGACGCGGGTCTCTACCACCAGATACAATCCCTGCTCCATATCAGAAGCGGAGGTGTGCCCGGTGGCATCCGTTTCAGGCATAGCCACGCCGCCGTTCTTCACGGCGGCCTCCAGTGCATTTTTCACGGTGGTGGCATTGGCAGTCAGCGCAGCGGACAGCTTGTTGTTCAGCATATCGCTGGTGAAGTAGTTGACGCCGCCCTCAGTCTTGTGAGCGTCCGCGGCGGTCAGACCGATGGCGGACAGCACGTCGGTGCTGCGGTCGGAGCTGTCGAAGCCATACAGTACGCCCACCTGACGCTGGCCGTCCACCACTTCGTTGTTCATGGTGATGTCAGCCACGCGGAGGTAGGTGAACTCCATGCCCTGGATGGCGTACTTGCTCAACTTGTCGATAACCGCATCGTCATGCAGGCCAGTGCTGACGTAGGACTCGGCATCCCACGCGCCGTCGCTGCTGGCCTTGGTGATGTCGTATTTATAGATGGAAAGGGATGCTTCCTTGCCGGTGTCGATGATCGGCTCTGCGAACGCTGTGGTGATGAGGCTCAATGCCATAATAGCGGCCATGAGCAGTGCGAACACGCGATGGATCTTTTTCATTTGGTTTTCTCCTTCATAAAATCAGATTTTTCGCAAAAATAAACACCCGCCATGAGAGCGAGTGCTGCAAACAGGAAATAGGTTGTAAATCCCATACCGCCCGTGAAGGGCAGCACGAAGCCTGCATTGTTACAGGCGGTGATGGTAATATCTCGGTTGCTGCTGTCCAGCGTTCCCGTGAACAGCGGCTCGGTCATCAGGGTGTACCCCGCAGGTGCTTTTACTTCGGTAATACGGAATTGAACACCGATTTTAAGATTCTCCCACTTGGCGATGCCTGTGTTGTCGGTGGTCACTCTGCCCACCTCCGTCCATGTCTTACCGTCTGTGGAAGTTTCCAGCAGCAGCTCCGCACCGGCAAGCGGACTGCCCGTCACATCCACCTTGCAGACGCTGATGCTGCCCTTTTCCTCCACAATTTTGACCTTAAAATGAATGTACGCCCACACGGGGTCGGGCAGTGAGGTCAGCGCCGCACACGCCTGGTAGCTGCTGCCGTTGCTGGGCTCCAGCAGCACGGACTCTGTGCCCTCCACATCCAGCGAGTAGCCGTAGTCGCTGCTGATATAGCCGTTCAGCTGCGCCGCTGCGTCCTTTGTGGCCGTCACGGTCAGCGTGTTCCAGCTCTGATTGACCGTCACGCCGCTGATATTAGTGCTGAAATAGTACTGCGACAGCACACCATTGGTGTCGGTGGCCGTACCGATGTACTGACTGCCGTCCCATGTCAGCGTAATAGCGTTGGCGTCCGAAAGCTGATTGCGGTACTTCACCGCGAAGCTGGGGATCTTGCCGTGGTTCATAATGCGGTCAATAATGATGTTGTACGCCACCGCCACGTCGTCGCCCGCATAGTGGAACAGGTTGGCGCAGGTGGTGTCGTACAGCGTGTAGGGGTACACCGGGCTGCGGTAGCCGCACACGAACTCCCACACCACCGCCTGCGTCGCCAGCTGCGCGCAGTCCGGGTGCATATTGAAGCCGTAATTGCCGCCATAGCCGTAGGCCATAGCCAGCGTCACAGCATACCGCTGATTCCACGTCAGGTCGCTCCATGACGTGGAGGAATACTGCAAATCGCCGCTGGCCGAACGTACTTCCGGCTCCATGCAGTAGGCCGGAACAGTTTCCCCGGTGTCGTTCCGGGTGAAGTACTTGAGTTTGTTGCTGGTGTACGGCCCCCACTGGGACACGGGCGTTTTGTCCTCATGGTAACGGTACTCGTTGCCGCTGCTGACGATGCCCGTGACCGTGGCTGCGTGGGCGGTCACGATGGACAGCCCCATGACAGCCACCAGTAGGCACACCAGCGTCAGCAGCTTGGGAATGGTTCTCTTCATAGCGTTCCTTTCCCCCAACGCAAAAGGCCGGCAGCATACGCTGTCAGCCTTTTGGTCAGGTATTCAGCTGTCTTATCCGTACAGCACCACCACGATGTACTCGTCCGATGCGGCATCGTAGCGGACGGTACAGTTGAACCGTGCATAGGCGCTGACCGTTTCTGCGCCGTCCATGGCGGCGAGGCAGGCGAAGGTGGCGCCCACGTTACCCTTTACGGCGGCGGTCAGTGCCGCCTGTCCGCCATTTTCTGCCAGCCATGCCACGCTGTCCGCCGTGCCGGGGAAGTAGCTGGAGTCGGCGGCGGTCATGCCGGTGTCGATGGTCACGCCGTACTGCGCTCTTGCATACTCGTTGCCCGCCCGGACAGCCTCCGCGATGGAGTAGATGTTCCCGCTGGCGGCAGGCTTAGGCGC
>ERZ791861.568-NODE-568-length-21585-cov-2.577984_pt1 | contig 21585 bp, 41 predicted proteins | sample MGYA00510283_ERZ791861 | MGnify/ENA primary metagenome ERZ791861 (study PRJEB30046, sample SAMN00792074) | human gut metagenome | study: EMG produced TPA metagenomics assembly of the A metagenome-wide association study of gut microbiota in type 2...
AGATCTGTGCAAGTGTGTCAACAAGGATACGTTGGTTGAGCTGATGTGCCTCGACGGTCTTGGCTATACCGGTGACGATATTCAGTTTATCACGCCGGAAGAGTATGACGAGCGATTTGGAGGCGACGAGGATGCCTGACGAATATATCAGAAGAACCGAGGCGCTGAAAGATTTTGAAGCTAGCAACGCTCACAATCCGTACTGGACACCGCAGCGGGTGAAAACACTCCTGCTGCGTCAGCCCGCCGCCGACGTTGCGGAGGTGGTGCATGGACGGTGGCTGGAAGAAAAGGGACAGACGCTTTTGCCTGTTGAGTATGACGATGTCGGCAAACCTATTTTGCACGATTATGTGGTGTATAGGTGCGACCGATGTGGAAGAACATGCAAGCAGAAAGAACCGTACTGCCATTGCGGTGCGAAAATGGAGGGCGGAGTGAACGAATGATAGCTTGCCTCACTTACAACATCATCAATATTATGGCCTGGTGCTGGCTGGCTGAACGATTTGGACATTGGTGGATCGCTCTTTTTTCGATATTCACGATGATCCATTCCAGCAGCACCAAGAAGTCAGATGGCGGAGGTGACGGAAATGCGCCTGATTGATGCAAGCGCCTATAAAGCCATTTTGAAAGGCTGGTTGTCTGAGATGCACGCCGGCGAGGACGAAGAAGAAAATACGGAGGGCACAGCGATCTATTCTTGCATTTGCCAGTTGGATGATGCACCGACTGTTGATGCCGTCGTGGTAACGCGCTGCAAAAACTGCATTTACTTCGGCGTGAATAAAGAAAATGACCCGTACTGCACGAACAGGCGCGGCCTAGATGATCCAGTGCCAGACGGGTTCTGCAACTACGGAGATCCAAAGGAGTAACGTGAAAATGGGCGTAACGATTAAATGCAAGAAAACCGGTCGGGACATCGACCTCGGGTATAGCGGATTCATGCGGCTGCGGAAAAAAGTGGCCGAACTCATGGGAGGGCCGTTCTATAGCCACTACAAGAAATTATACGATGCGCCGCCTCTCATGCGACCGGATGAGGAAAAGAAATTCTATACGCAATGGGATACGGAAGCAATCAGGCTGATTACGGAAAACAACATTCCGGTGAAAGTTGTGAATTTCCTGCTTGAAAGCGACTGTGATGGGAAAATCCGGTACGGAGCCTGCAAGGAAATTCTGAAGGTAATCGGGGACTACGATGACAACATCTGCTACGGCTATGCTGGCCGGAGCGACTGCGCAATGTTCCGAGACTTCAAGGCAATCTTGCAGGACTGCGTAGACAACAAATGCGATATGGTCTGGATGTAGGAGGATGGAAAATGGATGCTGTTGCGTATTTCAAAGCATATGCGAGAATGTGCGATTCTTTTGATTCTAAGAACAACATCACGGGAAGACCGTGTGTAGGCTGTCCACTTGACGATATTGGACGCGGATGCCATATGAACGATCTCACCAACAACGCAGAGGAATGTGTTGCTGCGGTCGAGAAGTGGGCAAAAGAGCACCCGGCCAGAACGAGACAGAGTGAATTGCTCAAGCTGTTCCCCGAAGTAATCTCTGACCCAGATGGGTTTATTGATATTTGCCCAGCTCTTATCGTTTCCGCAAAAAGAAAAACGAAAACAGGCGGCTGTAGATATCCGTCAATTAGCTGTGAAGAATGCAAACGTGAATTCTGGCTGGCTGAAATCAAGGACGAAGAAGCATAATTGGAGGACGGAGATATGGATGCTGTTGAATTCTTAAAAGAACGAACTAGGATGTGCAATTTTTATATGAGTAGGTGCATGAACTGCCCTGGAAACAAAGTTGCATATTGCGCAACATTATGTGCAAACGCTATTGATCTGGTTCCTATCGTTGAGCAATGGTCAAAAGAACATCCTGTCAAAACAAGACAGAGCGAATTTTTGAAGATGTTCCCGAATGCGAGAATTAAAAGTGACGGGATGTCCTCTATTTGTCCGATCGTCGTAGATAAAAGATGGCACAATAAAGACGACGATGCTCTCTGCTGCCTTGTGAGAGACGAGGAAGAATGCAGAAAATGTCGCCGTGATTTTTGGCTGGCTGAAATTTCGGAGGGCAAAGCGTGTGAGTAAGAGCTATTTGGAATTTCTGAAATCAAAAATTGAGACGGCTCCGGTGAGCGGCTTTTCCGTTCCGGAGGAAGATATCAATCCGGCGCTGAAGCCGCATCAGAGGGATGCGGTACGTTGGGCGCTGCGCGGCGGCCGGCGGGCGCTCTTTGAAAGCTTCGGTTTGGGAAAGAGCGCGCAGGAGCTGGAATTCTGCCATCACGCGGCGAAGCATGAGGGAAAGCCGGCACTGATCGTGCTCCCACTCGGCGTGCGGCAGGAGTTCAAACGGGACGCCGTGAATATTCTGGGATACGAAGAGCCGGTTTATGTACGGACGATGCAGGATGTACGCGAGAACACCGGGGCGGAGATCATGCTTACCAACTATGAGCGTGTCCGAGATGGGGATATCGACCCGGCATACTTTGCGGCGACGAGTCTGGACGAGGCGTCGGTGCTGCGCTCGTTTGGCAGCAAGACTTATCAGACGTTCTTACAGAAGTTCAAGGGAGTCAAATATAAAATGGTCGCAACGGCCACACCGGCTCCAAACAGGTATAAGGAGATCATTCACTATGCCGGATATCTGGAGGTCATGGACACAGGGCAGGCGCTTACGCGGTTTTTCAAGCGCGACAGCACGAAGGCAAATAACCTGACGCTGTATCCGCACAGGGAGGAAGAATTCTGGCTGTGGGTCAGTTCATGGGCGCTGTTCCTTGGAAAACCGTCAGACCTCGGATATTCTGACGATGGCTATGAACTTCCTGGACTCGAAGTCAGAACGCATGTTGTTCACGACGAATTTGGAAAGATCACGGACCGGGATGGTCAAGTGAAGATGATGAACGATTCTGCCACAAACCTTCAGGATGCATCACGCGAAAAACGTGAGACAATAACTGCAAGAGTCCGTTTAGCAAAAGAAATCGTCGACAGTGACCCAAACGCAAGCTTTATCCTCTGGCACGATCTTGAAGCGGAGCGGCACGAAATTCACAGAGTTATGCCGGAGGCCGTAGAAATCTACGGAACAATGGACTATGACGAGCGCGAACGGCGCGTCATTGATTTCTCCGACGGAAAAATCCGAATCTTCGCTACGAAGAAAGAGCTTTCTGGTCAGGGCTGCAATTTCCAAAGGCATTGCCACAGAATGATCTTCGTCGGGATTGACTATGAATTCAACGACTTCATTCAGGCGATCCACCGCTGCTACCGCTTCTTGCAGACGGAGAAGGTCATTGTGGACATCATCTATACTGAGGCAGAGATCCCTATTTGGGACGTTTTGCAGAAAAAATGGAAGCAGCATGACTATATGCAGGAGCAGATGCGGGAAATCGTAAAAAAATACGGCCTTTCCGGCGACCGCATGAAACAGGAAATGGAAAGAAGCATAGGAGTTGAGAGAGTGGAGATCAAAGGTGAAAACTGGATTGCGGTCAACAATGACTGCTGCGAGGAAACGGAAAAGATGGCGGACGACAGCGTCGATCTGATTGTCACGTCTATCCCGTTTTCAAATCACTATGAGTACACACCAAGCTATAACGACTTCGGTCACAACGAAGATACGCAAAAGTTCTTTGAGCAGATGGACTATCTGACCCCGAACCTTCTGCGCGTGCTGAAACCTGGACGTGTCTTCTGCTGCCATGTAAAAGACCGCGTTCTTTTCGGCAACGCGACCGGAACCGGTATGCCGACGATGGAGCCGTTTCATGCCATGTGTATCAGCCATTACATGAAGCACGGTTTTGCGTACTTCGGCATGATTACGGTCGTTACGGACGTCGTTCGAGAGAACAACCAGACGTACCGGCTCGGATGGTCTGAGCAGTGCAAGGACGGGACAAAAATGGGCGTCGGCTGCCCGGAGTACATCTTGCTATTCCGGAAGCTTCCAACCGACCGCTCCAAAGCATATGCGGATGAGCGCGTATCCAAGACAAAAGAAGAATATACACGCGCACAATGGCAGATCGACGCACATGGGTTTTGGCGCAGCTCTGGAAATCGGCTGATTACGAAAGACGAACTGCTGCATACTGACGCGGGAAAGTTGCAAGCAATTTATCGGAAATACAGCCGTGATTCCGTTTACAGCTATGACGAGCATGTAAAACTGGCGAAAGAGCTTGACAAGGACGGGCATCTGCCAGCCACGTTCATGGTAGTTGCGCCCGGAAGCTGGACAGATCAGGTATGGGACGATATCAACCGAATGCGGACGCTCAACACAACGCAAAGTCAGCGCAGAAAAGAGAACCATGTTTGCCCCCTTCAGCTGGATATCGTTGACAGGCTTATCAATCGGTATAGCAATCCAGGGAATCTGGTGCTTGACCCGTTTGGTGGACTTGGAACGGTTGCGCTGGAAGCCATCAAGGCCGGCAGACGTGGCTACACCATTGAGCTCAATAATGATTACTTCCGCGATGCGGTCGGCTACCTGAAGGAGTTCGACGAGTCTCAGAAGAACGACAATCTGTGCCTGTTCGATGTAATCTGAACTGAGTATAAGGCTGCAAATCACGCTGGTTGATTTCAATTCATAACAGCATAATGTTGTTTGAGGGTGCCTATTGCACCCTCATTTTTTCGTTTTCTAGGGTTTACATAATCATGTAAAAAAACATTTGCTGCCATGAGTAAACTTAGAACTAGGAGGGTGAAGCGATGAACGATAGAACGAGCAAAGTCCGGATGCAGTACACGGGGAAGACCGGATACCATGGGCTAAAGCATTGGAAAGTCTATGAAATCAGCATTGTCAGCATGTACGGAAAGTTTTGGGTAGAGGTTGGGAGTGAAGCTATTGCCTATGTTTCGCTTGCGATGCTCTGCCGAAATTGGGCGGACGTTTAGAAAGGGGAATGTTATGAACGACTGCGAGAGAATCGTTGCGTATTGTAGGGAACACGGCTCCATCACGCAGATGGAAGCAACCAGAGAACTGGGCAACACGCGACTTGGAGCACGCATTTGGGACTTGAAAAACAAATTCGGCTATGAGGTTGAAGATATATGGGAAACAGCCACAGACCGTTTTGGAGACCCAACACGATACAAGCGTTACTTCGTCAAGGATAAAACACAATGAGCGATACATGCAAAGGATGCAAGTGGTGGGAACCGTTTAACTGGGTATGCTGCAACGGAGACAGCCACCATTGTGCGGATTTCGTCAACTGTGGATGCAAATATTTTGAACGAGAGGACGATAAGAAATGTCAGAACGAAAGGGAACAACGCCATTAACTGCGCGAGAGGAACCGGAAATCGACCGGAAAACCTGCATGGGATGTGACTCATGGGATGTGACTCATGGGATAAATTCACCTGTTTCAACGCGGCAAGCCAGTTCTTCGGCGGAGCGGTTGACTGCGGGTGCAGATATTACGGGACGGAGGTCGTGAAGAAATGACACAGAGAGAATTTGTGCTGAAAATGGAACCGGGCGCGGAAAACAAAAGCTGCTACGGTGGAATACGTTATTGCCCACACGCATATAGAGATATTCTTCCTGTCCCGCTTGAAATGTGTAGTGTCCCGCTTGAAATGCGTAGTGGAAAGTCTAATGCAAGTGCAGAACTCTGTGAGAAATGCTGGAATCAGGAAATGGTTCTCCCTGCACCAGCTGAAAAGCCAATGGCGCAGGTCAACGCATTCATGAATCAGGACGCAGACGAAAAACCGGCTGAAAATTTCGTAGATCATCCGACGCACTATTGCCAAGGCTCCATTGAGTGCATCGACGCCCTGAATGCGATGGTTGAAGGATGGGATAATCCGGTGGCGGCAGTTTTGGCGTGGCAGGCGGTCAAGTACATCTGGCGGCATCCGTTCAAGGGAAAGCCGGTGGAAGACCTCAAGAAAGCGCAGTTTTACCTTGAACGGTTGGTAAAGCGGTATGAGTGTAAGAAGACAGACTGACCGTAGATTGACATTGCTTCGACCGTGTGGGACGTGCGGGCAGATGGTTGTTACAAGCGCGGGTTCTCCGTTTATGAGAATGATCGAACGAGATGGCAAGAAAGAAGCAGTCACTTACTATTGCTGCCAAAGCTGCTACAAAGCAAGCTACAAACACATTGGATGGTACGACGGAAAAGCTGATGAACGCCGCGCGGAACGTGAAAAAAATCGGGACAGACGCGAATATAATCGTAGTTATTACGCTGAACACGCGGGAGAAATCAAAGCCAAGAAACGAGCGTACTACGAAGCGCATCCAGGGCTGGCCGCTCAAGACAGCCGATATTACAAATCAAAACAGAAATTGATTGCAGCAGAGGTCAAGGAAGGAGGCCCAGTAGCGTGAGAAAATTCCTTTTCTGTGTCTGCGTGATCCTCGTCCTCACATCAATCACAATGATGATTTTTCAGCGCGATATCGAGCAAGCGCTTGCCAACAAAGCAGAATCAAAAATTAACACTGAAATGCCTATTACTGCCCAAGAAAACCTGAATGAGCCGGAAAACCCGGAGGACACTGCACCGCTGACACAAGAGGAACAGCAGGAACCTGATACCGAAACAGAACCTGACTATTCACAATTCTGCAACCCACCCCACACAAAAGACGGCATCGGTGGAGCAGGCGGATTTATCGTTGATGACTCGCAATGCCTCGAACTGCTTGCACGGGCAATTTACGCCGAGGCCGGCGGAGACGATTGCAGCGACGAAACCCGCATCATGGTCGGAAATGTCATCATAAACCGCATGAATTGTGACTGGTATCCAGATACCATGGAGTCGGTACTGACTCAGTATCGGCAATACAACACATTTTACTGGACTGGCGTTATTTGGAATGAGCGTGCGTCGAATCCAAGCGAAAAAGAAGCTGTAGAACGAGCGTACAAATGCGCGGAACGCGTACTGCTCGGAGAACGGCTACTCCCAGAAGACGTGGTTTTTCAGTCAGAGTACATTCAAGGGACAGAAATCGTAGCATATCAGGACGGGATATACTTTTGCCGATAGGAGGGCGTAGAAATATGGCCGCAGTCATTCAAGCACCGTGTAAAGGGTGCGAAAAACGCGAAATTGGATGTCATGGATGGTGCAAAGCATATTTGGCCTATCAGGAAGAAAACAACATGTACAAGGCAATGAGCGCAAACAACAGGAAGTCGCTGTCCCCAACAAAGTCATTCACAAAAAGACAGCGTGAACTCATCAGAAAGGGGATGAAATGCGTCAGATGAACGGAAAAACATACTTGCTTTTTGCGATGCTTTCCGCAATCGCAAGCATCGCAGGTGGTACGTTGTTCATTCAGTTTTCACGCTTCGGACAGACGGCAAAGGAACGATTTGGGAATCTCTTGATTGGAGCGTGCGCGATTCTTGTAGGAGTTGTACTTTGCGTGCTGACCGCTCTTGAAGCGTTTGGCGCGGTTTAGAGGACGTTTTCGTGTCAGAACGTGAAAACACACACGAGGAACGTACAAACAGCGTGTGCAGCGTCTGTGGGTGCGACAAGCGAACCTAAATGAAATGGGAGAATGGAAAATGTTAAACAGAATCATTGTGCAAGGAAGAATCGTAAAGAAGCCAGAAATGCGCGTGACGCAGAGCGGCAAGTCTGTGGCAAGCTTCACACTAGCCGTCGAGCGAGACTATGCAGCTCAAGGACAAGAACGTGAAACAGACTTCCTCGATGTGAACGCATGGAATCAAACGGCAGAGTTTGTTGGGAAGTATCTCGACAAGGGAAGCATGGCTTTGGTTGATGGCAAACTCCAAATCCGTAACTGGACGGACAAAGAGGGGAATAAGCGTCGTAACGCAGAAATTGTAGCAGAACGGGTCTACTTCTGCGGAAGTAAGCCGACAGACGGAACGTCGAAATCCAGCGGAGCTGCACCTGCGCCGGCACCAGTAACTGATGTTCCGGAAGGGTTCACAATGCTGGACGAAAATGCTGACGATCTGCCGTTTTGATGGGAGGTGAATGGAACCAATGAAGGTAAAAGTAATTCTTTTCGATGTCGATAACGTGTACGATATCGACCCGATGGATGTCAACAAAATTGTCTTTGAAGAAGTTGAAATGGACGAAATCAAAACGCTCATGGGGCTTGCTGCAAGACAACGCCTGTGGATGTGTTGCTCGCCGTATTACGAGCGCAAGGATGTGGGGGAATCTTGAATGGCAACAGGTAAACGGTTCTATTGGATGAAACTGAAAGAGAACTTTATGACCTCTGACACTATCGACTATTTCATGTCACAGCCAGACGGCGCAAACTACGTTGTTCTCTATCAAATGCTTTGTCTCAAAACCATCAATACAAACGGGCGTTTATCTCGGCAGATTGGTGAGGTCGTTATCAAATACGACATTTCCAAAATACAACGTGATCTCAAGTGGTTTTCTGCCGATACAATCCGAGTAGCCCTCAATCTATACAAGGCGTTCGGGCTTGTTTATGAGGACATTGACGGAACGCTTGTTCTGACAGATCACGGAAATCTGGTTGGGAGCGAAACGGATTGGGCTGCGCAAAAAAAGCAACAACGACAGCTCAATTCTTCACAAAAAAACATTGAGCGAATCGATGGTGCGGACAGTGTCCACGAAAATGTCCATACAGATATAGAGAATAGAGATAGATATAAAGAGACTAGAGATAAGAGTAAAGAGAAAGAAATAGAGAAAGAAGAAGTACCTAACGGTACTTCCTGCGCGGAGCCAGAAAAATCCGTCTCCACGCCGCCCATAATTTCTCTCATTCTGAACGACAAATCTTTCTTTGATGTTTCTGACGAAGACGTTGCAAAGTGGAACGAACTTTATCCTGCCGTTGACGTTATGCAGGAACTTCGCAAGATGGCAGGTTGGTGCGAATCGAATACAACGAAACGAAAAACCAGGCGCGGAGTCCGCGCATTCATAACTTCGTGGTTGGCTAGGGCGCAGGACCGTGGTGGTAGTCAGTGTAATTTAAGAAACACAAACCAGTCATTGCGCGAAGCATCCAGCAGCAATCCATTTTTACGGGAGGACATATGACAAGAGACGAAACAAGGAAAATCCTTGCTGTGCTACGAACGGCCTATCCAAACTTCTACCGGAATGTATCGGATTCAGATGTAACCGATACGCTCAACTTGTGGGATTCAATGTTCACAGATGATGACCCAAGGCTTGTTGCAGCGGCAGTGAAATCTATCATCGTGGCAAGCAACCGAGAGTTTCCTCCAAATATCGGAACGATCAAGGAACAAATGCGAAAACTGATGCAGGATGATGATCTTTCCGAAATGGAAGCGTGGGCAAAAATATCTGCTGCATGCCGGAATGGTATATATGGAGCGCAAGAGGAATTTAGCAAACTGAGTCCTACACTTCAGCGTATTGTTGGCAGCCCACAACAGCTTAGTGAGTGGGCATTGCTGGATACTGATTCTCTGCAAAGCGTTGTAGCATCAAATATCCAACGGTCGTTTAGAATGGTTCAGCAGAGAGAACGCGAACAGACAAAATTACCGCAGGAAGTACAGGACCTCTTGCAGTCGATTCGCATGGGGAGCGCCGGAAATCTGGAAGGAGAGAATGATGTTAAAAGAATATCGTGACAAGGCTTTTAGCACACACTGCCAACTGTGCGGAGAAGAAATACTGGACGAAGAAGCGTTCTATTTCGACGATGGAAGCTATTTCATACGCGGGTATTGCATACACCAGGTTTGTGCAGAGGAACAGACACCAAATATGCCGGGATATACAAAACTCAGGAATGAAATGCGTGAAAATATGACGCTCATAAATCCGCTGCAGGAAAAGGATTCGGTGAAAAATGATGGCGTTTGAAGACAAGCAACAGATTTCGGCAACCGGTATGTGCGCATGGTGTGGCGCGGAAATATACCAGGATGACGATATCTGGTACGACGGATTTTCAACGTACATTCACGATGAGTGCGTTGAAAAAATCGAGGCCATGCCAGACGAAGCGCCGATAGCTGCGTTTATCCGGGAAGATTACCAGAAAACGACCATGCGGAAGATCATAGATGACCGCTGGGCGAGGGAAGATCATGAAGTTTGAAATCGTAAGAGCATTGGACGGGAAAGGCATGATGGAGACGGATTATGAATCCTGCATCCCGTCAGATGATACTATCCGCAGCATGATAAAAGCCGGTTATAAGGCATACAAAGACGGTCGGGTTTACCGGCCGAAAGATGGAGGAAAAAATGGTACAGTTAGGACAAACGGTAAAAAAGGTCGTTAGTTTTGCCCCAGAACGAAATATAAATCAGTTCAACAGTGAAAAGAAGACGCTCTACGGAAAGGTCATTTTTGTTCATCCAAAGAGAAGATTCTACACCGTGGAATTCTCACTCTGGAATGGGAGCAAAATCCGCTCATGCTATACGGAGGGATTGTAATGGGAAACGGACTCACATACGCGCAGAAACTTGCGATTGCAAGGCAAACTGAACTGACCATTGGTGTTGACACCGGTTTTCAAAAGGCGGCAGACTTCTTTTCTATCGCGCTTTACGAAGAAGGGTTTGGAGAACAACGGCAGGAAAAAATCGCCAGACGCGTTATGGAACTCGATCAAGAATATGGGGATGCGTGGACTGGACGCGTGGAAGCAGATTACAAGCAGGAACAGATAGACCGTATCTTGAAAAAAGCATACGGGAAGAATTTCACCCCGTTCTCTGAACGGAATCCGTATATAAAGAAATTCAACTATGCAGGGAAAGGAAAACGTTAATGCAAAAAGACAAAATAACAGTGGTCGAAACGGCAATGAAACAAATTGATGCAGAAGCAAACCAAAATGGAACTGGATGCGCGTACTGGCGCGGATTCTTGCAGGGCGCACTCATGCAGCAGCACGAAGACATGCACGGTATTCAAGAACAGCTTGCGGCGAGATTTCTTGAAAACGCAAAATTCGAGGACAATCGTGTGCGCTATGTGAAAGAACCGTCCGCGAAGACTCCAACGTATGCGCACCAGGACGATGCCGGCATGGATTTATATGCGTCGAAGGGAAATTATATTCCGGCCGGCGGAAGATGCACTTTCCACACCGGCATCCATGTCGAAATCCCGAAGGGGTACTTCGGCGCAATCAGAGCCAAGAGCGGCCTGCTTCGGAATCATGGAATCATATGCTCAGGAACAATCGACGTGGGATATACCGGCGAGATCATGGTGACGCTGGTCAACACGAGCGACGAAATGTACTGCGTATCGGAAGGGGACAAAATCGCGCAGCTGATTGTCATTCCATATGAGCGCGTTGAATTGGTAGAGGCCGAGTCGCTTGAAAAGACAGAACGCGGAGACAATGGCTTCGGGAGCAGCGGAAGATGAAAATGGGAGGGAATGGACGGATTTGAGCGAAGCCGACAGCTCAAACGCCTGAGAGAACTCTTTTTTGAAGCGTTTGAGAAAACGTGGAACGAGGATTTTGCAGAGTATCAAACTGTATTCGAACCTCTGATGCCGGATGCAATCGACAACAACAAAGTTCACAGCGGATACGGGAAAACAATGCAGAGCATCCCAGATGGCGAGTGGTCGTTGATTTGCGCACTGCGTGGGAGAAAATCGAATGGGCGGTAGCTATCTAAAGCGAGCAACAGATTTCTTTGAGAGTTACTTTGAAATCCCAAAGTTCTACTACGCAGAGAGAAAGCAGTTAATCCGGGAAGAAGCTATATATGACCTCATGCGGCAGCTCGTCGGAATGGGCGTTTTTCAGGACGAAGAAGACGTTCGAAAAGAAGCGCTGATGGACTTCGATGTGGTGCTTCCGCCTACAGAATAAGCGAATGGGACTGCGGATGCAGCCCCATTTTTGCGTTCAATTTCGTGCCGATTTTCGTGCCGATTTTGAGGCAAAAAACGCTTACAGAACTAAAAAATCAATGCAAGTAAATGAAAAACTGCTTTCAATGGAAAAGCCAGCAAAGCGTTGATATACAAGTAAAAACCCGTAATCCTTAAAGATTACGGGTTTTTCCTTTTGGCAGGGGATGAGGGATTCGAACCCTTGTCACTACAAGCAAAACGGTAAATATATATTAGGATTTTTGAAGCGTGCAAAAATCCGTGCCGATTTTGCAACGTTTATGATTGGATATTCTTGTAAAAATCTCGCATTTTCTCGGAATGCTGATCGATGTCCTTTTGGGATTCGCGCAAATAGTGGTCATGCACTGTACCTATGTTGGTCCATCCTCCGAAACTCATTGTACGCAATTCAGGCCAACCAAGGTGATAACCGAGTGACGCAAATGATCTGCGCAATCCATGAACAGACACAGGAGGAAGGTTGTTCGCCTTGCAGATTTTGTTGATTTGCTTTCCAATGGCCTGTGGAGAGAGCTGAACAATATATTCGTCAGAACCAATTTCAGGAATAATTTCAAGAAGACGCGGAATTACAACAGGGATTTCTCTCTTTGAAGCATATGTTTTGTTGGTGTCCTTCTCAACCAATTTGTTGTTAAAGTCCAAAACCCGCGCTCCAGATACGTTAATCGTAGCATTTCCGTCTTTTGATATTATAATATCTTTACGCTTCAAGTCAACTAGTTCGGAAAGCCTAAGTGAATGCAGAGCCAACAGCGCAGCTAACTCACAGGTTGTTCCGCGAATCAGAGGTATGAATGATTGGATTTGCTCATAGTCCAAATATGGAAGACCTCCCTTATTGAACTTCGGAAGCTCAACCTTTGGAGGGTTTATTCCAGCGTACCGCATAGCAGCAGAAATGACGTTCCAGCGGTTAAATACAGTCTTCGCGGAAACGTGTTTTGCTTCTTCGTTTACAACAGCTTGCCAATCAATGTTAGCGGATATATCAATATCCATGTATTGCTGAAATCCGTGCCGTAGAACTATATCATAGCCTCGATATGTGGCCGGCGAGATAATCTCAGACTTCCCATCCATCATTTTCTGTATTGCTTCTTTTACAGTTAGTTTCGGAGCAAGTTTTTTCTGCTCGATAAAGCCTGCACGTATGGCCTTCGCTTTTGCGATGCACTTATCCTTTGTCGTTTCTGTGATACTTTGCTTCTCTGCGTCAAGGTAAATCCGGTAGTTCCCGCTTGCAAGTTTTCGTGGAGAAGGAACTTTGATTTCGTCTTTTTTCTTCCGTTCCTTTATCTGTTTTTCTCCACACCAGTTACAGAACATAGAGTTGGATTCAATTTCACGACCACAGGATTTACACTTCATGATGAGTGGCCTCCTGCAATTTCTCCAAGGCATCATTACGTTCCTTCATAACACGAAGAAATTCCTGCTTCAAAGCATAAAAAGTATCTGCACAGACTCCGATGCTTGGAGCAATCTTGATGTTTTCATCAAGCGCGTCCAGAACTGCTTGATCGCGCTCATTGATATTGTTTCCCAAACGAATAACCTCCATGGAATTAAAAAAGTACAGAACACAATCAATCTTGATGAGAAATTCAAGGAGATCTTAGAGAAAGTGAGCGACAAAGATGGATTACTTAGATTCCTTCAGTTTTGCATTCTGCGTCTGAATAAAGACGAGCCAGTTCAAGCAATTTGGAGCGAGTGGTTGCAGACAACTGGCTAAAAATACGAACCATCTCCATGGCCTCGGTGTCGTTACTGACATCGGGGTCATTTTTTTGCGCGGGTAAACCGCCAATCAACTCCTGCTCGGAGACACCAAAATATTCACAAAGTTGAATAAGCGTCCGTGGTTGCGGCGTTGTCCGTCCATCAATCCAGTTGCGGATTGTGGTTTGTGAGCAATGCAAGTCATTCGCCAGTTTATAAGCGGACAGACTGCGCTCACGCATGAGTGTTTTGAGTTTTTGTGAAAAATCCATAAAAATATACCTCCAATTTTGGATAAGCAATTTGCTCCAATAGGGTTGCAAATGATTCAATAATGGTGTAAAATATGGAGCATGAGGCAAGCCGATATTCCAGTTGGGTATAGAAATACCCAAGATGGATGAGTAGCTTGATTCTGTATTGGACGTTCAGAATTTTACTACTCCAACTTGCTAATGTCAATCCCAAATGGAGGTGAAATTGTGAACTTTTCTGAAACATTACAAAAAATGATGCAAACGAAGGGTGTGACCAGATACAGATTGGCTAAAGATCTTGGAATCAGCCAGTCAACTGTTACGAACTGGCTGGAAGGACGAACGCCGCATCCTTTCATGATGGATAAGGTTTACGCTTATTTTGGAAGATCAACGTTTGATGCCAATGATGAGCGGGCAAAGCATCGGAGGCCACAAACATGAACGACCTCGTATTCTTAGCACCAAACACGGAAGAACCGTTCACAACATCAGAAGCCATCGCCGAATGAGCCGGGGTTCAACACCATAAGGAGTTTTTGGCGCACACGCAGCGCAAGGAGGAAGTATGCCACGTTTGAAGAAGAAAGAGCCTGACTTCATAAGGGTCACTCGTTTGATAAGAGGATATGCGCCTGTATCGAAGGTCGCGGAAATGATTGGGAGATCTGTACCAACTGCACGTAAAAAGATAAACGACCCTCGACAGTTTACGCTCGGAGAATTACAGATGATTTCCATGAGGGCGCATATTCCATGGGAAGACATGAATCAGGCGGTGAAGCCATGAGCCTAATCCGGAAACATTTTGAAGACCGGGACAGCTGGCTGATTGGCAGGCAGGAACTCGGAATCGGCGGATCTGATGCTGCGGCTGTATGCGGACTCTCACCGTGGACATCTCCAGTGGAACTCTGGAGAATAAAAACGGGGCAAAAAAAGCAAAAGGACATATCCGCGAATGCTGCGGTTGAACGCGGCGTTCGGATGGAGTCAGCGCTTCGAGAGTTGTATGCAGCCATGAATCCGCAAATGCAGGTCGAGCACTTTCCATACGACATTCTGGCTCAGAGTGAGCGGCCCTGGATTACGGCGACCCTTGACGGAGACCTGACGGACGAAAACGGACGCCGAGGTATCTTGGAAATCAAAACCGGACAGCTCATGAAAAAAGCTGACTATGAGAAGTGGGCCGATGGAAATGTGCCGATTTACTACCTCGCCCAAACACAATGGCAGCTATTGGCTACTGGATGGGATTTTGTTGATCTGTTTGCCGCGCTTCAGGACATCCGTGGTGACTGGTCAATACGAACACGCCGAATCGAACGAACAGAGTGCGAAGAAGACCTTACATGGCTGCTGGGCAAAGCAGACACATTCTGGGGATACGTCCAAAAGCGGCAGATGCCGCCGATGACATTGAGAATTTGAATGGAGGGAACACATTGATCGTTGAAGTCAAATTTTACAGAGAAAGTGCGAAAGCATACGTCGGACGCGGGTACAGCTATGAAACGGACATGGCGCTGAACGTTGGAGATCGTGTGCTTGTGCCGGCTGGAAAGGGAAAGAACAGAGCAATAGTCGTGGCGGTGAATGTGCCGCGAATTGCCGTCAATCCTGATTACTTCCCATTGAAGCACATTACGGAATACGACATGCCGGAGGTGAACGCTTGATGGAAACAACGGAAATTAGGATGATAACCGACCTCGACAAAGCACTTCCACAGAGTATCGCATTCAACTTCGAGGAAGTGAAAACATGGCTGACCGAGAATCTTGCATCTTACAAGAGCATGGTCGTCACCGAAGACGAAATTGGAGCGGCAAAGGCCGATAAAGCCAAGATTTCAAAACTGTCAAAGACCATATCAGAACAGCGAATTGCAATCAAGAAACGCTATCTGGAGCCGTACAACGACTTCGAGGCGAAAATGAAAGAACTGTCCGGTATGTGCGACGAGGCTGCGAAGAACATTGATGTACAGGTCAAGGCTTTTGATGAAAAACGGAAAACAGAGAAGCGGGAAGAACTCAAAGCATTCTTTGAATCGCTCAATCAGCAAGCGTGGCTTCAATTTGAACGGATTGAAAACCCGCGCTGGATGAATGCCACTTATGACATGGAAACGGCGAAATCGGACATCCAGCAAGCTGTGAGCACCATTGCAGAGAACGTTGCAACCATCACAGAAGCTGGCGGAGAGTTCGAGAGTGAAATCTTCCTGGAATATCAGAAAACGCTTGACCTTGGAGCGGCCATGCGGCGCGGCGGAGAACTGAATAGGCTGAAAAAGGAGCGGGAAGCACGCAGAGCTGCCGAAGAAGCAGCCGAACGCGCAAGACGTGAGGCGATTGCGGCGCACGAAGCTGCTATGGAAAAGGCACAGCGCGAGCAGGCCGAAAGGGATGCACAACGGAAAATCGAAGAAGAAACTGCGCGCCGGGCGGAAGAAATGCTGAATTCGTCAAATCTTTCTCACGTCGATGGGATGGAAAACGCGCAAACGGAACCTGTTTCTGTGCTCGATTTCAGAGTGTACGTTACCAATGAGCAGAAAATCAAACTTCGGGACTGGCTGAACGCCAACGGCATCCGATTCTGCCGTGTACCGAAATTCGGAGACTGATATACGAAAGGAATGTGAAATATGAACGCAACAACTAGACTTACACCGCCTGCAAAGACGCAGACGTTCTCAAACGCTATCACGTCCAATGCGATGCAGGGACTTATTCAGAAGTCTCTGAAAGACGATAAGGTCGCTGCAAGATTCACATCTACGCTGATTTCCGCTGTCAACGCATCCGAACAGCTTAAAATGTGTGACCCAGGAACAATCGTCGCAGCCGCACTTCGTGGTGAAGGTATGGGGCTGACCCTTGGCATGGGATATTATCTTGTGCCGTATGGACAGACGTGCAGTTTTATCCTTGGTTATAAAGGCATGCTCCAACTGGCCCTTTCTACGGGGGTCTACAACGATATCGATTGCATCGATATCCGTGAGGGTGAATATAAGGGACGTGACAGCAGAACTGGGAAACCGTCGTTTGACTTCAACGTATACGACACGGATGAAGAACGTGAAAGCGCAAAAATCACCGGCTATTACGCATACTTCAAGTTGAAGGACGGACTCTTCAGAAGTGAATACTGGTCTATGGGAAAACTCCTGAATCATGCAGAAAAATACGCGCAGGCGTTCAAACGTGACAAATATGACCAGTTTATCGCTGGTGAAATGACGGCGGAAGAGGAAGAAAAGATGCGCAAATCGACGCCATGGTACGATGTTGGCGGCGGTCAGGAAAGAATGTGCAAGAAAACAGTCCTACGGAGCCTCCTGAACTCTGGCTATGCGCCTCTCTCAAATGAAGTTCGTTATGCGATGGACAATGATTCCGAATCAGGCATCGTTCCCGATATGCCGATTATCAACGTTGACAAGTCAACTGGAGAAGTGACTGGCACGGTTTCGACAACTCCTGCTATCACTGCTGCATCGGACGATGACTTCTTCGATGCAACTGCCGTGAGCGCTGAACTTGATCGAAGAAATGATGCCAAGCAGGAAGAAGTACAGGCTTCTGCACCCGTCAAGCGGAAAAAGGCAGCAACCGAAAGCAGTCCGGAAGCAGTAGCAACGTCCTACACGGACGATGGCTTTTTCGGATGAGGTGAGGTATGAGGCCGATAACCAGTGCAGTCATCACAGACCCGAAAGAACCAAAACGGCAGTCATGCGAAACCATGCTCATATGGGGAAAGGTTACGCGGGACGCAAAACTAGAATACACAAAGGGTTCAAACAACAAACCACCCATGCCAAAGGTAACATTTGGCGTTGCATACGAGGACAAAAAGTTTATGAACGTCCTCGCATTAGGGGAATCTCCTCAAACCAATATCGCGCAGCGCGTTCGGAAGGGCGATCAGGTTTTAATCGCTGGAAGATGGGCAAGCAAAGAATACAAAAACAGCGCCGGTGAGGAAAAAACATGGGCAGAACTGAGAATTGAGCAGATTGCCATTCAGAGCGACGACTATCGAGAAGAAATGATCGACTGCCTCTGGACTGCGTTCGCAAACGCGATGGCAAAAGGCTATATGCACGACAGGACAGAATTCATGCGGGCATTCAACACCGGCTTCGTAGATGCGTTTTGGGAGCTTTGCCAGTCCATGCAGGGAGAAGAACCGCAGGAAACAGATGACGGAGAAGCAGCTGGTGGCGATGACTATGAATTGACAATCTGAGGTGATCTCATGAAAGAAATAAAAATCATACTCAGAACACCACCACGCACGAAGAAAAACAGCAGCCAAATCATATTCAACAAAAAAACCGGGAAACGAATGGTTATACCGTCTCAGCAGTACAAGGAATATGAGCAAGCGTGCTTGTGGCAAATCAGAAAACCATCGGTGGCGATTGACTTTCCTGTAAATGTGAAGTGCGTTTACTTCATGCCGACACGGAGAAAGGTTGACCTGTGCAATCTGATTGAAGCTACGATGGACATCCTTGTGAGGGCTGGGGTCCTGAATGATGACAACAGTGAAATTGCGGTATCACATGATGGAAGCCGGGTTTTCTACGACAAAGAAAATCCTAGAGCAGAAATAACGATAACGGAACTAATCGATTGAATCGGGGGCAGAAACAATGGAATCTATGCGTGAAGATGTATTCAGATTGGCGGTAGCACCATGGAAAAGCATTTACAGGTCAGACACGCCGGAGAGGGTAACGAAAGAAACGCAGGACGAAATTGATTTCTGCCTTTATCACTGTCCTTATGCGGACACTGAGTGCTGCAACTGCCTTGACGGCGGCACAAAAGAGAAGCAAGGAAGGCCGAACGTAGGCGGGCAGCTTGATTTGGAACGGCTGAAGGAAATGCTACGCTTGAAAATACCGCAGGCAAAGATCTGTAGGGAACTTGGCGTAACTCGGCAGACCGTATACAACTACAAGAAAAAACTGGGGTGATTTAGGTGATTCACAATGGCTAGATATATCCACACCGGAAACTTGATAATGTATCTGGATATGGCGCTGATTGAAAACAAATCTTCGCCCACAACCGGATATGCGCTGCTGAAACTGCACCAAATCATCAATGAGCATCCTGACTATTTCGGCTACATTACGATTGGGGAGTGCGACGGCTGCCGGTGGAGTGGCCGGCACCAGAAATGTTCGTGCTGCCGACGGAATCCAGGCTTAAAAGATTGCTATGAGGTGAAAGAATGAGAACGGACGATATTATTTGTGGACTACGTTGCTGCTATGACACGACAGGGGAGCTTGATTGCGAATCTATGTGTCCGTTCGTGAATGCGGAAGGGTGCAGAATCAAACTGCATGAAGCTGCCGCAGAACAACTTGAGTTACTTGCATCAAAAGTAAATCGATTGGAATCTCTTGTACAGCCAATAGGCAAAAACCCGTGCGATGGATGTGACCATGGATGGGGGTCAGTGGTAGGACAAAAAAACGGGAAAGTGGAGTCAAAGAGCTGTATGGAAGAATGCCAGCTGCTGAAAGAGTATCTGGAGAAACAGAAGGAGGGACAGCAATGCTGCCCATGATGGAAGCAGGGTGCTATAACTGCCCGGTAAAAAACTGCACTGCGGCATATCGTGGCAGCGAATGCGCCGCGAACCGTGCAAAGTTAGGAATCGATACCGACCCGCTAACTAATGGAGAATACATCAGGCAGGCAGACGACAATCAGCTTGCGGGCATTCTGTACGGAGCTATTTCTGGGATAGTAAAAGAGATGCTTTGCCGTTTCGGAATAACCGATTGGGAATGTCCAGACATCCGAGATGAATACGTTGAGTGGCTGCGAAGACCATGTGACAAGGAGGCCAAATGAAAACACTGAACGGCGGACAAACGCTCACAATTCCATGCAAAATCGGTGACTACTGTCTATTCGACACAGGACTGTGTATCAAAAAAATGAGAGTCAGGGGCTTCTACTTTGGCTATCCTGATGGGCTGCGCATTGACCTCGGCGACATCAAACCGGTCGCGCTTCATCACTCAATCGTCGGCTATGTTGCAGCTGAAGACGATATCATGCAGAGTACAGAAGCCGTAAGAATGAGGAGGCAGTTAGAGTACAGATGAAAACTGAAATCACAAAAATCAAGGGTGACTGGGAAGAAGTCGTTTCGGACTGCCGCGCAACGGTCGGAAAGCCACCGCTCGGGCATGAGCCGAGCACGGAGTTCAAGCGGAAGATTCTGATTGCGGAGCATTCTACAATCAGAGACATTTCCATCAAATGGATATGGAAGGGAATCAAAAGTTGGATTGCTACGCATTGGAGCCGCCACAAATGGGAGTGTTTCATCAGAACACAGCGCTCAGACCGGACGGGCATTGACCGCGACAAACTGCCGCAGGACGCGCTGGTTGACTTCGTAGGAGAAGCAAATGTACAGGCGCAAATTGACACCATGCGGAAACGTTTGTGTCGTAAAGCCGCTCCGGAGACGCGACAGTACGCCGAGGACTTCAAGGCAGCACTCCACGAGATCGAACCTGAAATTGCGGATGTGCTGGTGTGTAACTGTGTCTATCGAGGATTTTGCCCAGAAATGAATCCGTGCGGATTCTGGGATTGGTTCTCTAGGGACATGACGAAGGATGAACTTGTTTCGTGGGAGAGACGTTATGGAAAGTATAATCAGTGGCTCCAAAGAACCAAAAATTGATTTAACAGGATACTCCTTCGGTGAGTTCAAAGTACTAGAAGAAGGTGAACCAAAAATCAGGAATAACGGCCATAAAGTGAGACAATGGAAATGCTTATGTTCATGTGGAAACACACGTTATCAGAATGTGCCGTAAAACCCCTGCTTTTAGGCATGGGGATATAAGGCACTTTAACTGATGCCTAAAAATTTGTTTTTGGCTGAGAAAACATAAATGTAGTGTGAAAGGCGGTGCTTTTGTGGAACGCAGTTACAAATTCCGAATCTACCCAAACGTGAAGCAGTCAGTTCGAATTCAACGTACTTTTGGGTGTTGCCGCTTCATCTACAACCACTATCTTGCGGCACGCATTAAGTCCTATGAAGCGAACCGAACGACGTTCGGCTATAACGCCTGTTCCGCTGATATGACGGTTTTGAAAAAGTCACTTCCATGGCTCACCGAAGTAGACTCCACTGCGCTTCAATCCTCGCTGAAAGACTTGGATACCGCCTATCAGAACTTCTTTCGTCGAGTGAAATCTGGCGAAAAGCCGGGATTTCCACGATTCAAGAGCAAGCGCGATTACCGTAAAAGCTACAAGTGCAAAGCCGTGGGTGCGAACATCAAGGTCTTGGACGGCGCGGTTCAACTGCCGAAACTCGGAAAAGTAAAGTGCCGCATCAGCCGAAAGGTTGAGGGCAGAATCCTCTCCGCGACGGTATCACAGAATCCAAGCGGCAAATATTTCGTATCGCTCTGTTGCACCGATGTTGAGATTGAGCCGCTTCCAAAGACAGGCTGTGTTATCGGCGTTGATATGGGGCTGAAAGCATTCGCCATCACGTCCGATGGAACGGAATATCCAAACCCGCGATATTTAACTAAGAACCAGAAGAAACTTGCCAGACTGCAACGGCA
>ERZ791861.608-NODE-608-length-20784-cov-3.062425_pt1 | contig 20784 bp, 22 predicted proteins | sample MGYA00510283_ERZ791861 | MGnify/ENA primary metagenome ERZ791861 (study PRJEB30046, sample SAMN00792074) | human gut metagenome | study: EMG produced TPA metagenomics assembly of the A metagenome-wide association study of gut microbiota in type 2...
CGCCAGCCCGGAGTATTCCGGGCCGGCGGGTGCGATTTACTTTTGCTGCCAGCTGCGTATTTAGAAGCTGACACAGTCAATGGGTCAACGCTATGCTGCAGGTGCTGCGCTCAGATGCAAAAGTTGAATCGCTTCGGTGGGATGTCCTTGAATTGGGCCTGTAAGCTCAGGGCAATGCGACTGGGAACGATGCTGAGGAGCCGCGCATAGTTTTTCTTGTTGTAGCGTATTTTGATCATCCCCGGGCCGACGCGGACGTTGTTGATCTGGCAAAGCTCGGCATCCCGCAGACGGCGGTTGCTCAGGACCATATAATACACAGGACAGCCCCAGTTCATATAAAGAGCTTTGTTTACATAAGCATACTCCTTGTATGTGTGTACCTCCTTTTTCCGAAATATCTGCCGGAATTCAACTCCGTCTCTAGTAAAGACCATATGGGCGTTGCAGCCTGTATACAGAAAGAGTATCGGAAAAGAAAGCACAATAAAAAAGAAAAAAAGCAATATGAAGAAGACATCTTTATTTAAAAATTCCCGAAAACCGTTTGTGCAGCTAAAGAGCATTGCCGAGTAACGAATCGACTAAAGCAAAAGAATATGCTATAATATAGAAAAAGGAACGGAGAAGAGGACATGGCACGGGATGATCGAATCCAGCTTTTTGAAAACAAGCGCATCCGCACTGCATGGGATGCAGAAAAAGAAGAATCGTCTCCACGCCGCCGTTCTCTGTCACTGTGACCGGCCCCGACGGACTTCAATCGGATGGAAGCGGAGGCTATTCTCTGACGCTGGCGACAGAGAATGTGCAAAATAAGACGCTGAGCACCAGCTTGTCCTATCCGAATGCGAACACAAGCCTGAGCAGCGAGGGGGCAGACTTCACCTATGGGTGGTATTACACGGGCGCTGACACTGCAAGCTGGAAAACGGCGGAGCTGCCGCTGAACAAACTGGCGGTGGGCGTCCACAAGCTGACCCTTCGGGTGACGGACAGCGAGTACACCTACACCCATTCGATCAACGTCACCGTTACCATTATGTCCACGGACGCGGAACCGATCTCTCTCAAAGTGCCCGAAGGCCCCTTCACAAAGATGTATGACGGCACGGACAGCGTCCCGGAAAATCTGACCATTGGATTCGTCGATTCCAAGGGAAATACCGTACCACTTACAAAGGGTACGGACTATACGATCGTCAAAGCGGCGTACAATTCTGCGAACTGTAAAGATGCCGCAACGATCACGGTTCAGGTAGAGCTGACTGAGAAAGCACAGGAGACGTATTGCTTGACAGAGGATAAGTTTACGGTAGACGGAACAATCACCAGGTTCAAGCCAGAAGAATTTATCCCTTTCTTCTATCTGCACGTGAAGAACTCCAGGCCCAACGTCGGAGATCGCATTATGGATTATCTGACGGAGGCGAATGTTGAGTTTACATGCGCTTCTCATTATGACAAAATTCCAGATCCTCTGGGCGCGAATCCCAACATCACCTGCTACCGCATGCGAGACAATGACATCTACGATCCCATGACGGACGAGAAACTAACAGAAAATTCTATTTTCGCATACGAAGGCGATTACAAAATTTATGCCGTCATTGGAGAAACCGCTAACTACGCAGAGCTGTTTACAGACTGCACGACACTCACCGCGAACTCCGCATCCAGCAGCCATACGCATTGCCGCTATGGGCACAAAGACTGCGCGGTGACGGATCATCCGCTGAAATATACCGAGTTCAAGGGCTCCTCGCTGTCACCGGACGGAAGCGCAAACCAGCGTTCGTACTATCTGAACGCGCAGAAATCCATCGTCAATCTGGATCTGATTCTGCGCAAGCTCAGCGACAGTTCCAGCGAGCTCCCGTCGCTCGACCTGTGCCTGTACGGAAAGACGCTGCGCGTGGACAGCAACTACCCTGCGCAGTTCCGTGTATCAAACAAATGGCATCTCACGCTCACGGACTGCATCGGCACCGGTGTCCTCAAGGGTACCAGCGTAAACGATGAACACGGCGGCTGCCTGTATGTGGCGGACGCAACCGTCGATATTTCCAACATCAAGATCACCGGCGGCAGCTCTTCGAAGATCGGCGGCGCGATCGTCGTGGACGACAAGGGCGTTCTGAATATCCAAGGCGGCGAGATTTCCGGCAACACCGTCACGAGCGGCAGCGGCGGTGCGATTTACATCAAGTCCGGCGGCACTGTCAATCTCTACGGCGGCACGATCAGGGATAACCACGTGTATTCTGGAAATGGCGGCGCAATCTACGTCGAGGCAGGCGGCACGCTGAACCTCTATGGCGGTACGATCACCGGCAATACGGCGTCCACGCATGGCGGCGGCATTTACGTCGAGGCAGGCGGTACACTGAACATTCATGGTACGCCTGCCGTCACGGATAACACTGCGGCCGGCAAGACCAGCAATATCTATCTTGCCGGCGGGCAGGTGCTCAGGATTGACGGCGAGATGAAATCCGGCGCGAAGCTCGGCATCGGCGTGGAAGCTGTCTCGTACCCCGCGCTGTTCGCATCGAGCGCCAAAAATCTCAGCGCGTATTTCACCTCGGACGATCCGGACACCGTTGTGCTCTACCTCAACGAGACACTGACTCTGTGCACAAGGCCCACAGCTGCGCTGACGGGCAGCACGCTGACCGTCACGACCGGCAGCCAGAACGCACGAGCTATACCCTCACGGTGAAAAATCCGAACGCTGTGATCCGTTGTCTCCTGCTCAGAAGCGATGATACGGCGCTCCTCACGGCATTCGGCCCTCTGGCATAACATCGTGCGGTGTTCCGCACCGATTCGGTAACTTAGATCTCCATATAAACCAGCGGCCCATGGATTATTTTCAACCCATGGGCCGCTGGTTCTGTATTGGCTGCGCGCAAGCCCCCGCTGCGCTGGGGCCAAGTAGCTCCGATTTTGCTATGTGTTCTCAGCCGGGCCTTAACAGCCGAACAGCTCGGCGGTTTTCTTCATCCGCTCCGCGATAGGGACGCCGAAGGGACAGCGGGCCTCGCAGGCCTGACAGCCGATGCACTCGGACGCAGTATGCTCCAGCGCTTCATAATGGGACTGCACGGTGGCAGGAACCTCCGGCTGCATGGCCGCCAGATCGTAGAATTTGTTGATCATGGCAATGTCGAGCTGCATGGCGCAGGGCTTGCAGTGTCCGCAGTAGGTGCATTCTCCGCGGTAGGAGTGGAGCGGAGCGTTGGCAATGACCGATGCGTAGTCCTTTTCCGCGTCAAGCGCCGTTTCATAGGCTACGGCCTGATCCACTTGCTCTTTGGTGTCGTAACCGCACATAATGGCTGACACGGCCGGGCGGGTCAGGGCATAATGAATGCACTGTACCGGACTCAGGCTGACACCGAACACAGAACGCTTCGCGTCGAACAGTCTGCCGCCGGCAAAGCCCTTCATCACGGTGATGCCGACGTCATTCTGCTCACAGAGGCGGTACAGCCTCGCGCGGTCGGGGTCAGTTCCTTTCAGTCTCGCATCAAATTTCTCCGCGAACATCGTGTCAATGTCCTCGCTCGCGGGCAGCATATCAAAGGCGGGGTTGATGCTGAACAGGATCATCTCCACATAACCGGACTGCGCCGCTTTCATGGCAACCTTTGGATTGTGGGAGCTCATGCCGATGTGGCGGATCACGCCGCTTTTTTTAAGCTCCATGACGTAGTCCAGATAGTCCGAGTGCTGGATCTGCTCCCACTCCTGCTCGGAATCCACATAATGAATCATGCCAAGGTCAATATAGTCCGTCTGCAGGCGCGTCAAAAGATCTTCAAACGCGGGGCGGACGTAGTTCATGTCTCTGGTTCTGAAATACTGTTCATTCTTCCAGGTAGAACCGATATGCCCCTGGATGTACCACTGGCTGCGATGATCCTTGATGCCCTTACCAATGATATCCCGGGACTTCGGGTCTGCCATCCAGCAGTCCAGAATGTTGATTCCCTGTGCCGAGGCGTAGTGAATCAGATCAATGCCGTCTGCCTCCGGATGGCGCTCCAGCCATTCTCCGCCGAAGCCGATTTCACTGACCAGCAGCCCGGTTTTCCCCAATCTTCTGTGTTTCATTGCTCCTTCCTCCTGCGCAATGCTGTGTTTCAGCGGCGAATCGTCTGATTTAGCTGTTTTTACAATGGCTGCGAACGTACTGGTACAGCGTTTTTACTCCAAACCCGGTTCCACCCTCTGGCTGACCGTCGGAACGTTTGCCGGTGAACGGCATGGCGCCGAAGTCCACATGTAAAAACGGCGTTTGCTCGCAAAATGCTTCCAGGAAAAAGCCGGCCAGAATGCCGCCCGGTCCGCCTTTAGGGGCGTTATTGAGATCTGCATATGGCGAACGAAGCTGCTCACGGTATTCTGGGTAAAAGGGCATGGCCGCATATTTTTCGCCGGTCAGCGAACTGAGCGCGTGAATCTTTTCGAACATAGCGGGCGTGTTGGTCAGCGCTGCGGCACATACGCTGCCGAAAAAGCTGCATACGCTGCCGGTCAGACCAGCGACCTCGATAAGCGCTGACGGGTGGAAGGTCCGGATGCAGTAGGTCATTGCGTCGGCCATACTGAGCCGTCCCTCTGCGTCCGTATTCTGCACAAAGACTGTTTTTCCGTTCATGGAGCGCAGCACGTCTCCGTTGCGATAGCTGCAGCCGTCCACTGCATTTTCACATGCCGCAACGACCGCAACGACATTGCAGGGAAGCTTCTGCCGCGCAATCGCGCACATGGCCCCGATGACCGCGGCGGCTCCATTCATATCAAACCGCATGGATTCCATGCTACTGGTCTTGATGGCCAGACCGCCGCTGTCATAGGTGATGCCCTTGCCGACAAGCCCGATTGGCGGCTCGTCAGACGCGCCGCCGTTCCAGCGCATGACAATCAGACGCGGCGGCAAAGGACTGCCCTTGGCCACGGCCAGAAACAGGCCCATCCCGAGCGTTTCACACGCTGCTTTATCCAGCGTTTTAACCGAGAAGCCGCAGCGCTGCCCGCAGGCGATGGCCCGCTGCGCGAGTTCTTCCGGCGTCAGAACATCTGCCAGCTCGTTGACAAGATCACGCGCCGTGCAGATACTCTCTGCCAGGGCCAGCCCCTCCTCAACGGCTTCGGTGCAAGCCTCCGCTGCCAGCAGTGTGAGAGTGCGGCTGTAATGTGTACTTTTTTCAGAGAGGTAATAATCAAAGCAATATTCGCTGAGTGGCAGCGTGCATGCCAGCTGCCCGGCCAGAACCTGCTCTGCGGCGAAGCTGACGCAGTCCAGCTGATCGATGGCCACGTGTACGGCCTTCAGACGATTCAGCTCACTTCCAACTGCAGCAGAGGCTGCGCGGAAATCATCAAATGGTGCGCGCACACTGCTGTCAAAGCCCACAAGGATTACATTGCTGAATCCGCCATGCAGCGGTAGACGCAGCGTGCGCAGTTGCTTATGCTCGAGCGTCAGCTCATCACCGGAAAAGACGGCGGCATAGGCCTGCTGCAGTCCGGGATCTGAAAAATGCACGGGACTGCCTGCCTGCAGAAAGCGAATAACTGCGTCATATTGCCCGGATAAACGGTCTGATATTGTGATATGCATAGTTCTTCCTTCTGTTCCCTTAATATGTCTACACTATATCATAAAAGCCATACTACGTCAGTCTGCGTGGATAAATCCATGAAAATTCGTCATTTCAGCCAAAAAATGAAGAAAAAACATGCTATTTTTCGACGGGACATCGAGCGGTTTTTGTAGAAAACTGATATATCAGATGATATAATATAAAATATATTTAGCGGTTTCAATCAATTATGAGGTGATGTATTTTGACAACACGACAGATGGTGGATATTGCACTGAAGCTAGCAGGGCTGGAGGCAGATACTGTCGATACGGAAATCGGCTGTGAGGGCGCGGATGTCCACCGCGTTCTTGCCGGGATTGATGTATCAGATGCTGCGATGCTGGCTGGAAAGCAGATGGGCTATGACTGTGTTGCAGAACACCATGGCATTATGGGAAAAGCGATGCACATCGGCGACCAGATGCTCAAGGATCAGATGATGCTGATGTATAACTTTGGAGTTCCGATCAATGTTGCGCAGAAGGCGATCGAAAAGCGGGCAAAGCAAGAGAGCCAGCGCATGCATTCGAAAAATCTGAATCGGCAGGCTGATTTTGCAAAGCTTATCCAGATGCCGTATATTGGCCTGCATACGCCGGCAGATCTGATTGGGCAGGCGATTGTGCAGAAACGGATGGATGAACTGAATGCCGTGGGCCCATTTGTTACGCTGCAGAATGTTGTTGATGCGCTGAGCGAGTTCCCGGAGATCCGCAATGCGCTGCAGGAGCCGGCCATCCGCGTCGGTGAACCGGGCAGCTACGCCGGGCGGATCTGTGTGCTGTATGCCGGCGTCACCGGCGGCGGCGCAAACGTCTATAACACATTTTTCGATTATGGCGTCGGAACGCTGATTGTCATGCATATGTCTGAGGATGATATCAAGGCAGTACAGGAGCATAACAAGGGCAACGTTATCATTGCCGGGCATATGGGCAGCGACTCTATTGGTTTCAACCGGGTGCTCAATGCATGGGAAGAAGCCGGACTGGAAGTTACAAGAACAGGCGGACTTGTCAGATGAGCCGCGCGGAACGGGACTGGGTTGATGCATTGCGTGCCCAGTTTCCGGTGACAGGGCAGGGGGCTTTTTTTGATATCGCCTATGAGAACTGCGGTGCTGCCTATATGCGTGAGGCGCTGAACCAGTATCTGCAGGACAAGACGGCCCTCTCGCCGTTTATGAAAAAAAACGGCGGCGGCGGCAAGGGGGCGACGGTTGATGTGATTGCAGAGACGCGCGCAGCGCTGGCTGCGTTTCTGCATGCGCCGGGACCAGAGAATATTGCCTTTTTAGCAAATACGTGTCAGGCCATCAGTACTGCGCTGATGGGTCTGCGCTATCAGCCGGGAGACAACGTTGTCGTCGGCGCGATGGAGCATGTTTCAGTGCTGATGCCGTGCTTGCATCTGCAGCGGCAAGGCGTTGAGTGCCGCGTTGTTGGGCGCGGGAGTGATCTTTGGGTGACAAGCGATGCGCTGCTTGCTGCCGCGGATTGTCATACGCGTGTGATTGCGGTGAGCCTTGTTCAGTCGTGCAGCGGATATCGCATTGATATAGAGCACCTGACGCGCGAGGCCCACAAGCGGGGGATCCTGGTTGTGACGGACGCCATCCAGGCGCTTGGCCTGACGGAGGTTGATGTGCAGAAGCTTGGCGTGGACGCGCTGGCAGGCTCCCCCTACAAAGGGATGCTTGGGACAGAGGGTGTCGGCTTTCTGTACTGTACCAAGGAACTGCTGTGCCAGCTTGAGCCGGTATTTCTTTGCTACAGTGAGGCTGTGGATTTTGACCGGCAGACAGGAATGGTTACCTGTACGCAGCCGCTGCAGGCGCGGAAGCTGGAGGCCGGAACATTGCCATTTATGGCCATCTATGTGCTGCAGGCAGCGCTTGCGCAAATGGAACGTATCGGGATTGCATCCATTGCCGCACACGTATCCGAGTGCTATGAATATGTATATCGCGCGCTTACGGAGCTGGGGTTCCGCCTGGCGACACCGATGGATGCGGAACACCGATGCAACAGCCTTTTGCTCTGCACCGAGCGGAACAATGAGCTTGTACAGTTTTTGGCCGAGCGGAAAATTTATATCAGCAGCGGAAAAACCGGCTACGTCCGGATCAGCATTGCCCCGTTTACTGTGCAGGCAGACATGGATTGCCTGATCCGCGCTATGGCAGATTGGCGGTCCCAAAGCTGAAAAGGAGGATTGCCCATGCAGTCCAAGACAGATGAGATTTACATGCGGCTGAAGGAGGAGCTTCTGCGGCTGCGGTTCCGCCGTGATGAGATCATCAATGAAAAGAAGCTGGCGGAGCAGTATGACGTCAGCAAGACACCGGTGCGTGAGGCCCTGGGTATGCTGGTGCAGGAGGGCTATCTTAAAAAAATTCCCCGTGTGGGGTATCTCATTTGTGAGGTCACGAATGAGGAATATCTGCAGCTGGCCTATCTGCGGTTTACATTGGAAAAGGGTGTTGTATTACGGATCCTGCATTATTGCAGCGATGAACAGATTGATTCCCTTCGCAGCTACTGTCAGCAGACTGCTGTGGAATATTGCGATTTCGCGGGGATCAACAGTGATTTCCACATTGCGATGGCTGCGCTCACCGGGAACCGGTTTCTCGAAGTTGCGGTAAGGGATGTATTTCAGCATATGCGCCGGGCACCCAGTGTCAAGCTTTATACAGAGGTACGGGAAAATCCACATCTGTATCATCTCCAATTGATTGACGCCATGCGTGCGCGCGATGAAGAACAGACGCTGAAACTGATCGAGCATGAATGCCGGAGAGATGATGATCCGGATTCAATATTTTGACCGAGCAATTCTGGGAGGCCGGAATTGCATGTTAAAAAGGAGGACAAACAATGAAAAAACGTATTCTCACGCTTTTGCTGGCCTGCGTCATGCTTTTGAGCATGCTGGCAGGCTGCAGCAGCAAGACAACGGCAGATCCCGCAGCCGAGACAACGCAGACGGATGCGGAAACAACCGGCGAGACTGCTGCGCAGGAGGCTTCCGCTGCAGAACAGACGATTCAGGTTCCCTGGGCCGCCAGCAACTTTTATTCCTTCGACAATAATAAGAACTACGCTGCCGAGGAAATCCAGATTCAGTCGCATGTGCTGGAAGGCCTGGTTCGCGCGTCGATGGATGAAAACAACTCCCAGACGTATCTGCCCGCAGGTGCAGAAAGCTGGGAAACCTCGGACGACGGTCTTGTCTGGACGTTCCATCTGCGTGAATACTACTGGAGCGACGGTGTACAGGTCACGGCGCAGAACTTTGTAGATTCCTTCCGTCGTCTGGCTGACCCGCGCAACGGCTTCGATTTTGCATCCTTCGTCGATGACATCGTCGGCGGTGCAGAGCTCTATACGCTCGATGCCTCTGAGGCTACGGACGAAGAGATTGAAGCGGCCAAGCAGGCGCTGGCGGTCAAGGCACTGGACAACACCACGCTGGAAATTACGCTCAAAACACCGGCTCCGCAGTTCCTTTCCAAGGTCGGCTGCACTTGGATGGCACCGGTTCGTCTGGACGTCATTGAGGCTGCCGGGGACATGTACGATACCGACTTCAGTACGCATGTCTGGTGCGGGCCGTTCACGGTGTCGGAGTATGTCAAGGACAACAGCATGGTCCTGACGAAGAATGAGAGCTATTGGGATGCAGAGAATGTCAAGCTCCAGCAGATCACCTTCATTGACATTGGCGAAACCTCCACGCAGAGCACCATGTTCAAGAACGGGGAGCTGGCAGTTCTGGCACCGACGTCCGATTACGTTCAGCCCTATCGCGACGGCGCAGAGAGCGGCGAGTATACCTATATTGCAAACTATGCGCCGAATGTTACGTATTTCTACTTCAACCGGGAAGGCAATTCCCTGTCTGGGCTGATGGAGAGCCGCAAGGTCCGTCTGGCGTTGTCTCTGGCAGCCAACCGTGAGGAGTTCACGGAGGTCATCTTCAACCGCTATACGCCTGCGTATGGCTTCGTTCCGTATGGCATCACGGTCGGCGACCTGAACTTCCGCGATCATGTGGAAGAACCGCTCAAGGAGCTTGCTGCAGAGTATGACACTCCGGAAAAGCTGCAGGCACTGTTCAAAGAGGGCATGGAAGAATTGGGCGATACCCGTGAGCTGTCCGATGTCACCATTACCTACATTTGCCGCGGCGATACGGCGATCAAGCGTCAGCAGCAGGAATACTGGAAGAACCGTTGGGAGAGCACGCTGGGCATTCAGGTCGTCGTCAACGTCCTGGGCGACAGCTCGCTTCTGAGTGAAGAACGCAAAGCAGGCCGCTACGATATTGCGCAGGCTGGTTGGAATGGCGACTACGACGATCCAATCGCTTTCCTGGAAATGTGGGCAAGCTACGGCACGTCCGTGCGTTACTCTGGCTGGAGCGAGGAAAAGGCTGCAGAATATGACAAGTTTATTGAAAAGCTCGACACGGAAGTTGACGCAGAAAACCGTCTTGAAACGTACGCTGAGATGGAAAAGTGGATCGTGTGCGACGAGGTCGCTGCAATTCCGTATATGTATACGGACAATATCCTGTGCATCAGCAACAAGGTTCAGGGCGTTGTCTGCCCGTTTGTCGGCCCGTATTTCGACTTCACGCATGCCAGTGTCGTGGAGTAAGTCCTGTATGTATGCCGTCCCCGGGGATTCCCGGGGACGCAGCCAGACAGAAAACCGGCAGGAATCTCATGGGTTTCTGTCTGAGCTCCTTCCGCTTACAAAGGGCAGCGCATATGCTGTATGGGCAGCCGGGGGTGTCTTTTGTAAAGGGAAGGAAACCGAAAAACCTGGCAGAAATGAGGAAATGACATGCTGAAATATACCGTACGTCGATTTTTTGAGATGATTCTGACGCTTTTCATCATTGCGACAGCAACATTTTTCATGTTGGAGGCAGTTCCGGGCGACCCGCTTTCTGAGCGTGTAGAGCGTCTGCCGGAGTCTGTTGCGGAGAACCTTTACCATAAATATGGCTTGGACAAGCCGACGATGGAACGGTATGTCATCACGATGAAGGGTATGCTGAAGGGCGATTTTGGTGAATCCGTGCGTATGCCGGGCTATGATATCCACAAATTACTGGAGGAAACGCTTGCCCCGTCGGCCAGACTTGGTCTGCAGTCGATTATTGTTGGAATTGGCCTTGGTCTGCTGCTGGGCATTCTGGCTGCCATGTTCAAAGGGACTTGGATAGACTATCTGATTGTGTTCTTTTCGGTCCTGATGATATCCGTGCCGACGCTGATCTTTGGCCTGCTGCTGCAGAAATATGTTGCAGGCGAGTTGGGGTGGTTCCCGATTATTGGCTGGCCCAAGGGGAAGGAGCTCTGGTTCGGCGGCTGGAAATATACCATTCTACCGACGCTCAGCGGCTGCTTCAGCTATGTGGCAACGTATTCCCGACTGCTGAAAACGTCCATGCTCGATGTGATCAATCAGGATTATGTGCTTGCTGCACGGGCCAAGGGCCTGAGCGAGCCGCAGATCGTGCGGCGGCATATCCTGCGCAATGCGTTCATCCCCATCATTACGGTGCTCCCGATGAGTATCGCATTCGCACTGACAGGTTCGTTCTTCATTGAGAAAATCTATTCTATTCCCGGATTTGGCCGCTATTTTATTGAGGCAATCCAGGCGCGGGATCTGTCCATCGTTATGGGGCAGACGGTTCTGATGGCTGCTCTGTACATCGCGGTTGTGTTCCTGGTCGATATTCTCTATACGCTTGTCGATCCGAGAATCCGCGTGTCAGGAAAGAGGTGAGTATGATGGCAAATCAAGCAATCGATCCACGCTTCGTGATTGAAGGGTGTCAGAGCACAGATAAAGAAGCAATTGTTCGCCCGCCGATTACCTATGCGCAGGACGCCTGGCGGCGTCTACGGAAAAATCCAATCGCCATGATCTCACTGGTGGTGCTGATTCTGCTGGTTGCAATGGCAATCTTTGGCCCAGCGCTGTGCGGGCAGGATTATACCTATATGGAGCCGACGCTCAAGAACCAGAATCCCAGCGCCGAACACTGGTTTGGTACGGACATGCTGGGCCGTGATTTGTTCGCACGTGTCTGTGTGGGCGCACGGGTGAGCCTGCTGATTGCCATGGTCTGCACATGTGTGCAGATCGTCATTGGCTGCATCTACGGCGGCGTAATGGCATACTTCGGAGGCTGGGTGGACAGCATTATGATGCGCGTGATTGAAATCCTTATGTCACTGCCATATTTGCTGGTTGTCATTCTGGTGATGCTGGTGCTCGGCAACAGCGTGCCAAGTCTGCTGGTGGCGCTGTGCGTCACCTCCTGGTGCAACACGGCGCGCGCGGTGCGCGGCATGATTCTGCAGCTGAAAGAATCAGAGTATGTTATGGCGGCCAGGACGCTTGGCGCGCCGGCTGGCCGTATTATCCTGCGTCACCTGCTGCCCAACACAATGGGGATTCTGATTCTCAATACGGCGACCTCGATTCCCAATTATATTTTCCAGGAATCCACCCTGAGCTTTCTCGGGATTGGCCTGCAGCCGCCTGATACCTCGCTCGGCGTTATTATTTCTCTCGGCCAGTCGTCGATGGAGTTTTATCCGCTGCAGCTGGTGTTTCCGGCTGCAATCCTTGTGCTGATTGTTCTTTCGTTCAACCTGCTTGGCGATGGTCTGCGCGATGCGCTTGATCCCAAGCTGAGAAAGTGAGGCGCAACATGGAGCAGAATATTTTACAGGTCAAGGATCTTCGCGTCTCGTATTATACATATGCCGGCGAGGTGCAGTCTGTCCGCGGCGTTTCCTTCCATGTCAAAAAGGGGGAGACCCTTGCCATTGTTGGCGAATCTGGCTGCGGCAAGAGCGTAACGGCGAAATCCATCATGCGTCTGATTGCAGACCCCGGGAAAATCAAAGACGGATCATCGATTGTGTTTGATGGACGGGATGTGCTTGCCATGCGCAAGCGTGAGCTGCGCAGCTATCGCGGGGACGACTGTGCGATGATCTTTCAGGATGCACTGACGAGTCTTGATCCCACAATGAAGGTCGGCAAGCAGATTGCTGAGGTTCTGAAAATACACGGAAAGGCCAACGGCAAACGGGCTGCTGCGCAGGCTGTGGAGCTTCTGCGGCAGGTTGGTATTCCTAATCCGGAGCGTCGCGCGCAGGAATACCCACACCAGTTTTCCGGCGGCATGCGGCAGCGCGCCATGATTGCGACAGCGCTTGCCTGTTCCCCGAAGCTGCTGATTGCGGATGAACCGACGACGGCACTGGATGTGACGATTCAGGCGCAGATTATTGATCTCATGAAGCAGCTGCAGCAGCAGACCGGGACGGCAATCATTCTGATCACGCATGATCTTGGCGTTGTGGCAGATATTGCGCAGCGTATCTGCGTCATGTATTCCGGCAAGATTGTTGAATGTGGCAGCGCCCGCGATATTTTCTACCGTCCGCGTCATCCGTATACACTGGCACTTTTGTCCTCTGTGCCGCGTCTGGATCTGAAAAACAAGCAGGAGCTTGTTACAATTGACGGCACGCCGCCAGATCTTCTGCAGCCGCCTGCGGGCTGTCCGTTCTGTACGCGGTGCAAGTACTGTATGCCCATCTGCCGGGACGAAATGCCGGCTGAAACTGATTTTGGCAGCGGCCATCTGGCCGCTTGCTGGCTGCATGATGCACGCGCACCAAGTGTGGATGCGCCCTTGTATGACGAAAAGGAGACAGAAAAATGACAGGTGAACAATCTCCCCTTCTGCAGGTCAGCCACCTGTGCAAGTACTTTTCGGCCTCGGGCGGGACGGTCAAGGCCGTTGATGATGTATCATTTACAATCTATCGCGGGGAAACGCTTGGCATGGTGGGTGAGTCCGGCTGCGGAAAAACGACCTGCGGTCGTACGGCGATGGGCCTGTACGACAAGACAAGCGGCGAGGTGCTTTTCGACGGAATCGACGTGCACACGCTGCGCGGCGCAAAAAAAAAGGAATTCAGCCGCCGCGCACAGATTATTTTTCAGGATCCGTATGCGTCGCTTGATCCGCGTATGACTGTTGCAGATATTATTGCCGAGGGCCTGGATATCCATGGACTGTGCCGCAGCAAGGCAGAGCGGGCGGCACGCGTGTATGAGCTGCTGGAAATGGTGGGGCTGAACCGCGAGCATGCGAATCGCTTTGCCCATGAATTTTCCGGCGGCCAGCGGCAGCGTATCGGCATCGCGCGCGCGTTTGCCGTAAATCCAGAGTTTATTATGTGTGATGAGCCGATCTCTGCGCTGGATGTTTCCATTCAGGCACAGATCGTCAATCTGCTGGTGCAGCTGCAGCGAAAAATGGGGTTGACGTATTTGTTTATCGCGCATGATCTTGCCATGGTCAAGCATATCTCCGATCGGATTGCCGTTATGTATCTTGGCACTCTGGTGGAGCTGACTGCGTCAGAAACGCTCTATGACAAACCAATGCATCCCTATACACAGGCGCTTTTGTCTGCAATCCCGATTCCGGATCCGGATATTGAAGAAAGCCGGGAGCGCATCAAGCTGGAAGGGGACATTCCGAGCCCCATCGCCCCGCCGGCCGGCTGCCGCTTTGCCGGCCGCTGCCGCATGGCATGTGACCGCTGCCGGCAGGAAGCGCCCGCGCTGCGCGAGATCGAGGACGGGCACTTTGTTGCCTGCCATCTGGTGTGATAGCATGGAAAAGCTGAAACAGATCCTGCGGGATCTTGCATTGGCGCTGGCCATTGGGCTCGGCGCCGGACTGGTTCTTTGCCTGCTGGTATGGGGCATTGGGGCGTGGATTGGCGGAGGCATGCGCGCAGGGGCGTCGTCGGCACGTTCTGCAGTTTTGCTGACAGGCGGCATCATTCTGCTTGCTGCAGCGGTTCTTCTGCTCAAGGGAGGCAACCTCCCGGATGATGCCTTCCGCATCCACATGAAAAAAGAACCATTTTCTGAGGAACGGCCGCCTCAGCCGCTCCATCTGTACCGCTGCGTACCGCGGCCGTATACTATGCTGACGGTCGCGATAGGGGTCCTGCTGGTCTCCATCCTGCCGGATCTGGTACTGCTTGCAATACTTTGAGAAACTTGGTGAAGCGATGCTGCAATTTGATGCTGCATATATAGAAAAACATCTTACAACAAAAACGTGCATTTCTCTGATGCACCAGACGCTTGCGGATGAACGCAGCGGGCAGTGTGTCCAGTACCTGCGTACGGCCATCACCTTGCCGAACCAGAATGTGCTTGGCCTTATGCCGGGCTTCAGCAGCCGTGGCTATTTCGGGGCCAAGGTCATCAGCGTCTATCCGCACAATGCAAAAGACGGGTATCCATCCCATCAGGGCCAGATTATTTTGTTTGGTGCGGCGCATGGAGATGTGCTTGCGGTGCTGGACGCCATGAGCATTACGCGCATCCGCACGGGCGCAGTCAGCGCGGCAGCCAGCAAGGTGCTGGCAGTGCCGCACGCGTGTACGCTTGCGATTCTTGGCTGTGGGGAGCAGGGGTGGTCGCACCTGGCTGCGATGGCAGAGCAATTTGCGCTGCAGGAGGTCTGCTGCTGGGATATTGTTCCCGCTGCGGCGGAGCGACTGGCTGCCGCGGCACGGAGTATGGGGCTGCAGGCAGCGGCCTGTCGCGAGGTACAGACGGCGGTACAGGACGCAGATATTATCTGCACCCTGACGCCGTCCAAAGAACCGATCCTGCACAGCTGCTGGGTCAAGGATGGCGCGCATATCAATGCAGTTGGCGCCTGCGCACCGAATGCGCGGGAGCTGGATTCTGACCTCATGGTGCGCGGCCGGGTCTACTGCGACAATATGCAGTCGATTATGCATGAGAGCGGCGATTTTCTCATCCCACTGCACGAGGGGCGGTATGATGAAAAGCACCTGCTTGGACCGGTGGGCGATATCATGCTTGGCAGGCTTTCCGGCCGCAGCGGGCCGAAGAATGTGACCATCTTTGATGCGGTCGGTATGGCGGTGGAGGATATGGCCTGTGCAATCTGGCTCTATGAGCAGGCTGTAAACGGCGGAGAATAGAACACTCTGGGAAATATAACTTCTATTGTTGCTGTTAAAGCAGCGCAACGTACGTGGTATGTTGCGCTGCTTTTTGCATGCTGCGATTTTTATGCGTGGAAGCTGCTGCTTCAAGGGGAGAGAATACGTCTCCTATTTAGGGGCGATTTACATTTTTACAGGGCCTTGGTAGAATAAAACAAAAATCTGTCGATATTGTATCTTATAGTCCATTTCAAGAAACATTACAACCTACAACTGATGGTTCTGTAACACTGCTGTTTGCACGATTTGGCCGCCTCGACGGAAACCGCATAAACTGCATGGTGGATGTGCCAGATGAATGGCTCGATGCGGTAGAGCTAACGCCGGAAGAGTGCCATGGTGGACTGCTTACGAATTTTTATAGCACCCACGAGCGCGAACTGGGCGGCAAGGGATTGCTGTTTTCCATTGGTATATTTGAACAAGAATATGATTACAGTTGGAAACCTTGGGCGAGTCAGGCCAAATGCCTTACAACATATACAGATTCAACAGGCAGCAAATATGATCTTATCCTCGTATTGCCAGACTCTGAAATGGAAATAAAAGATCCTGAGGCCTATGATGCATTGAATGCGAAAACGGAGGATGTAATTGATTCACTTCGATTAGAAAGTGACGATTGAACTTCTTTCAAAAATCGTGTTTCTTTCGCTGTATTGAGCAATCCACGAACCCCAATTGGGGTCAAAATGGGGTCAAACGCTTTTCTACATCTCTTCAGAAACAGCCAAAAAGTTAGAAAAACCACCGTATTTCAATTGAAATACGGTGGTTTTATGGTTGCGGGAGAGGGATTTGAACCCCCGACCTCCGGGTTATGAGCCCGACGAGCTGCCAGACTGCTCTATCCCGCGATAGAAGCGCTCTCTCGTGCGCTCAATTATCATAGCACATCCGGTGCGGACTGTCAACCCCCAAAAGGGTGCAAACTTCAAAGGAAATTTCACCGTTTTTCGACGGTTTTCCGGGGAAAGGGGAACCTCCGGCGGGGGGCTCCCCGCCGGTGTGCAGAGGTCGGCTCAATAGAGGTGCAGCAGCGCCAGCGTCACACCCGCAAAGAGCATCCAGCCCTTCATGGCCTTTTTGCCGCCCCAGAGGGCGTAGAGCGCGCACGCGCAGCCCGCAAACAGCACGACGATCAGCCACGCCGATTGCAGCCGCAGCGGCGTGAAGCCGAAGCTGGAGATGTAGAGATACAGCTTGGAGGCGGCGATCACGGCGAACAGGAGGCTTTCAGCCAGAATGCCCGTACACAGCAGCAGAACGCTCCTTTTCTCACGGACCGGCTGCGCACACGAGCGCGTCACCAGCCACAGCAGCGCAAAGTTGACCGCCATCACGCGGCACAGCGAGAAGAAGCCCTGCCGCGCGTATTCCGCGACGGTATAGCCCTCGGGGAGGGTGCGGGTGAACGCGCCGAAGAGATAGCTGGCCTGAAGGCCGAAGAATGCGAGATAGACGGCGGAAAAAACGGCCATGACGGCGATCCAGACGCCGATCGGCACCTTGCGGAGCGACCGAAGGCAGGACTCGACAGCCTCACCGCGTCCGCGGAGCGCCTCGATGGATTCGCGGCCAGTCCCGGCAACGAGGCCGAAGAGGTATGCGCCAATCGGGAGGCTGAGCAGGAAGCGCCAGAGAACAAGCTCGTCAATCTGTGGCGTCAGCAGAGCCAGAAAGCGCTTCGCGCCGTCCTGAAATACGGCGTCCGCGCCGGAAAGCTCCTGCACGGCCAGCACCAGCAGGCTCAGCGCGGCGGCCAGCGCGAGGACGACCGCAAAGACGACGACCGGCTGACGCCTTTTATCGGCGCCGCGCAGATGCGTCAGCGTATAAAAGACTGTGCGGATGCGCAGGAAAAAGTGCTTCGCCGGGAAAATGACCGAGCGGCAGAAGATGGCCGCTTTCGCCGCCGCTCAGCCGCCCGGAGCGGCAGAGCACCCAATAGATCGCAAAGCCGTGCGCAAACAGCAGGCGCAGGTCGCCCCAAACGCGGTTGCGGCCCAGCGGTGCGCTCAGCACCGTCACGGCAAGGCAGCCCAGCCAGACCCAGCTTTCAAGGCTGCGCTTCTCCTCCCAATGGCGCCACTCGGTCATGGCGATAAAGAACGCACAGAAGATCAGAAAGGCGTATCCGGTATTCCAACTGCAGCAGTAGAGATAGGCGGGGATATAGATAAGTAAGGCAAGGAGCCGCTCCCGCAGGGTGGCCGTAAACGGCTGCGGCTCCGGTATGGCGACATAGGCTTCGCCGGCGTTTTCCGGTAAAATGGGTGCAGAATACTGAGGGGTGCGCTGTTCGGCATCCCGTTCGGGCTTTTCCATATTCGATTCTCCTTTACTCAGCGGCCTTGGGGCCGTCCACAAATTCCAGAAGGTCTCCGGGCTGGCATTGCAGCTCGCGGCACAGCGCCATCAGCGTGGAAAAGCGGATGGCCTTCGCCTTGTTGTTTTTGAGAATGGACAGATTCGCGGGCGTGATGCCGACACGCTCGGCAAGCTCTCCGGCGGAAATTTTGCGCTTTGCCATCATCACGTCCAGATTCACGAGAATTTCCATGGTGCGCCTCCTAGACCGTGAGATCCAGCTCAGACTTCATGGCGATGGCCTGTTGGAACACGTTCTTGACGATGCGCACGATCAGCGCCATGAAGCACGCTGCAATGCCGACGGCTGCGAAGGGAAAATAGTAGACCGTGCTGACCAGGCAGATCAGCCCCGCCCCCACACAGCACCAGCTTACCGCGCGGAGAAGGTGGACGTTGTCCTCGTCAAAGATGCGCCCGGCCTGAATGTTCCGCAGCAGCCGCCAGAGCTGCACCAGCAGGATCCACGCGAAAATGCTGCACAGATAGATCGTGAGCATCATGAGAAAGGCACTCTGCTTCGACATCTGCCGCAGGCCGGTGAACCACTGGACAGCCCAATAGCACCCGATGTCCAGCGCCAGCAGCAGCGCGGCAAACACGATCACGCACGCCTGCGACAGCCGCACGCTCTTATCCGCATTCCAGTTCATAGGCGTCACGCTCCTTTTGCTTTCTGCCTGCATGATAGCACGGAATTTATCGAATGTCAAGTTAAATTTATCGTTTATCAATATATTCTTATTATAAAACAAGAGACAGCGATTCCGCTGCCTCTGTTTCTGTATGTCATTGCCGCTGGAAGCCGAGATAGCGTGTGCCCTGAAAGCTGAGCAGGCCGTGGTCACCCTCGACGAGCAGGCCGTATTCCGTGGCCGCGACCGGAAGCTCCAGCCGGTCGCCGCTCTCGAACTGGAAGGTCGCAAAGTATCGGGTGTTATAGTGGGTGGAGCTGGTGTGCGTCGCGGCGTTGTGATGGACGGACGAGCCGACCTGCGCGCGTTTGGCCACGACGCTGGCCGGGACGGTCAGCCGGGGCGAGGCGTCATTGCGGCGGTTTTCCCTCGCGCGGGCGGCAAGCGTCGAGACGATCATATAAATGGCAACGCCGAAAAAGAGAAGAAAGGCGATGGGAAACAGCGATTCAAACAGGCCGATGCCCCACATAAAAATACCTCCAAATTTTTCTGTCCGCCTTTTCCGGCGGATATTTCTATGGCAGCACCGCAGAATTGGCGGAAAAGCTCCGCCGCAGCGCGCAGACGCAATTGTGCGGTGCTGCCCTGTTTTTCAGACGAAAAACCGGCCCCGAAGTTCCCGGAAAAGCGCCTGAGCATAGAAAATGTCCCGGGTGTTCGCCCGGGACATGGACTTTTTATTCATCCGCTTCGGAGAACTGATCCTTGCCGACGTAGCAGACCGGGCACTCGAAATCCTCGGGCACGTCTTCCCACTTGGTGCCGGGCGCAATGCCGCCCTCGGGATAGCCCTCGTCCTCGTCATAGACCCAACCGCAGATGTCGCAGACGTATTTCATGGCGCTGCCTCCTTTCCCGTTACTACTGTCACCATTCTATACGATTTTTTCCAAAATGCAACCCTTGCTTTTCATTTTTTCTTGTGTTATACTATGTGGGAAAAGTTATACTTTTTGGAAAGAAGGGGTTTTATGGCGCTGCAATATCCAAAGGGCAAATTCATCAGCATCGTCAAGGTCGGCGATAAGGGCCAGATCGTCATTCCGAAGGGCGCAAGGGAGCTTTTCGGCATCCAGCCCGGCGACCAGCTGCTGCTGATGGCCGATAAAAAGCGCGGCATTGCGCTGATCGATGAAAACAGCATCTCCGTACCGGAGCGGCTGTGGGAAACGGCGCGGGAGGCGGACAATGACGATCCTGAAGGTTGAGGGGCTGTGCAAGGCCTACCCGGAATTTGCGCTCCGGGACGTATCGTTTTCGATGGAGTCCGGCTCCGTCATGGGCTTCATCGGCCGCAACGGCGCGGGCAAGACGACCACGCTCAAGTCCCTGCTGCATCTGGTGCATCCCGACGCCGGCAGGATCACGCTGCTCGGAAAGGACATGGATCGCGACGAGCAGGAGATCCGCCGGAGCATTGGCTTCGTCTCGGGCGGCCTGAGCTATTACCCGCGCAAGCGCCTGTGCCAGATCACCGACGCCACGCGCCGGTTTTATCCCACATGGGACGAAAAAATGTACCGCAGCTGCCTCGAACGCTTCCGCCTGAGCGAGGACAAGCGCACGAGCGAGCTTTCCGAGGGCATGAAGGTCAAATACCAGCTTGCGCTGGCCATGAGCCACGGCGCGAAGCTCCTGATCCTCGACGAGCCGACCTCCGGACTCGACCCGGTCTCGCGCGACGACCTGCTCGACCTGTTCCTGACGCTTGCGGAGGAGGACGGCGTGTCGATCCTGTTTTCGACGCACATCACCTCCGACCTTGAAAAGTGCGCCGATCACATCACCTACATCCAGAACGGGCGCATTTTCGCCTCGCGGACGAAGAAGGACTTCCTCGCCGCCTACGTCCTGGCGGAGGGAACGCCGGAGCAGCTGACGCCCGCGATGGAACGGGCGCTGATCGGCCCGCGGAAGCACCGCGAGTCGTTCGCGGGCCTGCTCGAGG
>ERZ791861.610-NODE-610-length-20747-cov-2.420307_pt1 | contig 20747 bp, 16 predicted proteins | sample MGYA00510283_ERZ791861 | MGnify/ENA primary metagenome ERZ791861 (study PRJEB30046, sample SAMN00792074) | human gut metagenome | study: EMG produced TPA metagenomics assembly of the A metagenome-wide association study of gut microbiota in type 2...
GGCACAGGTATGGTGTTTGCCGATATTTCAACGGGCGAGGTACACGCAGTTGAAAAGGCAAATTCAAAAAAGATTGACGAGGATATAATAGCACAGTTCTCACAGTATACCCCCGTTGAGCTACTATTCAATGCGGAGTTTCTGAATCGGAAACAGGCATATACTTTTATAAGGAACCGTTACGGAAAATGCTCTGCGGAACAGCTGTCCGACGAGGATTTTTCCATAGATGACGTATCCGAGATAACCGCACAGTTCGGCGGCACGGCAGATGAAATAGGCCTTGCCGGAAAGGACAACGCATTAAGGGCTTTATGCGCTTTGCTGCGCTATTTGTATAAGGCACAAAGAAGCGGAGCAAAACGTTTTGTAAAGCTGAACGTACACAGCAGCGGCGAATTTATGCAGCTCGGACTTGCCACAAGAAGAAACCTTGAACTGACATCGACAATGAGAAGCGGCGAAAAGAAAGGCTCGCTTCTGTGGGTGCTTGATAAGACCGATACCTCAATGGGAAGAAGAAAGCTAAGACAGTGCATAGAGCAGCCGCTTACAGATACGGCGGCTATCATACGCAGACACGATGCGGTAGAAGCGCTCATAAACAATTCTGCGGCACTGTATGATATAAAGACCGACCTTGCGAAAGTCTATGACCTTGAACGTCTTATGACAAGGATAATCTACAAGGCGGCAAACGCAAAGGATGTAAAGGCGCTCGGCGCTACCTGCAGGATACTTCCTCAGCTTAAAAGCGACCTGTCGCAGATAAGCACACAGCTTACAAGAAGCCTTGATAAGAAGATAAGCCCTCTTGACGATATTGCGGATTTAGTAGAAAGAGCGATAGCCGATGAACCGCCCGCACTGATGAAGGACGGCGGGTATATAAAGAACGGCTTCAATGAGGAGCTTGACCGCCTGAGAAATATCACAGGCGGCGGCAAGGACCTGCTCGCTCAGATAGAACAGCAGGAAAAAGAGGCTACCGGCATAAAGAATCTGCGTGTCGGCTATAACCGTGTGTTCGGCTATTATATCGAGGTTTCAAAGGGCAACGTGTCGATGGTGCCCGACAGATATGTAAGAAAGCAGACGCTCACAAACGGCGAGAGATACATTACCGATGAGCTTAAGAAGATAGAAAACGAGATACTCGGCGCAAACGATAAGATACTTGCACTTGAGGCGGCGATATTTGCCGAGGTGCGTGAATTTATCGCACAGCGGCTCGACCTTATCCAGCAGACCGCCGAATCTGTAGCGGCACTTGACGTGCTGTGCAGTTACGCCGTTGTATCTATAGAAAACAACTACTGCCGTCCGATGATGGCAAATGACAGCGTCATAGAGATAAAGGACGGAAGACACCCCGTTGTCGAGAAGATGGTCAACGAGATACTTTTCACCCCGAATGACGTTTACCTTGATGTTAAAAGCAACCGCCTGATGATAATCACAGGCCCGAATATGTCGGGTAAATCCACGTTTATGCGGCAGGTAGCCGTGATAGTCCTTATGGCGCAGATAGGTTGCTTTGTGCCTGCAAGCTATGCAAGGCTCGGAGTAGTGGACAGGATATTCACCCGTGTCGGCGCAAGCGATGATCTGTCCGCAGGTCAGTCCACCTTTATGGTCGAGATGACCGAGGTTGCGACTATCCTTAACGAAGCGACCAGAAACTCACTCGTTATCCTTGACGAGATAGGCAGAGGAACATCGACCTACGACGGCGTATCAATAGCAAAAGCGGTAGCCGAGTACATAAGCTCAAAGGCTATCGGATGCAAGACGCTTTTCGCAACGCATTACCACGAGCTTATTTCGCTTGAAAACGAGCTTGACGGTGTGCGTAACTACAGCGTAAAAGTAAAGCGAAGCGGCGAGGATATAAAGTTCCTGCACAAGATAGTCGAGGGCGGCACGGACGACAGCTACGGCATAGAGGTCGCACGTCTTGCAGGACTTCCGAAGAAGGTCACCGACAGAGCAAAACAGCTTCTTGCCGAACTTGAAAAAGCGCCGAAAATACAGCGTGAGCTTGAACTGAGAGCCGAGGAGGAATCCGAAAGCCAGATAGACTTCGAGGCAACAGGCAGGCAGAACGTCATAGCCGAGATAAAAAACCTCGACCTTGACGATATGACGCCGAGAGAGGCTTACGCAAAGCTCGAAGAACTAAAAGCAATGTTATAATGTTATGGCAACACCGCACAATTAACGGCTATCGCCTTTGCCGCACGCTTGCTTGCGTATTTTCCGTCATCTTGCACAAATTTCGCTTGACAGGCGTCAGCCTGCCCGCACTCAATTTATGCAATCTGACGAAAAATCTGACTGCGCAATCGCACGACAATAATTATGCGGTATTGCCTTATAAAGAAAAGGAAAACCAATGCCCGAAATCAGACTGCTTGATAAAAGCGTAGCGGAGCTTATTGCGGCAGGCGAGGTCATAGAACGCCCGTCCTCCGTAATAAAGGAGCTTGTGGAAAATTCAATAGACGCAGGCGCACGGCATATCACCGTTGAGATAAAGCACGGCGGTATCAGCTATATGCGTATAACGGACGACGGTTGCGGCATAGCTTACGCTCAGATGCCGACAGCTTTTCTCCGTCACGCCACAAGCAAGATACGCACAGGCGACGACCTTACGGGCATTATGACGATGGGCTTCAGAGGAGAAGCGTTAGCGTCCGTTGCGGCAGTCGCAAAGATAGAGATGATGTCACGGCAGGACGGCGATGAACTCGGCGGACGTTACATTATCGAAGGCGGCGAGGAAAAGGAACACGAATCCTGCGGCTGTCCCGTCGGCACTACTATCGTGATAAAGGAGCTTTTCTACAACACTCCCGCACGACTTAAATTCCTCAAAAAAGACATATCAGAGGGTAATTTCATAGCGGCAACGGTAGACAGACTTGCCCTTTCCCACCCCGATATTTCCTTCAGATTCATAAGAGATAACAAAAGCGTCAGAATGACATCGGGTGACGGCTCGCTCTTATCTGCGGCAAAGGCGGTATCCGGCAGACAGTTTGCCGACAGCCTTATTCCCGTTGACTTTTCACTTAACGGCATAGATGTAAGCGGTTATGTTTCATCTCCGCTTTTCTGCCGCAACAGCAGAAGTATGCAGACATTTTTCGTGAACACAAGATATATAAAAAGCACCACCTGTATGGCGGCGCTTGAGGAAGCGTACCGCAACAGCATGATGGTCGGAAAATTCCCTGCCTGCATACTGAACATATCGCTTTCTCCCGAAACTGTCGATGTAAATGTACACCCCGCAAAGACCGAGATACGCTTCGCTTATGAAAAGCCTGTGTTCGATGCGGTGTATTTTGCGGTAAAGAACGCACTGGTGAACGCCGCAGACGATAAACGGCAGATAGAGCTTGAAAAACCGAAGAAATACGATAACGCAGACGATTATTTCAGGCACAACCCCGAAATAATAAAGCGTGAACAGCAGACGCTCGCACATATCCCCGTAACGCTTCCGCTTTTGTCTGAGGAACGTCCGGTCGTTGATATAAAGCCCGAAGAACCGTCCGAAACGGTAAAGGCCGAAAAAATATACGGCGACAGCACAATAAAGCCCGTTTCACTGCACAGCACACGCTTGGACTACAGCGCAAAGCCCGAAGAAAACACAGGTGAAGCTATTGACGAAATACCTTTGCCAAAAGAGCCGCACATCCCGTCATATAAGGCGGTAAGCAGCAGTGTTGTTGTCACCGTTGACGATGATACGGACGATATTCCCGTAACAGTACCGCAAACTGACGAAGGCTTCAGATTTATAAACGCAAAGCCGGTAACGGTTGAAAGGATAGACGAGCCGAAGCCCGAAAAAACAAGTGTTCGTGTTATCGGAGAATTTTTAAAGACCTATATACTGTGCGAGGCGGGCGAGGAGCTTATAATAATCGACAAGCACGCCGCCCACGAGCGTATCAGGTTTGAGAAGCTGAAAGAGGAGTTTGTAACCACCTCACAGCTGCTTATCGACAAAACCGAGCTTAAGCTGTCGCCCGAAGAATACGAGGCACTGCACGAGTATTACGAATATGTGGAGCAAAGCGGTATAGAGCTTGTTTTTTGCGATGACAGCACAGTGCAGATAACCGCAATGCCGTCCGTAGTAAAATGCTCGCCGCAGGAAATAGTATCCGATGTCGCACAAAGGCTTATGAATACTGCCACCGACCAGAAAGGCGCTCTCTTTGACGATATGCTTCATACGATGGCTTGCAAGTCGGCGATAAAGGCACACGATGATACGGATATTCTCGAATTGCAGGCACTTGCCGACAGAGTGATGAATGACAGGACAATACGTTTTTGTCCGCACGGCAGGCCGGTTATGACCTCGCTTTCAAAATACAGGATAGAACGCTTCTTCAACAGGAGTTGAGTTATGGATAAACAGTTTATCGTAGTAGTTTGCGGACCTACAGCGTCGGGCAAGACCGCTCTCTCGGTCGAGCTTGCAAAAAGGCTTTCGGGTGAGATAATCTCAGCCGATTCAATGCAGATATACAGAGGTATGAACATAGCCACCGCAAAGCCCACAGAGGAGGAAAAGCAGGGCATACCGCATTACCTTATGGATTTTCTCAATCCGCACGACAGTTTTTCGGTAGCCGACTATGTTAAGACGGCACACGGTATTATCGCAGATATAGCGGCAAGAGGAAAGCTCCCGATAATAACCGGCGGCACAGGACTTTATATAAGCTCTCTTATAGACAATCTCAGCTTTGAGGAAACCGAGTGCGACTACGCATACCGTGACGAACTGCGTAAGCTGGCGCAGGAAAAGGGCAACGGCTTTCTTCTCGGAATGCTCCGTGAAATTGATCCCGAAACGGCGGAAAAGCTCCACGAGAACAATCTCAACAGGATAATAAGAGCGCTCGAGGTCTACAAGACTACGGGAAAGACAATGAGCGAGCAACAGCGCCTTTCAAGGCTTGCCCCTTCGCCGTATGAGCCGTGTATGATACAGCTTGACTATGACAGGGAAACGCTGTACGACCGAATAAACAGGCGTGTTGACATAATGCTTGCAGAAGGACTTGTCGAGGAGGCAAGGCAGTTTATTGATATTGACGATTATCCTACGGCGGCGCAGGCGATAGGCTATAAGGAGCTTATGCCGTATCTTAAAGGCGAAAGTGAGCTTACACCTTGCGTAGAGCAGCTGAAGCAGGAAACCAGAAAATACGCAAAGCGTCAGCTTACATGGTTCCGCCGTGATAACAGAATCCATTATATCAAGGCTGACGGAGGAAAGAACTTTTCGCAGATTGTTGACGAGGCAATAGATTATATCGGCAGTGTAAGAAACAAAAGCAAGTGATATTCCCGTCTGTCGAAAAAATCTTCCCAAACTGTCATAAAGCTATGGAATTTTCAATCAATATGTGTTACAATATAAGTTAAGCTATCTGTAGCTGTGATTTATCACAAAAACAGTTATGATTTTATTTTATTTTATGTTCCGCAAAAAAAGCGGAGAAAAAGAAAGGACGTAATCAAAATGGCAAAGGAACTTAATTTACAGGACGTATTTTTAAATCAGGCGAGAAAAGAGAAGATACCTGTAACTATCTACATCACAAACGGCTTTCAGTTCAAGGGACTTGTAAGAGGCTTTGACAATTACACTGTCATCCTTGATACAGACGGAAAGCAGAATCTGATATACAAGCACGCTATCTCGACAATAACACCTCTCAGAGCTGTATCTATCCTTGACGCATTCGACAGGACCGACAGCGAAGACGTAAAAGAATAAGGATATATGGACAGGACGATAACAACCAAGCTCGTAACTGCGGTTCTTGCCGTATTCCTGCTCCTGACCATTGCAGGCCAGCTTTTTGCGGGAAGTGAGCACTCTTATAAAACAGAGGTGGCGCTGAAGTACGATTCTCAGGATACTATCGAGTTTTACGGCGTATTTGCACGAAACGAGCATACCGTCAGCCGTAAGATAAACGGCACGATACAGTATGAGCACGAGGACGGCTCAAAGGTCGGCAAGAACAGCGTTATAGCCAATGCTTACGGCTCGGCGGCCGATATATCGCTTACTGCGGATATAAATAAGCTGAAAACGAGGATTGACACGCTGACGGACGCACAGAGCCTTGTCGGTACCGATAATTCTCAGATAGAGGCTTTTGACAAGCTGATAACCGAAAAGCACAGCAAGCTGATAACAGCTATAAACAGCGGTGATTATACCGCCGTTTCACAGCTTAAATACGAAATGCTCAACCTGCAGAGCAAGCGTGATATGGTCAAGGGCAAGGTGAATGATTATTCATCGGTGATTTCGGCGCTCAACTCAAAGATAAAGACGCTTGAGGGCAGGATTTCGGCTTCGCCCGTTCAGGTCACGGCTGATGAAACAGGCTATTTCGTAAGCAGCATCGACGGGTATGAGAGCAAGATAACATACGATAACATCGACAGTATAACGCCTGCGGAAATTTCCGAAACGGTAAAGACGCCCGAGCTTACAACAGCGTCCGGCGACATTATCGGCAAGATGATAGACGATTATAAGTGGAAGCTGGCGGCGACCTTTACAGAAGGCCAGGCGGCTGTCCTTACGGAAAATACAAAGGTACGGCTGATTCTCGGCACAGACCAGACGGAGATAACCGCAAAGGTCGAAAATGTCGAAAAGTACGACAACGATTATGTTGCGATATTCTCTGCAGATGATCTGAATTCGGTTATCGCCTCGTCAAGAGTCGGCAGGTTCAAGCTGCTTGTAGACAGCTATAACGGCATACGCATAGCTTCGTCCGCTATCCATTTTGACAAGGAAAACAACATCGGAGTCTATGTGAAAAAAGGCTCTCAGGCTTACTTCGTACAGGTAGACCGCATATATTCAAGCGAGGATTATGTCATTGTCTGTGATACTTCGGGACAATCGGGCTATCTGTCGCTTTACGATGATGTTATAGTTGAAGGGAAGGATCTTTATGACGGAAAGAATCTCTAAATCCGCCGAAGAAACAACGCTTGAGGATATAAAGCTGAATTTTACGGCTATAAAACAGAATATAGCCGAAGCTATGGATAAAGCAGGACGCTGTGATACGGTTCGTATTATGGCTGTCACAAAAACAGTACCCTGCGAAAAGATAAACTATGCCGAAAGTCTTGGCATAGACCTGCTGGGTGAAAACAGAGTACAGGAATTTCTCGGAAAATACGAAAATTATTCGGAAAAATCCGAAATTCACTTCATCGGGGGCTTGCAAAAAAACAAAGTAAAGTATATAATTGATAAGGTGAGTATGATACATTCGGTCGACAGTGTCGAGCTTGCGGCTGAGATAGACCGCAGAGCAGGAAGTCACGGACTTGTAAAGGACATACTCCTTGAGATCAATATAGGCGGCGAGGAGTCAAAGGGCGGTATTGCACCGTCTGAGCTTATCGAAACGGCAAAAGCTGTATCCGGGCTTGAAAACATCAGGATAAGAGGGCTTATGACCATCCCGCCGGTGAATTGCGACGAAAAGTATTTTGCGTCAATGCAGGAGCTTTTTGAAAATTCAAAGCAGAAATATTCTTTCCTGTCCGGCATGGATACGCTGTCAATGGGTATGTCGGGCGATTATGCAACAGCCGTAAAGTACGGCTCAACGTTAGTCAGGATAGGCAGCGGTCTTTTCGGCTACAGAAATTATTCGAAAATATAAAAACGGAGGAACAAACAATGAGCGCATTAGAAGGACTTAAAAATTCAATCAGAAGATGGGGCGGATCGGATGACGATGAGAGCTACTCAAACGAGCTTGAATCCGCAAAGGAAGAACCTGTGCAGGAGGCTCCTTCACGCAGCTCGTCACAGGCTTCAAACGCAAATAAGATATACACTTATAATGCAAGCACAACTCTGCACCTTGTTGTAAACAGACCCAAGAAGCTGTCCGACACAGCCGAGATAGCAGAGCTTTACAAGAACAAGACAACGGTTATCCTTATGCTCAACAACACAAATAAGGATATAGCTACCCGTATCATCGACTTCTTAGGCGGTGTAAGCTACATAACGGGCGGCGAGATAAAGAGAATCGCAGATACAACATACGTTCTCGCACCTTACAACGTTGATATTTCAGGCGAATTCATAGACGAAATCAGCAGCATTTCGGGCGAGGATATTTTCGACGATCTGGACTGATATGGCAGACCGTGAACTTGTCAAAGATATACAAAATGCGGCGAGGGACTGCCTTGACAGATCCCGCCCGTATTTTACCCGTTTCCTGTCCGAAAGCGAGCTTGCACAGATAAAATCTGTCGGTATCCCGAAAGGGCTTACGGCATTGCTTTGCGCAGGCGCAGGAAATGCAGATCCGCTCAGATGCTGTCTTGGACTTTTCCCGTCATATTATTTTGACGGCAGTGTGATTTCCGATGCATCATATGCTGTTGTGTCCGATGAAAACACGGCTGAACAGTTCCCGATAAAAGCGGTGACGTTCACCTTCAGAAAAGAGGACAGTGTGACACACAGAGATGTTCTGGGTTCGCTTATGGCGCTCGGTATTGAGCGTGACACTGTGGGGGATATTTTCGTTACCGACGGGAAGGCGGCAGTGTTTGTCTACGAAAAGGTAGCACCGCTTATTTCTGACAGTATAACGAAAATAGGCAGGGTCGGAGTGCAGGTGCAGACGGACATTGCGGCAGGCTTTACTTTGCCCGCAAGAAAATATGAGGAGCTGCGGTTTTCGGTAGCTTCAATGCGCCTTGACAATATTGTCAGATGCGTCGCCTGTACGTCAAGAACAGGTGCTGTGGAAAAGTACATTACACCACAGCTTGTGACGCTTAACGGCACGGTATGTACCGATGTGTCAAAGCAGCTAAGCGAGGGCGATGTGTTTTCCGTCAGAGGAAAAGGCAAGTTCGTATTGCAGTGTATCGGTGAAACAGGCAGAAAAGGTAATATACATATTACTGTTAAAAAATATATTTAGAGTACATTTAGGAGGACTTTCCCGTGAATGCTAAAGATATAGTATCCAAAGAATTTGATACGGTTAAGCGCGGCGGTTACGATGCCGCCGAGGTAGATACTTTCTTAAAGGACGTATCTATCGAATACAAGAAGCTGCAGAATGAAAACGAGGAGCTTGAAAAGAAGCTGGAGGTTCTTGCGGAAAAGATAAGAGAGTACCGTAAGGATGAGGATGCTCTGAGAGATGCTCTGCTCATTGCGAAAAAGCAGGGTATAGCTGTAGTAAACGAGGCTAAGGAAGATGCCGAAAAGATAAGAAAAGACGCTCAGGAAAAGGCTGAAAAGACTATAAAGGACGCAGACGCTCTTGCGGCAAAGAAGAAGGAGCTCGGCGAGAAGAGTCTTGCCGAAGCAAACGCAAAAGCAAAGCAGACCGTTGACGATGCCAACGCAAAGGCTGCCGAGATTCACACAATTATGATGCAGCAGACCGAGAGAGAACAGATAGTTCTCCAGAGAACAAGAAAAGAAGTGCAGGACTATACAAACAAGATTCTTGCCGCATACAGCGCACATATTGAGAATATTAAGGCTATGCCGAAGGCTTGCGAGAATGAGTTCGTGATAAATACCGTTAAGGAAGTTGAGGCAAGAAAGCCTGAGGACAGCGCCTTCGCCAAGAAGCCCGCTCCCGAAGCAAAGCCTGCACCCGTTCCGGCAAAGCCCGCTCAGGCAAAACCTGCTCCCGAAGCTAAACCCGCTCCGGAAGTAAAGCCTGCTCCCGCTCCCGAAAAGAAGGCGGAAGAAAAGGTAACAGGCGATTCTGTCCTGTTCAGCCTTAAAAACGAAAAGGAAGAAAAGAACGTTCCCACAGCCGAGCTTGAGTTCGGAAAGAACAAGTAATTATAATAACTGAAATAAAGTCAGAAAAATACCGGACAACGAAAGGAATCGGAATTAATGCTATATATCGCTCTTGCGGCAATCGCAGGACTTATCGGGCTTGACCAGCTGACAAAGATACTGATTGACAGTAATATGCAGCTTCACCAGTCGATACCGATAATATCATTCGGAGATACAAATGTACTGAATATCACCTATGAGAGAAATCCGGGTGCCGCTTTCAGTATCCTTGAGGGAAAACAGCTGTTTCTCATACTGTTTACGGCTGTGGTTATCGTTGTTATGCTGTATCTGATGCTTTCAAAAAGAGTGAAGAAGCCGACGTATATATGGTCCATGTCGCTTATAGTGGCAGGCGGTATCGGCAATCTTATCGACAGAGTGATAAGAGGCGAGGTAGTTGATTTTATCGATGTAAGGATAATCAACTTCGCCGTGTTCAATGTTGCGGATATATGCGCCGTTCTCGGAGCACTTGGATTACTGCTTTTTGTTGTAGCAGACGAGATAAAAGAGCAGAAGAACAAACGCTCGGCAAAGAAAAGTACAGCAGCCGGGGAAATAGAGAAATCGAAAAACGAAGATAAATAACACCGCTATGGAGGGTAATGTTGCATTACGAATTTACCTGTAAAACAGGCGGCGAAAGAACAGACAAGTTTCTTGCATTGCAGGATACGGGAATAACCAGATCAGCAGCCGCCGCTCTTATTGAGCAGGGCTGCTGTCTTGTAAACGGGAAAATTGCCGCCAAGAATCAGAAACTCAAAACGGGAGATACAGTGACGCTTGATGTGCCGGAGGCTCAGCCTGCAGATATTCTGCCCGAAAATATACCTCTTGATATAGTCTATGAGGACAGCGATCTTCTGGTAGTGAACAAGCCTAAGGGAATGGTGGTGCATCCTGCGCCGGGTCACTACAGCGGAACGCTTGTCAATGCGCTTATGTACCACTGCGGCGACAGCCTGTCGGGGATAAACGGGGTAATTCGCCCGGGTATAGTACACAGGATAGACAGGGATACGAGCGGACTTCTTATCGTAGCAAAGAACGATACCGCACACAATATACTTGCCGGACAGATAAAGGTACACAGCTTTACAAGGGAATATATGGCGGTCGTTCAGGGCGTTATAAAAGAGGACGGGACGGTCGATGCGCCGATAGGCAGACACAAGACCGACCGCAAGAAGATGTGCGTTACGACCGAGAATTCAAGAGAGGCGGTAACCCACTATTTTGTCGAGCAGACTTACAGGAACAATACGCTTGTAAGGCTGCGTCTGGAAACGGGAAGGACGCATCAGATAAGGGTGCATATGGCATATATCGGTCATCCGGTGACGGGTGACGAGGTGTACGGAAACGGCAGTCCGAAGTGGCTTTGCGGACAGTGCCTGCACGCAAAAAAGATAGGATTTATCCACCCTGACGGGCGGTATATGGAATTTGACAGCGAGCTGCCCGACTACTTCAAGAAGCTGCTCGCAACCCTCGAAACGCAAAAGACAGAGATATAAACGGCTTGAACAAAGGAAAGAAACTATGGACTTCAAAAATGTAATAATAATGAGCGACCTTGACGGCACGCTCCTTGACGATAAGAAAGAGATTTCTCCAAGGGATATGGAATCTATAAACGAATTCTGCGACAAGGGCGGAATGTTCACGATAGCTACCGGCAGAGGCTATTCAATGGCACGTCCGGTTGCGGAAAAGCTGAAGCTGAGGATACCTGCGGTCATCTTCAACGGGTCGGCAGTGTATGACTTTGACAAGGACGAATTCCTGTGGCAGAGCGAGGTTACGCAGAAAGCAAGAGATTACATAAAGTTGGTTATGGACAGGTTCCCCGATGTAGGCATAGAGGTGCTTCACAAGCACACGGTATATGTGCCTGCTCTGAACGATGTGGAGAGGGCGCACATGGCACTGGAGAACGTACACGGAGATGTATGCAGGTTTGATGATATTCCGCATGAGGGCTGGCTTAAGGTACTGTTCGCCTACCCTGAGGACAAGATGCCTGAGCTTGCGAGGTTTATAGATGAGCATTGTGCCGAGGGGACGAACAGGGTGCTGTCTGCGCCGTTCTTCTACGAGCTTCTGCCCGAGGGTGTGAGCAAGGCTTACGGATATAAGCAGCTTCTGAGGGTGACAGGAAGCGAGGACAGGTTCACTGTGGCGGCAGGAGATTATCCGAATGACGCTGAAATGGTACGGAGTGCCGACCTGGGAGTTGCTGTAAGTAATGCACACGACGAGGTAAAATCATCAGCTGATGTAATAATAGGATCAAACAATGAGGATCCGATGACGCAGATAATAGATATAATCAGGAAAAAGTGAGAAATCACGCTTTGAGCGACAAGTGATGAATTTCGATGAATTATAACGCTGAATTTATCCGAATATTGCAATAAAAGTAATAAACTGTAATCAAAAAATGTTGAAGTCTGAATGCAATTATATGGAAATTCGAGGGAGCTTATGAGTAACGAAAAGTCGGACAAGCAGAGCAAGGCATTAAGAGATTTTTTCATATTTACATATTTTAAGACTAAAGAATGCGAAAACATTAATAATGATTGCGATGCTTACAACGATTATAATAATGATTTAATTCAGAATATAATTAAAAAGGCATATAACGATGCGACTATGATGGGTGCTTATAATACTTTGCTAAATAAAGAGTTATCCGAAAAATCATATTCCGCTTATTGCAAAGCAACGAAATTGATAATGAAAAAAATTTACAACGTAAAAGTCAATCGTTCAACGCAGGAAAGTTTTGACAAATAGTGTGGAAAGACTTGCGGCAAAATAAAGATTGCCATAAAAATTAAAGACTGCTATAATAAAGTGAACGGCAGTAGAAGCATCTTTACAAACGGAAATGCGCAAAAATGGCTCAATATGTCGCTCAAATATTTATGGCTGCTTGGGGCTTTGCCGAATGACATAAAAGAGGAACGGCTTCACGCCCCGATTGACAGTTATATATTGCAGAAGCTGAGGAATTTAAATGAGGAAGGAGTAACCTGCTCAGCGGATGCGTTTTTTATAACGGAAATTGTCGGAGCAAAATAAGCGATTACGATGATTATTTCGATTTGCAGAAAGTTATAAGAGTTATGGCGAAACAAGGCGGGAAAACCGTTATAGAGCAGGAAAACGAGGCGTGGATCGAGATGGCAATCAAGAGGAAAAGGAGCTTGGCTCATAAGCGTGAAACGAAAGGAGTAAAGCATGAAACGTGAACCCGATTACAAGCTGAAAAAGCGTCTGGAGCGTATGGAACACGAGAAGAAGATGAACCGGATCTATAACAGAAACTGGATAATATGTATCGGTTCGCTTGCAATTATCATATTGGCGATTTTTGTGTTCGGCGGGAAGTGAGGTCGAAAGACGGCAAATCCAATCGGTTAAGAAATAAAGGCACGGCCTGCGTAAGCTGCCGTGTCTTTTGTTGTTGCATAATATGTAGATGGGAAAGAGAATATATGGGGGAAGCGGTAAGCAGTGATGGCGATAAGGCGGCATAATGATGCATAAACAGTGAGCCGATGGCTTGACAATCGACTTTATCAATGATATACTTAAGATAAATTATTACAGCTTAATTTACAGTGTTCGTGAGAGATGTTCAGACAAATATCAACCGGCGAATAAGAAATAATTGATATTTTGGCACAGCTCTTTTGCGCGGGGCTGTGCCTGTTTGTATATTGCGAAATTTCAGGAGGAGCAGGAGGAGATAGTATGAGAATCAGAAAAACCGCTTCGGGTATTACGGCGGCTATAATGCTTGCTGCAGTTGTTTGTTCTCCGCTTTGCGATAATCTTCCGTTAACAAGCAGAGGGGTCGCTGTTGTTGCCGGCGCAGAAAAAGTGAATAGCGCATCTGCCCAAAAGAGCGTCACCGATTACAGTTATACGGTCACTCCGCTCCTTGAGCCGTTCAACGAATATTTCTTTGTAAAGACGGATAATCCCGATCCCTGCTCGTTCAGATTTATTGATAAATCGTCAATCTACGGCGATAACGGAAATATCAGTCCGAACCGTGATTCTTGGAATGACTGCCTGTATTTGTATGAAGATATAAAGTATGAGAACATTCAGACAGGCCGAGTTGACGGGGGATATATCTTCAGAGGGTCATACACTGATGGCGGAGAGGTCGAACTTCAGAGTAACGTAAGTACGGGCAGCTACTATTCTTCGACATGGGAAGATACCGGTGTTAAGCTAAGACTTCCCACATTAAAAGACGATGTCGATTATCTTATTGACACATATGCGACGAAATCGGATTTTTTCGATAATATGGATGCGGTAGAGAGCGGATTTTCTTCGATATGCCTTTACAGCGGATCATATATACGGGGCGAATTGTACAAAGTCGGTGATTACTGGGGAATGTCCACTTCTCCGCACAAGGATCAGCTTTTCTATATTCAATCTCCGTATAAGCGCAAAAACAGTAAACCGCTTTTTGCATCGACAGCCTATCCTTACCGCTATGATTCACTTGGCTTTCCGAGCGTAATGTCAACGGTAGCAAAAAGGCTTGACAGTACGGCTGAGGTGTCGTGGAACGAAAACTATCATTATCTTGTAGACGTAACGTATAACGGAGAAACACGTTCTTACGGAGGCGCAGGAACCGGCGAGGGACAGGGTATAAGCAACGATAAGATAAAGCAGTATTTTACATTCACAAACAGCTCTGCCAAGCTGACAACGGACAGCTTAAGGGAACTGCTGAAATATTATGCCTCGATAAAGATGGAGGATGATGTACCCCGTGAGGATGCACTTACATGGAAGAGTATTTATGATACTGTAGGGGAAGGCTCATGGGTGCGACTGATAACAATCACCGGCATATTCGGAGGCTCGGACATCGGATACAGCTATCTTTATAAGGATGGCGACGGAGACTATTTCAGCACCCAAAATGCCGGAAATGCCGGCGGTGAAATATACTGGGGCGGAGATCTCGGATATGCTTCAGATGTATGGGTAGACGGCAGATATGTTGATGCATATGAGAATTTTGTTCCGGGAGAAAAATTCGAGAATCATCCTACAAGCAGTATTTTCATAAAGACGGATCTGCCTCTTGTAAAATACAAGACCGAGTACAAATACAACTATGATACAGGAAAATATGTGTCATATAGCACGGTCACTTCTGTTGAAATTAAAAAGAATAATGTTTTATTTAATTATTCTTCCGATGATAATATATGGACGGCAAGCTACGGCTCGTTTGAAAATGGATACGCATATTATGACAAAATAAAAGAGTTTGTCGAAAAAGGTCAGTTGGATAAAAAGTATCTTGATATGGTGACGCTGACACCTGATGAGGTCAAAGCGCTTAAGGTAGACAGAAATACTGATGCTGTTCCCGATAAATACTTTGTTTATGATATGACCGAAGAACCGGGAACAAGCTCTGAAAAGCACATTCACAGTTTTACAAGCACGGTAGTTAAACCCACAGAAACGGCTCAAGGCTACACTCTTCATACCTGTACAAAGTGCGGTTACAGCTACAAAGATAATTATACGCCTGCGTTAAAGCCAACAGAATTAACCGGAGTGAAGGTAAAGACGCAGGGAACGAACTCGCTTACTCTTGCGTGGGATAAGAACGCAAGAGTAAAGGGATATATCATTGAGCAGTACAAGGGCGGTAAGTGGACGCAGATTGCAAAGACAAGCAGTAACACAGCGGTTACATATACTGTAAACGGACTTGCGGCGGACACGACATATACCTTCAGAATCAAAGCCTATGCTATTTCGGGCGAATCGGAGATATACAGCGACTATGTGAGAATTGCAGGCAAGACAAGGATAGCAAATGTTGCCTCGTTCAAGGGCAGTGCAGTTTCTGCAAGTGCGGTAAAGCTCGACTGGAGCAAGAACGACAAGGCTACAGGCTATGTTATTGAGCAGTACAAGGGAGGAAAGTGGACGACAATTGCCACCACAAAGAATAACACCACGCTTACGTTTACTGTGAAGGGGCTTGCAGAGGGTACGGCTTATTCTTTCAGAATAAAATCATTCAGAAAGACGGGAAGTACGACTGATTTCAGTGAGTATACGGCTATAAAGGCGGCTACGCTTCTTGACGGTGTGTCCGATTTCAAGGTCACATCGGTAACAGGCTCGTGGATAACTCTTGAGTGGGCTAAGAATGACAAGGCTACCGGCTATTCTATCGAGCAGTACAAGGGCGGTAAGTGGACGGTAATCGCTACTACGAAGAATAATACCACGCTTAAGTTTACTGTTAAGGGACTTAAGAATGATACCACATACTCGTTCAGAATAAGGGCATATAAGACTGCCGGCGGTGTTACAGCTTACAGCGATTATGTGAGAATAGCAGGCAAGACGAGGATACCGAATGTGGCTACGTTCAAGGGCAGTGCGGTTTCTGCAAGTGCGGTAAAGCTCGACTGGAACAAGAATGACAAGGCTACAGGCTACGTTATCGAGCAGTATAAGGGTGGACGGTGGACAGCAATTGCTACTACAAAGAACAACACCACGCTTACGTTTACTGTCAAGGGACTTGCAAAGGGTACTACTTATTCTTTCAGAATAAAATCATTCAGAAAGACGGGAAGTACGATTGAGTTCAGTGAATATACGGCTATAAAGGCGACTACGGATAAGTAAGCTTAAGTAAGCTGTTGGCGGTTCGGGTTTTGTCGTTTTGTACGATTTAATCTGAATTGCAGGTCTTACCGGAAAAATATTACAATCAGGGCATGGTCCACGAGGGTGGGCTGTGCCTTTTTTGCTGTTATGAGTGCTGATTTTGCCCGGTTGTTGAAAGAGGGGAAACAGAAGTGTTATTATTGCCATAAGGGTTTAGTTTGCGGTTAAGCTGTGGTGCCGGAAACGGCAGTACGGCTTTCGCAAATGCAAATATAGAGAAGAAGGAGAAAATCAATGAATGGTAAGAGAGTGAGAATGGCTGTAATGTCGGCGGTGATTCTATCGGCGCTCGCTGTTAGTGGTTGTTCGTCGGAGGGAAGCGTTTTGTATAATGGCTCGGGTGAAAAGGCGGACGATGTATCTGCATCGTTTTCGGCTCCGGTAACTTCCGATACAACAAACGGCAGTGAAAGCAAGGAAACGCAGGAGCAGACATCTTCTGAGAGCAAGCCTGCCGTTACAACCACAAATAAAGCGGAAACAACAGCCGTTACAACAAAGAAGGATAACGCTGTAAAATCGGAATGGAAAGAAACAAAGGCTGACGGCACAAAGTATGTTGCTGTGGGCTGTTACAGCAGGGAAAAAGCCGTTCTCGGAGCAAAAACGGTAAAGCTGTATAACGTCAACGATAAGGTTACGGTGGTAGCTGTGACCGATACGGGATACGCAAAGCTGAAGGACGGTACTTTTATACATAACGATTTTCTGTCGGACAGCAAGGTGACGGTCACGGCCGCACCGACAAGCCAGTCAACAAAGAAGCCGACTGAGCAGAAGCCGGCACAGTCGCAGACTTCGGAGTATTCCTGGGTGATAAAGCCGAGTTATGTGTATGATGAGGTGGAGATACTGAAAGATATGCTTAAAAAGCCGGCAATGAACATGAGATTATGGGATGACTATGCAGAAGAACATGATAGCGGTAAAGTTCTTCCTGTTGCATACATTATAACCCAAAATAACAATTATGGTCTAATTTCGCAAAACGGTGATGTGTTGATGAATTGTGAATATGAGTATATAAGCACATTCAGCAGATTTGTTGAGGCGATAAAAGCAAACAGCGGTTATTCGTATACGGTTGGCAGTGATTACAAAGTTCATAAAATGGAGAATTTCGGACATGGCGGAGGAGGTGCATCGTATTATATATACGATGAAAGCAATGGAAGCATAGGTTTTGTGGATCCGGTCGATTCTAATGCTTTTGATAAAGAATCTGCAAAAGAAGCATTTGCTGATAGAACGTTGTTATTAAAAAGCGGTAAAGTAAATGCTGAAACTAAGAGTATTTATGAGGACGGAGCCGATAAGGCAAAATTCGGGCTGATGTTCAGAAACAAAATTATAATTCCGCTTAAATACGATGGCGGCAGTGTCGGAAATCTGATTGAGTTTAATCGGAACTCTATGGAAATGTGCGACGTTAAAGATGGCAGAGTTGTATTCTGGAAGAATAACAAGATTTACGTTTTCGACAAGAACGGCAAATGCTATTCTAACGGTAAATACGACAAGGTCGATAACGAAAATCAGGAGCTTTACTATTTCAACGGCTATCTTCCTGTATGCAAAGGCGGTAAATGGGGGCTTATTGACATCAACGGAAAAGAAGTGCTGAAGTGTCGGTTTGAAGATATTACTTCGGTTTATGACGGTAAGGCGTGGGCTAAGGAGAACGGCAAGTGGGGCGTGATAAAGCTTGCGTGAGATGAATAAATAAACGGCGGACGGCAATAAGAGCGTAAGCTGTGTATAGGAAAACGACCGAAGGCACTGTTGATGCTGTCCTTCGGTCGTTTTTTTGTTTTATGTCCAGATTCGGTTTCAGTGTTGTTGCATCTGTGCATCGACACTGATGGCTGACGAGACAGTGACGCAAAGCCGACAAAGCGTTCTTAAAGGGCTAGAGAATTTGCTCTGTTTTTATAAAAATAAACTTTTTTCTATAAACTGAAATGCCCCCGATAAATCAGGGGCATTGGGTGTAGCTGTCTGAGCTATCTGAACAGTATACGGCAATAATCACGTCTGCCGTTTATATTGCGGTATATGTAGACCGCATTACCGTCAACATTATAGAATATCATATAACCACGGCAGACAAGATATCTGAAGTCTGTTTTTATATTGATCTTTGCATCAAGCAAAGAGCCGATTAAAGGTGTATCTTTTAACTGCTTGTAAGCTTTGACTATATCTTTTATGAGTCTGCCTGCGGCGCTTGGATTGTCGAGTTCTTCGGAAATATAACTGTGAATACTATGCAGGTCGTCTGCGGCAAGCGGAGAAAGCAGTAATTTCATATTATATCTCCAATGGCTTTGTCGGCTTCAGCCTCCGACAGCCAACCTTTTGTTTCAGCTGATTTTTCAGCTTTGTTAAGTTCGGATAGCAATTTCAATGTGGCACGTTGCTTTTCATAATCGTCAATGTCCAGTATTACATAACGACCTCTGCCGTTTTTGGTGAGGAATACGGGTTCACCTTCGGAAATATCGTTCAGAACCGCATTGTAATTGCGTAAATCGGAAACAGGTTTGATATTTGGCATAAAATGCACCTCCTTATTTGCTGTAATTATTGTAGCATAATTTTAAGTAAAAATCAACAGCGTATAAAGAAAAAGCAAAATTCAGAAAATTTTTCACTTTCCCTATTGACAACGGCGGATAAATGTAGTATAATCAGCAGGTAAATTAAATTGTGAAACAAAAGCAGAGAAGCACTCTCACCCATTTACGCCGAAAGGTTGTTCAATGAGGTAATTACAGAAATTTCCGACGATTTATGACGCTGTACGGCGTTATAAATCTGTCTGTAATATTTGTACAGCGTGAGAGAATCTGCATTGCAGTTTATCACGCTTTTTGTTTTGCATAAAACGATTTGTTTTCAGAAAGGCGGTGCTTTACAATCAGCACAAAAGAACAACTCATCAACGAAGAGATAAATGAAAAAGAGGTCCGTGTGATCGGAGCTGACAATGAGCAGCTCGGCATTATGTCTTCGGCGCAGGCTCTTGATATGGCGATTGAGGCTGACTTAGACCTCGTTCTTATCGCTCCTTCAGCTACTCCTCCGGTATGTCGTATAATGGATTACGGCAAGTTCCGTTTTGAGCAGTCAAAGAAGGAAAAGGAATCTAAAAAGAACCAGAAACAAGCTGAGCTTAAAGAGATACAGATGTCGCTGAACATCGACACCAACGACTTTAACACGAAGGCTAATCAGGCTATAAAGTTCCTTAAAAACGGCGATAAGGTTCGTATCAAGGTTCGTTACAGACGAGCAAGAGAGCTTTCACACGCAAATCTTGGTGAGGAGCTTATGCAGAGAGTTCTTGAGGCTGTTTCGGAGTACGGCGCTTGTGAGAAGCCTGCAAAGCTGGAGGGCAAGAACTATATGGCAGTTGTAGCTCCCAAGGCTGCGGCAGGCGGTAAGAAAGCAAAGAAGGACGCCGATAAAACGGCGGAAACTAAATAAGGAGGATTCCACTCATGGCAAAGAAGATCAAGATCAAAACCCACAGCGGTGCTAAAAAGCGTTTTAACATCTCCAAGAACGGTAAGGTCAAGTACCAGAAGACGAACCGTCGTCACAGACTGACACAGAAGGCTACAAAGAGAAAGCGTATCAACCGTGCTGCAGGATACTGCGACAAGACGAACGTTGCAGAAGTTAAGAAGCTCATACCTTACAAATAAAAACTAACTGCGACCGTTTCGGCGCAATATTCACTATAGGAGGAATTTAACGATGGCTCGTATTAAAGGTGCATTAGCAACTCGTAAGAGAAGAAATAAAACATTAAAGCTGGCAAAGGGCTACTGGGGCGGCAAGAGCAGACTTTTCAAGACTGCTAAGGAAGCTGTCTGGAAGTCAGGTCAGTACGCTTACATCAGCAGACGCTTAAAGAAGAGAGATTTCAGAAAGCTCTGGATCGCAAGAATCAATGCCGCTTGCAAGATGAACGGTACAAACTATTCTACATTCATCAACGGCTTAAAGAAGGCTAATATCGGTCTTAACAGAAAGATGCTGTCAGAAATCGCTATCAACGATCCTG
>ERZ791861.615-NODE-615-length-20639-cov-12.122814_pt1 | contig 20639 bp, 15 predicted proteins | sample MGYA00510283_ERZ791861 | MGnify/ENA primary metagenome ERZ791861 (study PRJEB30046, sample SAMN00792074) | human gut metagenome | study: EMG produced TPA metagenomics assembly of the A metagenome-wide association study of gut microbiota in type 2...
AAGAAATCTCTGCCAAGATTGAAGATGGAGACCTGATCTTCAAGCCAACAAAGTCTGCTGCAAACAATTACTATAAGTTTATCTTTGACTGCCAGGCTGGATCAAAAAATGGTTTGATTCAGGTTTCTAAAATTGCATACTATAAGGTAGGCGATACTCCTGAAATCGTAGACATTACAAACACAGCAGAAACTGCTTATACCATTGCTAAGGCTAAGGAACTGATTGATGCAGGTGAAGGCTTGAGCGAAAGTGTATATGTTAAGGGTATTGTATCTCAGGCTAGTAAAAGCTTAAATGCTACATACGGCAGTCTTTCTTACTACATTTCTGACGATGGTAAAAAAGAAAATGAATTGAATGTTTACGGAGGTCTTTCTTTCGAGGGTAAGAAATTCACTTCTATAGATGATATCAAGGTTGGCGACGTAGTTGTTGTTTATGGTAAGCTTAAGAAGTTTAACACTACTTATGAGCTTGATTTAAACAACATTCTCATCTCTCTGAATGGCACAACTACCGGCATCACTAACATTACAACAGATGAAGCTGCAAAGAACGCTCCTGTTTACAACCTCGCAGGCCAGAAGGTAACCAAGGCTTACAAGGGTGTAGTCATCAAGAACGGAAAGAAGATGATTCAGAAGTAATCAAATTCAATACAACATATCCCTACTGCTCCTCCGATATTCATTTATCGGGGGAGTTTTTTTTGTTAGGCATAACATAAGAAGGAACCACCAGCAAATCAACCAAATATTACCCCTATAACATGAAAAGTGGAATAATTTAATGCAATAACATAAAAAAATACACCTAAAACTACGATATCTCATTTATTTTCACTACCTTTGTTGCGATTAATAAACGTATACGAATAAAAAATGATGAAAAGAAAATTATATATCACCCTATTAGGACTGCTCTCTACCATTATGACAGCAGCAGTACCCTACTGCGATGTGAGAAAATTCTCTATCACAGACGGACTCGCTGCCAATACCATCTCAGACCTCAAACAAGGTAAAGACAACCTCATGTGGTTCAGTACATGGAACGGACTGTCGTTCTATGACGGCTACAAGTTTCATACTTTCAGAGACAACCCCGATGATATTGATGTCCTGTCAACCAATCGTATACTGAAAATAGAACCATCCTATCACAACAGCGTATGGTGTATCACATACGACCACCAGCTCTACATATACGATACCCACTTCTGCCAGTTCTTTGCTGTAGGACAGAAATTCAACGAACTGTTCAACATCGACCTGCGCGTGAGCCAGGTATACCCATTGAAAAACGGAGCTACATGGTTTACTTCAGAAGATGGAAAATACATCATCCGATCAACAGGCAGAACCTTTGATGAACGGAATATCGAACTCATAAAAGAAGGAGAAAAGGGACTCAGAAGCGGAAATGTATGGTACATCCATCGAGATATACACGGAAGAGAATGGGTGCTTACAGACAAAGGCGCATACATATACAACTCGAAATTTCCAAGCAAGCTGCCTTTCAAATGGCTCAGAGGGGTGGGAGAAGATGAGTTTCTGGCAACAGAAGACGGTAAACTGGCAAAATATGATCTGCAGAACCGACTCACCATGATACCAATGCCAGAAGGCGTAACCCGTATCAACCAACTGAAAAATACAGGTTACCAGCTCCTGCTGGCAACCAATCTGGGTGTGGTCATCTACAACCCGCGCACCTTCAAGTTTGATGTCATCAACGTACAGAGCCCGAGTCAGCCTCTGGCAGAGGTAAAGAAGATTTATACCGATGATTTCGGCATGGTATGGGCATTCACTGACGGCATGGGAGTAACCCTCGTCAATCCGAAGACCGGACAGAAACAGTGGCTCTTTGCCGACCAGGACGACCCGATGGACCGCACAACCTGCGAAAGCAATTTCATCACACAAGATGAACACAAGACCCTCTGGGTAGTGCCAAGAGGAGGAACCTTCAGTTATTTCGACCGCAAGGCAGGAAAACTGGTGCCTTATCTGCTGAGAAGCAATTCATCGGGCAACTACCGCATACCGAAGATTACGAAACATGTACTCTCAGACCAGGGAATCCTCTGGCTGACAGGTTCTCACGACCTGACACAGGTAGTCTTCAAATATCACCCTTACATTATCAACAAGCTGGATGTGGGCGAAGACGAAGTGTTCTCGGTGAATGCATCGCCAGACGGACATATCTGGGCTGGCTATCACAACGGAGTAATCCAGGTGCTCAACGCATCCTACCAAAACATCGGATACCTGTCGCCAAGCGGACAGATTGTGCCACAGCAGGTAAACTTCTCCGAGACGGGCATCTTCGCCATCCACTTCGATATCAAGGGAAGAGCCTGGATAGGAACCAACGGAAACGGTGTATATCTGATAGACAAAATGCAGGTAAGACACTTTACCTACGATGCAAACAACCCCGCTTCACTGCCATTCGACAAGGTATTTGACATCGTAGCCGACCGCACCGGACGCATCTGGATAGGTACCTATGGTGGCGGTATTGCCCTGGTAAATGAGGCGGCAGACGGCAGTATCAGCTTCACCAGCAAGCGGAACGGACTGCCTTGGGAGAAGCAGCATTACGACCGCGTACGCCGCATCTGCTGCACCACTTCGGGAACCATTCTCGTAGGTACTACAGATGGTCTCATCACCTTCAGTGATGCCTTTACAAACGCAAGGAAGATTAATTATTACAAGACCTATTACATACCGAACGATACAACAAGTCTGGCTGCAAACGATATGAACAATATCATGGAGCACACCAGCGGCAAGATGTATATCTCGCAACAGGGCGGTATGATGGAAGAGATTGTGAGCAAATCGCTCCTGCAAGACAACCTGAAGATGAAATACTTCCATGCCATCGATGTTAACGAAGGCATCGTACAGGGCATGGTAGAAGACAACCAGGGAAGAATCTGGGTAATCAGAGAATCGAGTATCGACTGCGTAAACCCGAAAACAGGCCAGTGCAACGTGTTCGGACCTAACGACTTCGACTTCAACATGTCGTTCTCGCAAAGCCGTCCTTACCACGATCCGGCAAGCAACAACATCTCGGTAGGTACCCCGTTGGGACTGATTACCTTTAATCCGGCTACGCTGAAGAAGAGCAACTATCAGCCTAAAGTCATCTTCTGTTCCCTCCACTATAGCGGAGAGAAAGAGTCGGAACCTATCCTGCACAAGGATAAAATAGTGATTCCTGCCAACAAGCGAAATCTGACCATCAACTTCGCATCGCTCGACTATGAGCGCAAGTATCAGACCAGATATCTCTATCGCATAGATGGTTTTACAGCTCCAGGCGTGTGGATATCGAACGGAAGCAGCAATACCATCGGCTTCAACCGTATCAGTCATGGCGATTACGTACTCAAGGTGAGAGCCACCAACTCTCACGGTGTATGGAGCAAGTATGTGGCAGAACTGCCTATCGAAGTGCGCCCTACCTTCTGGGAAAGCATCTGGGGCAAGCTTCTCATGCTGATTCTGCTCTTCGGTATCGTAGGCGCAATCTTCTATACCTACAACCAGCGCCAACGCGAGAACGTAACCCACGAGATGAGCGTGATGAAGAACGAGTTCTACAACGACGCAGCCAACCGTCTGAGAACCCCATTAACGCTCATCGGCCCCCCGGTAAAAACCGTTCTGGATACCGAGCCGGGTATCACCCGAAAGGGCAAGGAACTGCTGAGAATGGTAGTAGACAATGCTACCGAGATGCTGGTAATGCTGGACAAGGTTCAGAGATACGGCAACAAGGCAGACTTCCATACGAACAGCGGTCTGACCGAGGAAGATTACGACCTGGCAGAAAGAGAAAAAGCAAATGGCCAGATTGACGACCACAATGCATCTGACTATCTGGAAGGAACCAACAAACAGAAAGAAGAAAAGGATGCAGAGGCTGAACGCCTGGAAGAAATGGGCAAGGAACAGGAAACTGCACAGGAAGAAGCGGAACAAAAAGACCAGACGATACTGGTAGTAGAAGACAATGCCGACCTGCGCAAGTTCCTCTACAGTATCCTCTCGCCTACCTATAACGTGCTGCTCGCAGAGAACGGAAAGGCTGGTTTAGTGATGGTCCGCAAGGAGATACCAGACTTTATCCTCACGGACGTTACCATGCCTGTGATGGATGGTTTGTCGATGATTCACGAGATCAAGCAGGATACCACCCTCAACAACATCCCAGTGATGATTCTCTCGGCCAAGGCAAGCGTAGAAGACCAGCAGCGAGGCTTTGATGAAGGTATTGTTGCCTATATCACCAAGCCATTCTCTACCACTTATCTGCTCGGCCGAATAGAGGCTATCCTCACCCAGCGCCGCAACATTCAGATGGATGTCATCAGAAAACTGAAGGAAACTGGCGATAAAGATGCCGTAGCAGCCCTACGAATACTGCCTACAGCAGCTCCTCTGCCTGCTCTTAACCAGGCTGAAACTAGTGCCGAGAACGAAGCGGTTGACCCAAGCAGCGAGCTGGCATTTATGGCGGCACAGATTCAAGACAGAACCATGATGCGTGTCTTCTGGTTTGTTGTTGCCAATGCAGGCAACCCGGGACTCAAGATTGATGACATCTCGAACGAAATCGGTATGAGCCGAAGCGTACTATATAATAAGGTGAAAGCAATAACCGGAATGACACCGGTAGACTTCGTTCGCCATATACGTATCAAGAAGGCATGCGAGATGTTGCGCAAGACAGACGATACTCTGACCAGTATCGCCTTCGCAGTAGGTTTCACCGACCCTAAGTATTTCTCGAAGGTATTCAAGAAAGAAACGGGTATCGTGCCTACTGAATACCGAAACAGAACGCAGGGATAGCCCGCATCATTACAGATAAAAGCAGTCATCATTACTGATGGCTGCTTTTATCTGTATTGACAAAAAAGTAATACATATACAGAACATATCTTCAGTTGTTGTCGGGCACAGCCTTCTTCGTTATCGTACACAGCAAAACGTTCAAGCAAGGAAAAAAGCAGAATAGTCATAAAATTGAGCCGTTTTGCTTAGTTTTTTGACCGAATATTGCAAAAAAGTATAAAAATGGGGGGGTATTTGATTAATTTTCCCTTTTTACTGAAAAAAAGCTGAGAAAAAGTTTGGTGTTACAAGAAAATGTAGTACCTTTGCAACAAGTTCTTAGAAAAGTTAAATGATAGATTAATCGTAAACCTCTTTTTCTTTGTTTTTTTGAGGAAAAAGAGGTAAAGAAAAAGGAATGCAGGGTTTGTGAAAATCCTGCATTTTTTATTTTTTCATCTTTCATGCAGGCCGTTATGTAGTCTTATAATCTACACACCTTTCTATTCACAAACCCAATTATCTACGGAATCTATATACTCTTAACTGCGATACTATCTACATTATATATATTACGCTCATTCCTTCATCTATGATTTTGTTCGATTTTTAGAATTTTTAAAAAAACTATTGAAGTATTCTAAGAGAAAAGTAGTATCTTTGCACTCTAGATCATATAAGTTGAGATCGGAAATATAGATAACACATACATAAAGATAAAAAAAATGAGAACTGTTTACGAATTTTCTGTTAAAGACAGAAAGGGAAAGGATGTTTCCCTCAAGGAGTATGCCAACGAAGTGCTGCTCATCGTCAACACCGCCACAAAGTGTGGTTTCACACCTCAGTATGAGGAACTGGAGAAACTTTATGAGACCTATCATTCTCAAGGTTTCGAAATACTTGATTTTCCTTGCAACCAGTTTGGTCAGCAAGCCCCTGGTACAGATGAAAGCATTCATCAGTTCTGCAAGCTTACATACGGCACAGAGTTCCAGCGCTACAAGAAGATCAAGGTAAACGGAGACGATGCTGCCCCTCTCTTCAAATTTCTGAAAGAATGTAAGGGCTTTGCTGGTTGGGACGAGAGCCACCCTCTCTACCCTGTTCTCGACAAGATGTTGAGCGAGGCTGATCCTAACTACAAGGAGAGTGCCGATATCAAGTGGAACTTCACCAAGTTCCTCGTTAACAAGAAGGGTCAGGTTGTAGCCCGCTTCGAGCCTACCACAAGCTTCGATGTCATCGCTAAGGCTATCGAAGAGTGGTTGAACTTCTAATGAAAGATAGAAGTCTCGAACTGAGAATAGAATTTCTAAAAAAAGAGAATAGAATTTCTAAAATAAAAGCCAGGTTGCTTTTCGCAGCCTGGCTTCTTTTATATGTGATATCGTTATTTCAATATATCGCAAGGAATAATTGTCAACTGTTTGCTATAAACTATAAACTATTAACTGTTAACTATTAGTCAACCTTTGGCACATCCTTGAGGAACTGCTGGATTTCTTCATCACTTACTGAATAATTGTGCAAATCGCCATTAATATAGCTATCGTAAGACGGCATATCGATAAGTCCATGACCTGAGAGGCAGAACAGGATAACCTTCTCCTTGCCCTCTTCCTTAGCCTTCAGAGCCTCACGTATAGTGGCTGCAATCGCATGACAGCTCTCTGGAGCAGGAATGATACCCTCGGTCTGTGCAAAGAGCATACCCGCCTTGAATGACTCCAGCTGAGGGATATCTACACCATGCAGATAACCATCCTTCAGAAGCTGGGAGATAATCATGCCCGCACCATGATAACGGAGACCACCTGCATGAATGTTGGCTGGCTTGAAATCATGACCCAAAGTAAACATTGGCAGCAATGGAGTATAACCTGCCTCATCACCGAAATCATACTCAAACTTACCGCGAGTCAGTTTAGGACAGCTCTCTGGCTCTGCAGCAATAAACTCAGTATGGCGCTCGCCTGTGAAGTTGTGACGGAGGAATGGGAAGGCAATACCACCAAAGTTACTACCACCACCGAAACAAGCAATCACCTGATCAGGATACTCGCCTGCCATCGCCATCTGCTTCTCTGCCTCTAGACCGATGATGGTCTGGTGAAGTGCCACATGATTGAGCACGGAACCCAGTGTATATTTACAGCCTGGTGTTGTAGTAGCCAGCTCAACAGCCTCACTGATAGCCGTACCGAGCGAACCAGGATGATGAGGATCACGTGTGATGATATTTTTACCGGCACGTGTACTCATGGAAGGAGAACCCTCTACTGTGGCTCCAAACGTACGCATGATGCTGGAACGGTATGGTTTCTGCTGCATGGTAATCTTTACCTGATAAACTGCAGCCTCCAGGCCGTAGAGTTTTGCTGCATAAGAGAGGGCTGCACCCCACTGTCCTGCACCAGTCTCTGTAGTGACGTTGGTATCACCCTCCTGCTTACAGTAATAGCACTGAGGAATCGCTGAATTAATTTTATGAGAACCTAACGGGTTGGTACTCTCATTCTTGAAGTAGATATGCGCCGGAGTACCGAGTGCCTCCTCAAGGGCATAAGCACGTACAAGAGGGGTTGAACGGTAGAAGGTGTACTTCTCCAGCACATCTTCCGGAATATCAATCCAAGCGTGCTCTGTATCAAGTTCCTGCTTTGAGCACTCCTTATTAAATACGTGTGACAAATCATCAGCATTCATTGGCTGGTGTGTCTGAGGGTTCAATGGTGGCAATGGCTTGTTAGGCATATCTGCCTGAATGTTGTACCACTGAGTAGGAAGTTCCTGCTCGCTTAAGATGTACTTTTTCTGTCTCATGTTTATATATATGTTTAAAATTGTTGTATGCCTGAACAAAGGTACAAATAAAAAATGAAATAAAGAACTTTTTTATGTGTTTTTCCACTATTTTTTATTTTCATCCAATAAAATAGTTCATTCTACAGGTATTATTTGTTACATAAGTGTATTTTCAGTGTCATTTTTATAAATTTAATCAAATATTACCCCACAAAATACCAAATATTACACCCAATATTATAATAAAAAATAGTATCTTTGCAACAGAAAAATTCAACATGCGTTGTGAAACGCTTATCATCATCTTTTACTTATACAAAAAATAAAACATTGGAACTCAATAGGGATATTGGGATTCCAATGTTTTTTTATGCAATAAACTGATTACTTTTCATTACCTAAATCTATCTGCGATATCTGATTCAGCAGGTTTACAGCCTGCCCTACTGTCTTCACATCATTGATGCGAAGCATTCGCTTGTTGATTTTTTCCTTCAGAACACAATCTTGAATATGACTGGTAACGTAAGCGAGTATGCGGTTAAACATCTGACTTCTGTAGAACGGACTGTTTACATTGCTTACAAACTGCATCTGCATATAGCCCTGCTTGAGAATAATCTTCTCGCAACCTAGCTTCTTGCCTACCCTACGCAGACCTACCACATGCATCAGTTCGTCTGCTTCATGAGGCACAGGACCAAAACGGTCTATCATACGCTTGCGGTAAGCTTCTACTTCATCATCGCTCTCCAGGCGGTCCAGTTCACGATAAAGAAGCATGCGCTCACTGTCACCAGGCACATAAGTCTGAGGGAAATACATCTCCAGATCGCTCTCTATGCCACAATCGTCAACGAAATCATCACCCGTAAGCTGGGCACCTTCATCCATCTTCTCCTGATAAAGATCACAGAACTCCTCGTTCTTCAACTCTGTGACAGCCTGAGAGAGAATCTTCTGGTAGGTTTCATAACCCAGATCTTCCATAAAACCGCTCTGCTCAGAGCCCAGCAGATTACCCGCACCGCGGATATCCAGGTCCTGCATGGCGAGATTGAAGCCGCTACCCAGTTCGCTGAACGTCTCCAGCGCCTCCAGACGGCGACGCGCCTCAGGAGTAAGTGCACTCTTAGGTGGCGCCATCAGATAGCAGAAAGCCTTCTTGTTGCTTCTTCCTACGCGTCCACGCATCTGATGCAGGTCACTCAATCCGAAGTGATGAGCATCGCTCACGATAATCGTATTGGCATTGGAAATGTCGATACCATTCTCTACAATAGTGGTAGAAAGCAGTACATCATAATCGTAATTGATAAAGCCCATGATGATTTTCTCCAAATCCTCAGGCTTCATCTGTCCGTGACCGATTGCTACCCTACAGTCTGGGATATGCTTCTCGATGAGCATCTTGAGCTCCGGAAGCTTGGATATTCTGTCGCATACGAAATAAACCTGTCCGTTTCGGCTCATCTCGAAATTGATGGCATCGCAGATAACTTCACTACTAAACGTTACCAGTTCGGTATGAATCGGATAACGGTTAGGTGGCGGAGTGCGCATGATACTCATATCCCGGGCGCCCATCAGAGAGAACTGGAGGGTTCGCGGAATCGGAGTGGCACTCATCGTGAGTGTATCAACATTTACCTTGAGCTGACGGAGTTTCTCTTTGGTAGACACACCGAACTTCTGCTCTTCATCGATGACGAGCAGTCCCAGGTCATGCCATTTCACGGTCTTTGATATCAGCTTATGCGTACCTATGAGGATATCAATCTTACCCTCTTTCAGGGCGTCAAGCACCTCTCTGGTTTCCTTCGTTGTACGGGCTCTACTGAGATAGTCTACCCTTACAGGCATGCCTTCCAGACGCTTTTTGAAAGTCTGATAGTGCTGGAAAGCCAGAACGGTAGTAGGCACCAGCACCGCAACCTGCTTGCTGTCGCACGCTGCCTTGAAGGCTGCACGGATGGCAACCTCAGTCTTGCCGAAGCCCACATCACCACAAACCAGACGGTCCATCGGTCTGCCGCTCTCCATATCCTTCTTCACCTCCTGAGTAGCCTTATTTTGGTCTGGCGTATCTTCATACAGGAAGGAAGCCTCCAGCGTATGCTGCAGATAATTGTCGGCACTGAAAGCGAATCCCTTCTCCCGTCGGCGCTGGGCATAGAGTTTGATCAGGTCGCGCGCAATGTCCTTGATTCGCTTCTTAGCTTTGTCCTTGAGTTTATCCCAGGCACCTGTACCCAGTGTAGACAGGCGAGGCGGAGTACCGGTATCGCTGCGGCGATATTTGCTGATTTTATAAAGCGAGTGGATAGAAACATCCACCTTGTCATTGTTCGTATAGACGATGCGGATCATTTCCTGATAGCTGTTGCCCGTAGGAACCCTAACCAGACCGCCGAACTTTCCGATACCGAAGTCTACATGCACGATAAAATCTCCCACTTCCATCTCCTGCAGTTCCTTCATGGTAAGTGCCATCTTGCCGGCTCTCGCTTTATCTGAGCGCAGGTTATATTTATGAAAACGGTCAAAAATCTGATGATCGGTAAAGAAACAGCACTTCTTGTCATGGTCAGTAAAGCCTTCATGAAGCGTCTTGTCTACCGGTGTAAAACGGATGGCGTAGTGCTTCAGCTCTTCGCTTTCAAAGATATCCTTCAGGCGCTGTTGCTGCTTCTGGCTATCTGCCAATATATATAAGGTGTAACCCTGGAGCAGGAAATCCTCCAGAGTTTGACAAAGCAAATCGAAATTCTTATGGAAAAGAGGCTGTGGAGCGATATTGAAAGGTATCACAGCCGGACTCTCTGACGGAGCGACCTTGCCGAACTCGATACGGAGATGAGCCGCTACTGCCTTCTTGAAATCGAGCGGAGAAACGAGGTTGAGCTCGGTCTTCATGTCATGTCTGATGCGCTCTGCCTCTACCTCAGTAGCTCCCTCCAGCTGCTCGGTAAGACTCTGCGATGAGAAGCCTTCAGTATAGATCTGACCGATGCGGTCGCAAACGAAAGAAAGGTCTTTCGCCACGACTGGCGTACTTTCGGAGAGGAAATTGAGGAAACACTGCTTGTTGCTCTCGATATGGGCGAGTTCGGGCACGATTTCTATCTCTGTGCGCTTCACCTGCGAGAGCTGGGTCTCAACATCAAAGGTACGGATGGTGTCAATCTCATCGCCGAAGAAGTCGATACGGAACGGATATTCGCAACTGTAGGAATAGACATCGAGGATGCTTCCACGCACGGCAAACTGGCCCGGTTCATAAACATAATCGGTTTCTTTGAGTTCGAAATCGCGCAGGGTATGAACTACATCGGTCTGAGCAATCTGCTGGCCTACAGCCAGTTTCATTATCCGTTCATCCAGATTCTGCTTAGCCACAACGAGTTCTGCCAGTGCATCGGGATAAGTGACTACCAGGAAATGTCCTCCCGAAGAGAGGCGCGCCAGCACCTCTGTACGTAGGATTTCGTTCGCTGCATCACGCTGCCCGTATTTCACGGCACGCCGATAGCTGGAAGGAAAGAAGAAGACCTTCTCCTGCCCCATCATCTGAGTGAGATCATGATAAAAATAGCCTGCTTCATCGGCATCATCCAGCACGAAGAGTACCGAACGCCTCATCTTCCCCTGCAGAGAAGCAAAGAAAATCGGAGCCGAAGAGCACAGCAAACCCTGGAGAAAAATGGAATGAACCGACTTCTTCCCCATCAAATCAAAGAGGGCATCCGCCTGTGGCGAACGCCCGTATGTTTTTTCTATCTTTTGGATTTCCATCCAAGTACTGATTAGTGATTACTGATTACTGAATAGTGATTACAGAGTATTAATCCTTCTTCGGATATTTCTTGAACCAGCCATCCAGGCGCAGTCGCATCACGCCAAAGAAAGCCTCACCGAAGATGCCACCACTCATCTTGCTCACACCTTCACGACGGTTAACAAAGATGACAGGCACCTCCTTGATCTTGAAACCTATTCGATGAGCCGTATATTTCATCTCTATCTGGAAAGCATAGCCCTTGAAGCGGATAGCATCCAAATCTATGGTTTCCAATACCTTACGTCGGTAGCAGACGAATCCAGCTGTGGTATCATTCACCTTAAATCCGGTTACGATACGTACGTATTTAGAAGCGAAATAGCTCATCAATACGCGCCCGATAGGCCAGTTGACCACGTTCACACCCGAAATATATCTTGAGCCTACAGCCACATCATACCCCTCATCGTGAGTTGCCGCATAGAGACGAGGCAAATCATTAGGATCATGACTGAAGTCGGCATCCATCTCGAAGATGAAGTCATAGCCCTGCTTCAATGACCATTTGAAGCCCATGATATAGGCAGTACCCAAACCGAGTTTACCCGAACGCTCCAGGATATGCAGACGACCGGCAAACTCATTAGCCATCAAGCCCTTAACAATGGCAGCTGTACCGTCAGGACTTCCGTCATCGATAACGAGGATATCAAACTGCTTTTCGAGACCGAAGACAGCACGGATGATTTTCTCGATGTTTTCCTTCTCATTATATGTAGGAATGATTACTATGCTATCACTCATAACTTCTTCTAATTTTAATGATTCTGATACTAAATAATGTAATACAGATGCAAAATTACAACTTATTTTTGAAATAACAAGCGAAAAACCGAAATTATTGGTCCGGATTCTCTACAAAGCCCTGATATTTCTTGTCAAGTCCGTTCATAATCGCCTCATAGCTCTTATTCATCTGGTTCTTGATATTGTCAGCTCCCTTGCCAATCGGCTCAATAGGCTCATGAATAGTGAGCTTCAGAGGATGCCAGAAAGCCCAGTAGATGTCCTTCATACGAGGCTTCACATCGAAACTGCCATTGATGGTAAGCGGACATACCGGTAACTGCAGTTCATCGGCAAGCATGAAAGCACCGCGGCGGAACACGCCCATGTGACCCGTAAACGTGCGGGCACCTTCAGGGAATACCACCAGCGACATACCCTCTTTGAGCACCTCGCGAGCACGGTCATAAGAAGCGCGGATCTTAGAAGGTCCGCTCTTGTCTACAAAGATGTGGTGCGCATACTCACAGGCGATACCGATGAGAGGCACTTTGCGCAAGCCCTTCTTCATCATCCACTTGAAGTTTCTGCCCAGGAAGCCGTAAATCAGGAAGATATCGAAAGCGCCCTGATGATTGGCCACGAAAACATAACTCTGGTTCTTCTTGAGATGCTCACGTCCCTCCACCTTTACAGGCAGGAGGAGGATGCGGACCCAAAGCCAGGACCAATACTTGCCGGGATAATAACCCCAGAAATGACCATTACCCAGCATGCATCCCAAAACAGTAGTTACACTGGTTAAAACGCTAGCCAACAAGAGGATTGGCAAGCATATCACAAGCTGATACAGACGATATAAGTACTTCATTTTTTATTTAAGAATGAATAATTTAACACTCAACATTTAACATTCAACACTCCTTATTTTCTCTTCAGTGTGATGACCACGATTTCTGCCGTAGCCCCTATGCGGATTGGAACGGTACCGCCCAGCCCCGATGTGGTATAGAGCTGGCAACCCTCCTCTTCGAAGAGGCCGTAATCATAAGGAGTAAACATCGACGGACGCAAGCCCAGGATACTGATCTGCCCCGCATGCGTATGACCGCTCAGCGTAAGCTGCGGTGCTACGACCAGCGAATCCTTCCTGTCAGGTCCTATCACATCGCCATCCTCATCCTTCTCCTTATTAATAGTAGAAGGCCAGGTCTCGCGCCATTGCTTCGGAATATGCTGCAGCATCAGCACGAAAGAGCCCGGTCTGATGCCATACAGCGCCTTCCTTACGTTGGTGCGCTTTGGTTTGTCATAGTTCTCTGTACCAGCTACATAGATGCTGTCAGCGCCTCTATGCACCGCCACATGTTCATTCATCAGCAGGCGCCATCCGCAACTCCGCTGGAAGTCCTGCATCCGCTTCTCTAATGCAGCTATCTCCTGCTCGTCATCTACATCCATATAATAGGTGTAATCGTGATTGCCCAGCACACTCATCACGCCGTCTCTGGCTTTCAGACTGCTGAGCAGCGCCTGATACTCAGGCAGTTCATCGGGTGTAACATTCTGTAAATCACCCGTAAAGCAAATCAGATCAGGTTTTTCGGCATTAATACTGTCGATATCGCGCTGAGGCAGATGACCACGCCAGCCATAGTATGACCCGAGATGGATGTCGCTGAACTGAACGATGCGATAGCCCTCGAAAGACTTCGGCAGATTGGGTACATAGATGGTGATACGCTTGACTTGCATCTTAGGAAAACCTTCGGTAAATCCGTAGATAAAGCAGATGAACGCCACCACTCCCACTACCAGTCCGAGGAGCTTACCCCAGTTGCGATGTCCGTGAAGGAGCCGCATACAGCACCAACCGAAGACACTGAACAGGCTGAAGACAAACTGCGGAACCGCACATACTGCCATCATCACAAACCAGATGTCGATGAGCACCGGATTGCGTGGCAGGAAGTTGGGCTGCATCGTGATATACGCGCTGTAGGCGATAACCACGAAAGCCGGCAACCAGAAGAGCACCCGCTGCCAGAGACTCTTCAGCCGTAACTTGCCATACCTTTTATATATCCACAGATACGGCAACAGGGTGAATACCACTACGGGTATCAATATTCTTGCTATCATTTCTTGATCAAACTTGATTGAAGATACGTTTTCATTGCCTGCACGGGCACTCCTCTGCGCTGTGCATAGTCGCGAAGCTGGTCGTCTCCTATCCGTCCCAGTTCGAAATACCGCGACTTGGGATGTGCAAACATCAGCCCCGAGACACTGGCATGAGGCGTCATCATTCCGCTTGTGGTGAGCCGGATGCCCACCTGACTCATATCGATGAGCTGGTCGATGATGAAGTTGGCACTGGTATCGGGCAGCGAAGGATATCCTATAGCCGGACGGATGCCCTGATAGCGCTCCTGATGCTGGTCTTCGATGCTCAGCTGCTCGTCGGGAGCATAGCCCCAGATGCTGCGTCTCACCTCTTCGTGTAACTTCTCTGCCGTGGCTTCAGCCAACCGGTCGCAGAGTGTCTGTGCCATCATATTGAGGTAGTCGTCCGAGCGATATTTCTTCTCCAGACCGCCATCTACCGTCGTGCAGAAGATACCCAGCCGGTCTGTTATTCCACTGCCCAGAGGACGGATGAAATCAGCCAGACAGAGATTGGGTTCTCCCTGAGCCGCCGGATGCTGCTGACGGAGCATCGGGAAGCGGACTTTCTGCCCTTCCAGCCAGATATCATCCCCCTCGCTGTTCGCCTCGAAGAGTCCGAAGACGGCATAGGTATGATATTCGCCTTCCCATGAATGGAGCATATCGAGCGCCTCAGCCTTCATTTTTTCCTTTTCCTCTCGAGGGTTGCCGCTCAATCCCCAGGCATGATAGAAATATAGCCAGTTGATATATGGCTCAATTTCGCTTATATTGTATACTATTCTTCGCATCCGATACGATATTTTATTTTACAATCCCCGTAAGATTTCTCTTTTTTCAGGAATTGTTTCTGAACTCCAGTTCCTCTCCTCTGCTGGCGGCATCAAACACGCCTTTGTCGTAGATCAGACGACCGTTACAGAAAGTCTGTTCCACTTTCCATGCAAACTCATCACCCTCTACAGGGCTCCATTTACACTTGCTCTGAATCACCTCTTCGGTCACCTTCCAAGGCTCTCCCTTGCGCACCACGACGACATCTGCCTTATAACCCGGACGCAGGAAGCCGCGCTGACTGATATGGAACAGACGGGCTGGATTATGGCACATCAGTTCAACCAGGCGCTCAATACTGATTACCTTTTCGTCAACAAGTTTCAGCATGCTTACCAGCGAGAACTGTACCATCGGCATACCTGATGCAGCCTTGGCACAACCGCCCTGTTTATCCTTCAACTGATGAGGAGCATGATCGGTACCTACTACAGTTATCTTACCATTACTCAGCGCCTTACGCAAAGCATCGCGGTCAGCAACGGTCTTTACAGCAGGGTTGCATTTGATGCGTGCGCCCTTTACAGCGTAATCTTTATCCGAGAACATGAGATGAGCCACAACAGCCTCGCCTGTAATATTTTCATCCTTACCAAAGAACTCCAGTTCCTTAGCCGTAGTAACGTGGGCGATATGGAGATGCGCCCCGCTTTCCTTAGCCAGCTGCACCGCCAGACGGCTGCTTTCATAGCAAGCCTCCTCGCTGCGTATTTCTGGATGATGTTCTACGGCAGGGTCCTCACCCCATTTCTGCTTAGCCAGCATCATGTTGTGGTTGATGATTTCGGTATCCTCACAGTGGGTCATCACCGGCAAATCCAGCTCTTTCGCCTTCTTGAAGATAGCCTGCAGTGCCTCATATTTATCCACCAGCATATTGCCCGTACTGGAGCCCATAAAGAGCTTGATTCCCGGAACGCGATGCGTATCGAGCTGCTCAAAATCATTTACATTGTCATTGGTAGCACCAAAGAAGAAACTGTAGTTCACATGACTCTTCTCTGCGCCCAGCTGCCGCTTTGCCTGCCAGGCCTCCAGAGTGGTAGTCTGAGGCACCGTATTAGGCATCTCGAAATAGCTGGTCACACCACCAAAGGCAGCTGCACGGCTTTCGCTCTCGATGTCAGCCTTCTGCGTAAGTCCCGGCTCACGGAAGTGAACATGATCATCAATCACACCCGGCAAAACAAAACACCCCGAGGCATCGATGACTTCATCGTAATTGCCACGGGGTGCCTCGCCTTCATATATCTCCTTGATAAATTCACCATCCAACAAGAGGTCACCCACAAAAGAGCGACCCTCATTTATAATGGTTCCATTCTTGATTAATTTCATATTACTAAACTTATAAAATGAAGAGTTTTACAAGATGTTAATGCCCAAGACCTTGAAAGAGCCCTGTTTCTACTCCTGACCTTCCTGTTTTTCAGGAATCGTAGGCGCAGCCAGTTCGTTGGCTGTAGGTGCCGGAGCCGCATCAGGATTTACCTGTGGAGCCGCCTCCATCTCTGGCTGCATGCCGCTCTGAGCATCTCGTGTACCGTTCATAATCTCCTGATTTTCTTGAGCTTTCTTATAATAGTCCTTTACATAAGGATCATTCTTGAAATAGTCGGTAGCCTTGCTCATGATATCCTCAATCCAAGGAGAGAGCATCGGATACTGGTTGCCCATCGTAACGAGGAAGAAGACGCCCGGTCCCAGCACATTGTTGAAGTTGTCGGTAACAAACGAAGTGATGAGCTTGTCTTCCTGCTCAGAGAGGCGGATGGATTCCTCGTTCAGATGCTTGTTGACAGCCACCATATCGCTACCGTTCATGATAGCCTGGTCGTGCTTGTGTACCAGTTCGCGCAACTGATTCTGAATCTGCTGGTATTTCTTGAAGAATCCGAAGAGTTTATCGTTCATAGGAGTACCGCTTACCACCTGCTGTGTATCATCGAGCTTCACCGTAATGCTTCCACTCTCCAGCACCAGCGGCAGCACAGGGTCATCATCCATGAAGATATTCGCCATCCTCATAGAGTCGACAGAACCCTGAAAATGGAACTGTCCGTGCACTACATCGCAAGAATCCACGTTCTTGAAATCGTTGTTTTCCAGTATCTTAAGGTACAGCATGCGTCCGTCCAGAGTACTTACGTTAGAAGTACCCGAGATATCGTAACTGTTGGCACAAGATGCAAGTGCCATCAAGGCAATGAATGCGTAAAATATTCTATTCATAAGCTATCTATATCACTTTCGGTGAACAAAAGTACAATCTTAATTTGAACTGACGAAATAAATTGCAGCAATTTAATTCATTCTTACAAGATTTATGTTTTGTTTGCACTCCTATTGCCCACCGAAAGCTTTTTTCTCGTCCTTTCTATATTACTGATTGTTTTCCTTCTTCAGTTCATGAGAGATGCGATGCGTGGTATACAGTTCCAGCAGGGCTGCGATGAGGAGGAAGACTACCCACTTATTATAGAAATAGGTGATATAGGTCTCATAATTCTCAAACCAGCGGCGCAGGAAAGCATACACCGTATCTACCATCGAGATGCCTGAGAGCACGAAGAAGATGTCTGCTACATACTGCATGCGCTTCAGGCGGTGGATAACCAGCGAAGGTCCCTCATAGAACTGCATCGCCTGCATTACACTGAAGAGTATGGTGCCCAGCAGGAACCCCCAGCTCGTTACCTGCACCAGCTGCGGATGTGAAAAACCAAATGCGAAGCAAGCCGCACCGACAACCATCAGCACGCCGCCCAGCAAGAAAATAGCACTTTCCAGTTTACTCAATTGTTTCATTTTCGTCTTGTTCGTTAGTTTTTTCCGGAATATCCGAACTCAATACAAAGATGTCTTCATCATCAGCCTTCATGAAATAACGCTGGCGGGCTATCTTCTCAAATGCCCGCACACCATGCTGCATATCGCGCAGGGTATGCTTGTCGTTTTCATACTGCTCACGATATTTTTCTATCTCCGAACGGAGCGTAGCTATCTCTATCTGGTACTTAATGTGCTGTCTTACACTGTTGTCGTCAACTACACCAACTACCAGAACACCCGCTACAATCACTATAAGATACTTATAATGAGCGAGATAATTCCATATAATACCAAGTTTTTTACTCATTTCTTCCGAATTTGTTTGCAAAGATAATATTTTTTTGTTATCTTTGCATCATCAATTAAGAAAAAATAATGGAAGAGTATATAGTTTCTGCAAGAAAGTACCGTCCGATGACCTTCGATTCGGTTGTCGGACAGAGTGCATTGACCACTACTTTGAAGAATGCAGTGAAGAGCGGCAAGCTGGCGCACGCCTATCTTTTCTGCGGTCCGAGAGGTGTGGGAAAGACCACTTGTGCCCGCATTTTTGCGAAGGCAATCAACTGCGAGCATCCTCGTGAAGACGGCGAGGCATGCAACGAATGTGAGAGCTGCCGTGCCTTCAATGAGCAGCGTTCCTACAACATCTTCGAGCTGGATGCTGCCAGCAACAACGGTGTTGACCAGATTAAGGTTCTGATGGAGCAGACCCGCATCCCGCCTCAGGTGGGCAAGTATAAGGTGTTTATCATCGACGAGGTCCACATGCTCTCTACAGCTGCCTTCAACGCCTTTCTCAAGACGTTGGAAGAGCCGCCTCAGCATGTCATCTTCATCCTCGCCACTACCGAGAAGCATAAGATTCTGCCTACCATCCTGAGCCGATGCCAGATTTACGACTTCGAGCGAATGACGGTAGCCAATACCATCAACCACCTGAAGATGGTGGCTGAGAAGGAAGGCATACAATATGAAGAGCAGGCGCTCGCCGTGATAGCCGAAAAGGCTGACGGAGGTATGCGCGATGCCCTCTCTATCTTCGACCAGGCTGCCAGCTTCTGCATGGGCAACATCACTTACCAGAAGGTAATCGAGGACCTGAACGTGCTCGACAGCGACAACTATTTCCGTCTGGTAGATCTGGCTTTGGAGAATAAGGTGGCCGAGATGATGGTAACACTCGACGGCATTCTGAGCCGCGGTTTCGATGGCGGCAACATGATTCAGGGTCTTGCCCAGCACGTGCGCAATGTGATGATGGCGAAGGACCCTCAGACCCTGCCTCTGCTCGAAACCAGCGACGACCAGAAAGCCAAGTTCCAGGCTCAGGCCCAGAAGGCGCCTACACCTTTCTTATATAAGGCGCTGGAACTGATGAACCAGTGCGATATCCATTACCGCGCCAGCAGCAACAAGCGATTACTGGTAGAGCTCACCCTGATACAGATAGGCCAGATTACGCAGCCCGAGGATCAGGATGTGCCTAGTGCGGGGCGTACGCCCAATAGATTAAAATCCCTGTTTCAGAAACTCCTGGCTCAGTCTAAGCTTGCTTCTCAGGGTGCAGGTTCTGAGCCTTCTGGCAGCAGCGAAAACCGGTCATCACAGCCGGGAGCGTCTGCTGCTACAGCTACTGCTGTGCCTTCGTCAGGGGCACCGACAGCCGCTTCTGCAGCCTCTAATGCTGCATCTTATTCTGCATCTGCCACCGCAGCCGCATCTGCCTCTCCAGAAGGCTCAGCCGCTGCCGGAGCTGCTACTGATGCTGCATCACCTCACAAGCCACGACTCAAGAATATCAAGCTGGGCGGCATAGGCATGACTTTCTCTAACCTGAAGAAGAGGGAGGAGAACCAGCGCCGCCTGCACAGTCCGTATGATGATACCAATGAGGAAAAAGCGACCATCACGGGCGACCAGAACGAGTTCACCCAGGAGCAGGTGGAAGCAACATGGTTCAGTATGTGCATGAGAATGCAGAATAAGCTGGATTTCATAGGCTTAGCCAACCGCATGAAGAGTATTGTACCGAAGATAACCAACTATCCGCAGATTGAGGTTATCATCAACAACCAGCTCTTGCTAGACGACGTTTTGAACATCAAGAACCGCATTCTCAAGACTTTCGTCTTAGGTCTTCACAACAGCGAACTGAGCATCACCTACCGCCTTGCCGACCAGGAAGAGGTAGGCAAGGTTCTGACCAAGAATGAAGTTCTGGAACTTCTTATGGAGAAGAACCCTGCGATGAAAAAGCTCACAAAGGACCTGGATCTGGTCATGACATAGAAGATACTCCACACGATACGAAATTCTCCACTCCATGTAGGACAACCTATACGGAGTGGAGAAACTAGTACTATCTTCCCCAAATGCTGCCATTATACCCGGGCGTATGATGCCCAAGAGGTTATTCAGTATTCAGTATTCAGTTTTTTTCGCGATAGTTACCTTTTATATGGTTACAAATTGTAAGTAATTATTTTATATTATATATATATTAATATATATATAATATACTATCTATACAGAGAGTGGTAACAACAGCGAAAAAAACT
>ERZ791861.634-NODE-634-length-20310-cov-4.356801_pt1 | contig 20310 bp, 10 predicted proteins | sample MGYA00510283_ERZ791861 | MGnify/ENA primary metagenome ERZ791861 (study PRJEB30046, sample SAMN00792074) | human gut metagenome | study: EMG produced TPA metagenomics assembly of the A metagenome-wide association study of gut microbiota in type 2...
GGTGATAAACTCACTATGACTAGTAATAAAGTTATAAAGAATGTTCGCATTTACTTTAATTTTAGGGCAAAGATACGAAGTAATCAATTAATTCGTTACTTTTGCCCCAACAAAACAAAAAATAGGATATGATAACCTTTATTATTGCATTATTGGTTCTTGTAGGCGGATACTTTTTGTATGGAAGTTATGTGGAACGTGTGTTCGGTCCTGACAAGACAAGGAAGACACCTGCCCTGACCATGGCGGATGGTGTTGACTTTATTCCACTTCCTACTTGGAAGATTTTCATGATTCAATTTTTGAATATAGCCGGCTTAGGACCTATTTTCGGTGCTATAATGGGAGCGAAGTTTGGTACGGCGTCTTATTTGTGGATTGTTTTAGGTACCATTTTTGCCGGGGCGGTACACGATTATTTGTCCGGAATGCTTTCCATTCGGCATGATGGCGAGAGTTTGCCGGAAATTATCGGTCGTTACTTGGGCCTTCCCACAAAGCAGTTGATGCGCGGTTTTACGGTTGTGCTGATGATATTAGTCGGAGCGGTTTTTGTGGCAGGACCTGCCGGATTGCTTGCCAAACTTACTCCGGAGTATATGGATGTTACTTTTTGGATTATAGTCGTATTTGTCTATTATATGTTGGCTACATTGTTGCCGGTAGATAAGATTATAGGAAAAATATATCCGTTGTTTGCCATTGCTTTATTGTTTATGGCGGTGGGGATTTTGGTGATGTTGTTATGGAATCATCCGGCATTGCCCGAAATTACGGACGGGCTGCATAATACCCACCCTGCCGGATTACCAATTTTTCCTATCATGTTTGTTTCTATTGCTTGTGGGGCAATCAGTGGCTTTCATGCCACACAATCTCCGTTGATGGCACGTTGTATGAAGAATGAGAAGTATGGCCGTCCTATTTTTTATGGAGCGATGGTGACCGAAGGGATCGTGGCATTGATTTGGGCTGCTGCCGCTACTTGTTTTTTTCATCAAAATGGTATGGAGGAGAGTAATGCTTCGATTATTGTGGACAGCATAACCAAGGAATGGTTGGGTACGATAGGAGGTTTATTGGCTGTACTGGGGGTAATTGCCGCTCCTATTACCAGTGGAGATACCGCTTTACGTTCAGCTCGTTTGATTGTTGCCGATTTTATGCATTTGGAACAAAAAAGTATAGCGAAACGTTTATTGATTTGTATTCCTATTTTTGCGGTAACTATCGGTATATTGTTGTACAGTCAGCGTGATGCGGCAGGATTTGATATGATATGGCGTTATTTTGCCTGGTGTAATCAGGCTTTGTCTGTGTTTACTTTGTGGGCGGTCACTGTTTTTCTGGTACGTGCGAAAAAGAATTATTATATTACCTTGTTTCCTGCCTTGTTTATGACGGCTGTATGTTCTACTTATATTTGCATTGCTCCCGAAGGATTGGCACTTTCTGATTATGTATCTTATATAATCGGTGGTCTTTGCACGTTGGTAGCCGCTATAGGGTTTGTAAGTTGGTATAGGAAACAAAACAGCATAGTTTATGAAAAAATATAGAAAATCGATTTGGTTGCCTGTCGCTTTGTTGGTTTATACTACAGCGATGGCCGTTTATTTTATTCCGCGTAATACGGAAATAAGTGATACGGAAAAGTATCTCACAGTAGGTTTATCCTATATGATAATAGCGTTGTTATGGATTGTCCTTCGTAAGAAAGAAAAGGCGGAGGAAAGACGTGAACGTGATTTGGAAAATAAAAAATAACTATTAAACGACAACATTATGAAGAAAATTTTAGTCAGCTTGATGCTGTTGGTAATGACTGCACTGAGTGCACATGCTCAATTTGAGAAGGAGGTATGGTATGTGAATGCTTCATTGACAGGGCTTGACCTATCTCATAGCAAGAATGAGGGTACAAATTTTGGTTTCGCTTTGACCGGTGGTGCGTTTGTAGCCGATAATGTGGCTGTATTGCTGAATTTTAAGGGCAATTATGTAGAACATGGAATGGATGAAACCAGTATTGGTGCACAAGGACGTTATTATTTTTCCAGTTGCGGTATTTATGGAGGATTGGGAATGGCGTATAAGCACCTTTCTTGTGTAGGATTTAAAAAGAATCTGGTTTGTTTGACACCGGAAGTCGGATATGCTTTTTTCTTGGGCAGAAATGTGACTATTGAGCCGTCTGTATATTATGACTTGAGTTTTAGTGATATTTCAGAATTTAGTAAATTAGGCTTCAAGATAGGGTTCGGAGTTTACTTCTGATTGATGTAATTCCACCACAGATTACGCAGATTATTGAATGGGAGAATTCATTGAAATTCAATCTATGTAAATCTGTATAATCTGTGGTGGAAAAACTTTTTATGTGAGATTAATGCGCATAGAGATGCGTGAACGGAATTTCTTTACCATCACTACCTGTTACTTTTAATTTCAGTTGTCCTCCGTTTTGGTCGAAATAACGTAATTCCATTGGATGATATCCTTTCGCCAATGCCTTTTGTCCCACTATTTCTTTAGGCCCGTGAGGTCCGTCATTGTCTACTATCTGTTCACTGTCTATGGTCAATGTACTACCATCGTCGGACAGGAGTGCAAAAGTGTAGATATCGTCTTGAGGAGCATTGAAATATCCTTTGATAATCAGTCCGATATTTCCTTTTACTTTTTTAGGAATCATAACGTCTTCCACTGGATAAGTACCATTGACCGGAGCTTTTTCTATTTCACTGCATTTATTTCCTTTAAATTCGTGCCATGTAGCTTTCAAACCCGGATTGGAAGGAGCGGCAGTTACAGAGGGGGTATATTCACTTTTGATGAAACGGGTCTTGGCTATGTCACCTTTCTTTCCATTAGGGCGGAAGGTGCAGAAAGTAAAGTCTGTGGTTTCAGTCACTTTGATGGGACCTTCATATACGGGAGATTGTAAAGTAGGAGTACTGCCATCAGTGGTATAGTGAATTTCCGCAGTGGGGTCAAGGCAAGTTACATTAATGGTTCCTTCACCGATAAAGGCGTTGACGGCATTAAAGCCTTCCAAATCGGGTATACGGTAATTGATACCCATGATATTGAGACGTTCAAACTGATCAGACAGGCGTTGTTTGAAGGCATTCCAGTCTTTTTGCTCCGGTTTGCTCCAACCTAATTCGGCAATAGCCAGCAAACGTGGAATGGCCATATATTGCATACGTGCGTTGGAAGGAATCCATTCGCACCAAATATTTCCCTGCACTCCTAAAATCAGCGACTGCTGCTCGGGAGTCAGGTTGTCTGTCGTATCCAGATTATAAATGCTTGCCATAGAATTCTTGTCTTCTGCATAATCCAAATAAAATTGTCCGTTAGGAGTGAAAATGACAGGGTTGCCTTGTGCCGTTGCCTTGGTCGCTGCATCTTTTACCCAGCTGCGCCACCACATTACGGTAGCTGTTTTAGACAATCCGCCTTCAATGATTTCATCCCAGCCTATCATTTCTTTGCCTTTCCCGTTAAAGAATCTCTCCATGTCATGAATGAACCATGATTGCAGTTCTTCTTCGGTTTTCAGATTATTGTCATGCATACGTTTCTGGCAGTCCGGACATTTTTTCCAATTGGTTTTTTCTACTTCGTCACCTCCTATATGTACATACTTATAGGGGAAAAGGGCTATCAGTTCTGCATAAACATTCTTGCAGAACTCCAATGCAGAGTCTTTCCCCGGACAAACAGGTGAGGAGAAGACGCTTCCCCAACCGGTTTCGTTAAAACAGGAAACACCTTCATAGTTACTCACAGCTGCCAGCATGTGTCCCGGCATATCAATTTCGGGAATAATATCTATGCCTCGTATTTTGGCGTATGCTATGACATCCTTGATATCTTCCTGAGTGTAGTAGCCTCCATATAGGGTGTCACCTTCTACGATGCGTATCTTGTCTTCGGGAATTGCCATATCCGGATTGTTATCAGTCTTTGACTGACGTATGCATTCGCGGTCATGGGAATTGAATTTGCGCCAGGCTCCTTTTTCCGTCAGTAAAGGATATTTCTTGATTTCGATACGCCATCCTTGGTCATCGGTAAGATGCCAGTGGAATTTATTCATCTTGTAAAGGGCCATGACATCCAGTAATTCTTTCACCTCATCTATTGTGTAGAAATGGCGGGATACGTCCAGCATGATGCCTCTCCATTCAAAGCGGGGGGCATCTTGAATGTTAACGGCCGGTATGGCCCAGTCTGTACCTTTAACAATTTCTTTAGATTCTATTTGCGGGGGAAACAGCTGTCTGAGGGATTCGATACCTGCAATGACACCTCCGTAAGAGTTACCTGTAATGTTGACCTTATCGCTCTCGGCTGTCAGGGTATAGGCACCTTCTTTTCCTTGAACATCCCCCAAGGCAAGGGTGATGGTTCCTTCGCCTTCTTTTACTTTAAGGTCGTAGCCTGTGGCACTGGAAAGCATATCGGCCAAATACTCGGCTGCGGGAATTAGTTCGGCGTCAATAACACCGATGGAGGTATTACTTTTCAATACAAAAGCACCGTTTGTTTCCTCCAGATGGTTGGTTATGGGTACAATGGATACCTCTTTTGTTACAGGGGGAGTACTGGTACATGCTCCCAACATCAATGTGCCTGCTAACATACAGGCGGTCATTAACTGCTTATGTGTACATTTGGTCATAGGATAATAAATTAGGTTATTGGACAAAGATAACAGAAATATTGGGAAAAACGATATTATTTGGCGGGATATTGGAAAGTAACCAGTACTCCTTTATGGTCTGTAGGCCATACGCCCAATGGTTCTATAAACTTGTCTTTAGATGTTTCCTGAACACGCTGTGCACGGACTATGGAATTTTTCGGACCGAAAATGGCGGCGTCTTTCACTTTCAACCCCTTTTCGGGATAATACCAAATGTAATCTATACGGTCGCGTTCATCTGCTTTGGGAGCCCAGGTTATTTTGTCGGCGGGCTTTGCCGGATTATCCGAAGGATAAGTGAAGCCGGGATAGTTTAATACATCTGGATAGAATTCTCGATAGGCGTCTTTCAATCCGGCTTCGTCTAACAGGACAGGAACTGTCCAGGGGATTACAAAGCCATGATGGTCATACAGGTCTTTGGTCTCTTCAGTCCAATCTTGATGTGACGGTTCATTAAAATCTCCTCCTAAAATGATGGTGTAGCCGGCTGCACGATCTTTTTTTGCCTGTTCAATGAATAGTCTGATGGCGTCATCGCGTTGTGAGGCTACATTTCTCTTTAATACTTCTTCTACGGTAGTGGGGATAGGGATTTCTTCCCAAGTAGAGCCATCATATCCGCGTACATTATAATAGGCGTCATCCAAATAATCAAGATGAGCGGTGTAGACTGCTATTTTCTGTCCGTTTATATCGGCTGTAAGGCGATAGATACTGCCGTGGTCATTCTTTTCGGGAAAAACGGTTAATGAATCAGTGATGGGGTATCGGCTTAACAGACCTGTATCATAGGTATAGAAGGAGTAATAGGTTTCTCCTTTTTCCTTTAATGATTGCACTAGGCGGGCAGTGAAATTGGTGTTTTCGTAATTACGTACTTCGCTCAATGTGACGAAGTCCGGACGAAGACGGGCTATTTCATTCACAATAGCGTCGTAACCACCGGGAATTACAGTTCCTTCTTGCCAAATGTTCCATTGAAGAACGGTGAATTCTTTCTCTTTTTGTGAACATCCCAATAGGAAAGGGAACAGCAAGAGTAGTAAAAAAAGTTTTTTCATATTCTGTTGATTTATAAGGTTGTTAATTCAATTCTAAATTTACTCATATTTTCGTTTAGATTGACAATGTGGAAAACATTAAAACAGATTTTTAGTAAAATGATTCTGCAATCATACCACAAAATGCTAAATTTACAGAACGGAATAAATCACTTTTAAATTCCCATTTATCATCTAGTGGTATATTGCGTATAATCATATTTAATAATTTGTGTCAGTTTGGACAATCAACGGTGAATAAAAAATCAATCAGGAGAATCCATCGCCAGTTTTTCACGTAAAAACTGTCCCGTATAAGATGCCGCACATGCTGCAACCTCTTCCGGAGTGCCCGCAACTACCAGATTTCCTCCCATATTTCCTCCTTCGGGTCCTAGGTCAATCACATGGTCGGCACATTTTATCACATCCATATTATGCTCGATAATGATAATGGTATGTCCGCGGCTGATTAAGGCTTCAAATGCTTCCAGCAGTTTCTTGATATCATGAAAATGCAGACCTGTGGTTGGTTCATCGAATACAAAAATAGTGGGTTGTGCTTTCTCTATGCTCAGAAAATAAGCTAGTTTTACGCGTTGGTTCTCGCCGCCGGAAAGAGTGGAGGAGGCTTGTCCTAACTTTATATATCCCAATCCCACTTCTTGTAATGGAATTAGTTTCTTCACTATCTTTTTTTGATTGTATTCGGCAAAGAATTCAATGGCTTGATTCACTGTCATTTCCAGAATGTCATAGATGCTCTTGTCTTGGAATTTTATTTCCAGCGTGTCGCTCTTGAAACGTTTTCCATGACAAGACTCACATTCTAGTACCAAATCTGCCATAAATTGCATTTCAACGGTTACCGTACCGTCACCTTTGCATTCCTCACAGCGCCCGCCTTCGGTATTGAATGAGAAATATCCGGCAGTATATCCCATTTGCTTGGCAAGAGGCTGTTCGGCAAAGAGTTTTCGTATTTCGTCGTATGCTTTTACATAGGTTACCGGATTGCTGCGTGATGATTTTCCGATAGGATTCTGGTCTACAAATTCAATATCTTTCACCAGCTGTACATCTCCTTCCAAAGAGATGAACTCACCCGACCGTTCGCTAGCTTCACTATATTCGCGTTTCAATGCCTTGTAAAAGACATCACGTACCAACGTACTCTTCCCCGAACCGCTGACTCCCGTAACTACCGTCATTACATTCAGTGGAAATTTTACGTCAATGCCTTTAAGGTTGTTTTCACGCGCACCTTTTATTTCTATATAATTGTTCCACGGACGATGACATCGGGGAATCTCTATGTTTTCTTCTCCCAACAAATAGCGCACCGTATAACTGTTACTGTTTCTTTGAAGATCGTTCATGTTGCCTTGATATACTATTTGTCCTCCTAAACGTCCTGCTTGAGGACCGATATCAATGATATAATCGGCAGCACGGATTATTTCTTCATCATGTTCTACCACTACTACGGTGTTTCCCAGCTCCTGTAACTGACGAAGTACTTTTATCAGCCGGTCGGTGTCACGGCTGTGTAATCCGATACTGGGCTCGTCCAGGATATAGAGTGAGCCTACCAAGCTGCTGCCTAATGAGGTGGCCAGATTGATGCGCTGGCTTTCACCGCCGGAGAGCGAGTTGCTGAGACGGTTCAGTGTAAGATATCCCAAACCCACATCCATGAGGAAGTTGATGCGGTTGGTAATTTCCGTTAAGATCCGTTTGGCGATGGCTGTGTCATGTGCATCTAGTTCTAGAGTGCGGAAGAATTCTTTTAAGTCGTGAATAGGTAAGTCAACCAGTTGAGAGATGGATTTTCCACCTACTTTTACATAACCGGCTTCTTTTTTCAAGCGTGTTCCGTGGCAGACAGGACAAATAGTTTTTCCCCTGTATCGTGCCAGCATCACACGATATTGTATTTTATATTGGTTTTCTTCCAGCATTTTGAAGAAAGAATCTATACAGGCCTTATTTCTAGGTCCATGCCATAAATAATCTTTTTGTTCCTGTGTCAGTTCATAATAAGGGGCGAAGATGGGGAAATCGTGGGCGGGAGCTTCATGAATGAATTCCTGTAGCCATTCCCCCATCTTTTCACCACGCCAGCAAAGGACAGCTCCGTCATATACACTCAGAGCACGGTTTGGAATCACCAGATGTTCATCTATACCTATCACTTTACCGAAGCCTTCGCATTCGGGACAAGCGCCGAGAGGGGAATTGAATGAAAACATTTGGTCATTCGGTTCTTCGAATTTAATTCCGTCGGTCTCGAATTTAGTGCTGAAAGAGAACAGCTGCGTACTTCCGTCAGCAGAGTAGAAGCGGAGGAGACAATTCCCGTCTCCCTCGTACATGGCCGTTTCGGCAGAATCGGTGAGGCGGCTGATACTGTCTTTGCTATCATCGGCTGTCATGCGATCTACCAGCAGATAGATGTTTTGTTTTTTATCTTCGGCAGCTGTTTGTTGCAGAAAATCTTCTATACAGACTATTTCACGGTTCACCTCTATACGGGTAAATCCTTGTTTCAAGTCCATTTCCAGTTGCTGGAGCAGTGTACGGCCTTCACGGGGCATCATAGGAGTGAGAACCGTGTATTTCGTTCCTTTAGGAAAGGAAAGCATACAGTTTACAATATCTTCAATGCTATGTTTTTTCACCAGTTGCCCGCTAATGGGGGAATAAGTCTTCCCCACGCGTGCATAGAGCAGTCGCAGATACTCATATATTTCGGTGGAAGTACCCACGGTGGAACGAGGATTGCGGCTGTTCACTTTTTGCTCTATGGCGATAGCGGGTGGTATACCTTTGATGAAATCACACTCAGGCTTGCTCATGCGGCCCAGAAATTGGCGGGCGTATGATGACAGGCTTTCTACATAGCGTCGCTGACCTTCAGCGTATAATGTATCAAAAGCCAAGGATGATTTTCCGGAACCGGATAGTCCCGTGATGACGACCAGCTTGTTGCGTGGAATGTTTACATCGATGTTTTTGAGGTTGTTTACCTTTGCTCCTTTTATGGATATATAGTTACTTTCTGACATTCTTTATTGAATTTGGTTTAATATGCAAAGATAATTATAAGTTTTCTTATCTTTGCAAGCGTATTAAACAAGAATAACAAAATGAGAGCAAAAACTATTCTTCTTTTATTGATAGCACTACTTTTTACTTCTGTTGTCAGTGCTCAGACACGTTATCCTAAACGTGAGTTCCGCGGTGCATGGATTCAGTGTGTGAATGGACAGTTCCAGGGAATGCCGACAGAGAAGATACAGCGGCTGTTAATAAATCAACTAAACAGTCTGCAGGGCGCAGGCATTAATGCGATAATTTTTCAGGTACGTGCAGAAGCCGATGCCTTGTATAAATCTTCTTATGAGCCGTGGAGCCGCTTTCTTACAGGAGTGCAGGGCAGAGTGCCTTCACCTTACTGGGACCCGATGCAGTTCATGATTGATGAATGCCATAAGCGTGGAATGGAGTTCCATGCCTGGATTAACCCTTACCGTGCCAAGACAAAGGGAACTACTGCCTTATCACCCATTCATCCGTATAATAAGAATCCGGAACGTTTCGTGAATTATGCTGGTCAACTTTATTTTGATCCGGCTTTGCCCGAAAACCGTAAATACATTTGCAAGATTGTGCGCGATATTGTTACCCGTTATGATGTGGATGCCATTCATATGGATGATTATTTCTATCCTTATCCCAACCCGGGCGAAGATTTTCCTGATCATGTCAGTTTTGCGCAATATGGTCGCGGATACAGTAATAAAGCCGATTGGCGCCGTGACAACGTGAATGTGCTGATAAAGGAAATTCACGAAACTGTGCGCGAGTGTAAGCCGTGGGTGAAGTTCGGTGTTTCTCCTTTTGGTATCTACCGCAACAAGAAAAATGATCCGAATGGAAGTGATACACGCGGTCTTCAGAATTATGATGATTTGTATGCAGATGTGCTGATGTGGATTAATAATGGTTGGGTAGATTATAATATCCCTCAGATTTATTGGGAAATAGGTCATCCTGCTGCCGATTATGACAACTTGATACATTGGTGGGCAAAACATGCCGCTTCGCGTCCGTTATTTATCGGTCAGGATGTGATGCGTACGGTGAACAAGGCGGATGCCCGTAATCCGTTACAAAACCAGATGCCTGCCAAAATGAAGTTGCAACGGTCGCTTCCTACCGTGCAGGGAAGTTGTCAATGGTATGCTGCTGCAGTGGTGGATAATGCCGGCAATTACCGCACTATGCTGGAGAAGGAGTATCATCGTTATCCGGCTTTGATTCCTGAATCTCCTTTTATGGACGATAAGGCTCCAGGTAAAGTAAAGAAGGTGAAGATGGTATGGACGTATGAAGGTCCGGTACTCTTCTGGACAGCTCCGAAGGCAAAGGACGAGATGGACAAAGCTGTACAGTATGTGGTTTATCGCTTTGATAAAAAAGAAAAAGTCAATTTGGATGATGCTTCCCATATTGTAGCCATTACCCGTGACCATTTTTATCCATTACCTTATAACGATGGAAAAACGAAGTACCAGTATGTAGTGACAGCGTTGGATCGTTTGCACAATGAGTCGAAGGGTACTAAAAAGAAAGTAAAACTGTAAGAAGCGGGAGTGTTTCTTTAATTTTAGATTTTATTTTTACTGCCACTGCCTGGGTATTATATTCACGTCCTATCGATGAATAAAGAATTCCGGGGCAGTGGCAGTTGATTTGTATGCCGCCTGTTTTCCGGGTGCTATATTGTTTATGTTGAAATCAGGAAAAGGTTATAACATCTGTAATCCATCTATTGCGGCTTTATCTAATCAGTGATGACAAAGAGTTGATGATTATTTCCGGAGCCGATCATACGGATTTTTTTGATGATTTCCCATAATCGTCCTATTCTCAGTAAAGCAGGAACCCTGCCACTCCGCAAAGTATAATCATTAATATAGGATTGATTTTGTATTTCCGTGTACCTATAAAGGTTACTAGAAAAATAATTATACTGATGATGAATTGATACAAATCTATTTGATAACTGCCGAAGTTTTCAGCATTCATCAAGACGAGTGCAGCTGCTGCCAGCAGACCTACTACTGCCGGACGCAACCCTTTGAATACGGCTTCTACAACCGGATGCTTTTGGTATTTCAAGAAGAACCGGCTGATGATTACCATTAATATGAACGATGGAAAAACTACAGCAAAAGTAGCTATGCAAGAACCGAATATAGCCCAGCTTTCATTGTAGCCTGCATTCAATACCGCAGTATATCCCACATAAGTAGCAGAGTTGATGCCAATGGGACCCGGTGTCATTTGGCTGATAGCGATGATATCTGTAAATTCGCTGGCACTGATCCAATTATATCTTGTTACTACTTCTCCTTGTATCATGGACAACATGGCATAGCCTCCTCCGAAACCGAAGAGCCCTATTTTACAGAATGTGTAGAATAAATATAGAAAAATCATTTGGATGAATATTTATGTTTGTACTTGCCATATATAAAACCTCCCACGCCCGCTATTATGATAATGTAGACTGGAGACACGTCCAATACCCAGATAAGCAATGCGGATACTATTGGTATCCAGACAGTGTAACGGTTTATCTTGGCGGATTTTGCCATGGAGAAAGTGGGAGCTGCAATAAGGGCTACTACCGCCGGGCGAATTCCCTTGAATATATTCTCTACAATTGGGTATTGTTTGAACTGTTGAAAGAACAAGGCAATTGCCAATATGATAAAGAAAGAGGGGAGTATTGTGCCTAAAGCCATTGCCAATGCTCCACGGAATTTACGCAATTTATATCCGATAAATATGGCAATATTTACAGCAAATATTCCGGGTACAGACTGAGTGAGGGCTAATAAATCAATAAAATCCTCTTTGTCAATCCATTTTCGTTTGTCCACTATTTCATCTTGAATTAGGGGAACCATAGCATATCCTCCGCCAATAGTAAATAGTCCTATTTTTAGGAAGATAAGAAATGATTGTAAATAGAAATTCATTTTTTTAATTTTGTTTCATATAAGTGCTTGGTGGAACTCCGTAGTATTTCTTAAATGTATCCGTAAAATATTTGGGATCACTGAATCCCATCATATCCGAAACTTCGGATACGGTATAACGTTTGCTTTTCAATAAAATGCTAGCTTCGTTCATACGTACTTTACGTATAAAGTCACTGGGCGAATCATTGGTTAAGGCCTTTATTTTATTGTATAAACTACTCCGGCTCATATTCATTGCATCACATAGGTTTTCTACGTTCATTTCTTTGTTTATACTACTTTTTATGATGTCGGTAGCTTTTAAAAGAAATTCCTGTTCCAAACTGACCGTCGGATCATCTGATACCTCGTCTGCATTGAATTTGAATTGTGAGAAACGCTTTTTCATGATTTCCCTGTTCGCCAGAACGTTGGTTATGTTTGCTTTCAGTACTTCCATGTCAAATGGTTTGACTATGTATTTATCGGCTTTGGTCTGTAAGCCTTTGATAATACTTTCTTTATCGTTCAATGCGGTCAGCAATATGATAGGTATATGACTGGTTTCAATATTACTTTTCAATATATTGCACATTTTGTTTCCATTCATGATAGGCATCATTACATCCGACAGTATCAGATCAGGTTGTCGCTCTTTGATAAAATCCAGTGCTTCTTGCCCGTTTCCTACATCAGACACATGATAATCTTCCGATAGTGTATGCAATAGGAAAGTACGCAATTCCATATTATCTTCCACTATCAGAATGGAAGCGGCATGTGTTTTGACCGGCTTGTTTTTGATCTCTTTCACCAGTTCTTCCGGATTGCCTTCGATGACAGGCAGCGGGTCAATTACATCAGCTTTTTTGAATATACGGTAGTTGTATTTCCGACTTTTGATAGGGAATGCCAGTTTGAAGGTAGTTCCTACATTCTCTATACTGCTCATTGATATTTTGCCGGCATGGCTTTTTATCAGTTTGTAGGTAAGCAGCATGCCGATGCCGCTTCCTGTGATTTGCAGATTGATGGCATTATTCCCTCTGAATAGGCTTTTGAACATTTCCTTTTGTTCATTGGCGGGGATCCCGATTCCTGTATCTGTAATAGTGATGAACCAATGACTTTTATTTTTCTGAGTTTGCACAGTGACATTGCCCCCCTGACAGGTATATTTCAAGGCATTTGTCATCAGGTTACGGATAATGGAATCCATCTTGTTTCTGTCCAGCCATACTTCCTGGCTTTCGAAATTAGTTTCAAATATGATATTTATCTGTCTTTTGCGGGCATATAAATTGAACTGTTCCAAATAGTTTTTGATATAGTTGTTCAATTCGTATCGGGATACATATACAGTGGAGGTATACAGTTCCTCTTTTTCAAAATTAATCAGATTACTGGCTAACTCAGACAGATTGTCTGTATTTTGTATAGCTAGGTTGATATTGATTCTTCCCTGTTCGGACAGGTTTTCGTTTTTAAGAATCTCTCCCAAAGGAGCTTTTATCAAAGTCAGCGGTGCACGTATATCATGCGCCGTGTTGATAAAGAACCGGATTTTTTCTTTTGAATTGTTTCTGTCTTTCCTAAGCCACAAATAACGTAAGACAATTACTCCGACCAGTATAAAAATGATCAGATAAAGAATGCCTGCCCAAAAAGTAGCCCACCAAGGTGGGGTTACGGTTATGAAAAGTGAACGTTCTTCTAACAAATGGTGATCATCCATCAGGATGGCTCTCACTCTTAATTTATACTTACCGGGACCGATATTAGTGTAACGTATGCGGTTATCGTTCGTGAGTGAAGTCCATTCATCATAAAACCCTTCCAGTTTCCAGAAATAGACGATGTTGGAGGGATTATCATAATTGATGGAAGACACATCCAATGAAAAAATATTCTGGTCGTAATTCAGTATGATATGCCGGGTATCATCAATTTCTTCTTTTAAAGGGGAACCTTTTTCACCGGGCATTACTTTCTGATAGAGCAGTCGGAAATTATCAAATACCATTTTGGATTTGAATTGATGAGGCAGCGTGACGGTATCTGCCAGTTCAATGGCTCCGTCTCCACATCCGAAAATAAATTTTTTATCGCGTGTATGTACTCCGGCAGCTTGGTTAAAGCTGGTAGACATCAACCCTTGTTCTTTTGTCCAGTTAGAGAATATTTTTTCTTTTGTTTTGAAACGGGTCAACCCTTTTTCTGTACTAATGATCAAATCGTCTTCCAGAGCAGACAGTATGCAATGAATATTATTAGATATCAGAGCTGAATTATTGACATGGTAATTAGTTACTTTTTCTGTATAATTGTTGTAAATCCATATACCGGAACCATGTGTACCAATGAAAGTGATGTTCTTTTTACTTTGATAAATAGTATTTATGCAGCCTAGTTCGGAGTCTAGATTCACCGCTTTGAGCTCTTGATTGACTTTATTGAACTGATACAATCCATTGATAGTTCCTATCCATAAATTGTGGGCGTCCTTATTGGTGATATAGGTGATAGGGAAATCCATTTTATAACAATGCATTTCCTTTGTATCCATATCATAACTTTTTAAATTGTAATATCCTCCGGCCCAAATCAGATTATCCCAATCCTTATAAATACAACGAATATATTTATCCGGTTTTATGGTGTCATCATTTAATGTCTGGGGAATAAAATATTGTGTGGTCATGTTTTTCTTATCTATTTTGTACATTCCCGACATATATCCTCCTACTAAAATAATTCCTGGCCGGGATTCACATATAGAGATAAATACATGATTTTGATTAGGTGTGTCATGCTGATAAGTTGATAATAAATTCGTCCATTGTTTGGTGGAAGGACGGTAGCAACATACGCCATTATTGGTCGCATACCAAATATCTCCTTCAGAATCTTCCAATATATAGTTCACTTGGTTATCTATCAGTGAGTTGGGATTGTCGTAAGAGTGCTGTATCCATTTATATCCGGGATATTTCTCGGAATATACAGTAATTCCTATAGGATAGACTGCCATCCATAATTTTTGATCATCATCAATATAGATATCATTAATGATATTACCGTTCATTTTATTGGAATGGTTGTGGTCGACATTTAGAAAATTTGTCAATTCGTAAGTGCCCAAGTTTAATTTATATACGCCTGCGCCATTAGTTGCTATTAGCACCTCGTTTTCATTTTCTTTACTTGCTATGATAGAGTTGACATTAATGTCTTGTAGTCCGTTGTGTACATCAATCAGTTGGCGGCTATGGATATTGTATAGATAAATACCATCCAGCAAGGTACCTATTACTAGCATTTGGGTTTCCGGATGAAAATAGATGTAGTTCACTATATGAAAATTATCCAGTTCCGGATGCTTGATTGTTTCTAATCGGCCATGATTCAGTTTTGCACAGTAAATCTTGTGGCTGGATGCCAGAAAATATTGGTTGTTCGTAGATTTTGCAATATATGTGATTTCTTCCTTGATAGGACTTTCCAGTTGAATAAGTTCATGGGTATCTATGTCGAAAAGATATTGTTTGTTTTTAGTGCAAAGCAATATATTGTTGTCTTTGGAGTCAAGAAATGAAGCGGTGAGCGGCAGTCCGCTGTTGCTTTTGTCCTTACTGGCAAAATCGCAAACTAGTTCAAATTTATCTTGTAAGGAATTGTACCTGAATAGATGACCGGTTTTTCCTATCTCCCAAACCACTCCTGCCGTATCTGTTTGCAAAGTGTTCAAGTTAGGAAAAAAGTTCAATAGTTTTCCGTTGGCTGTTAAGCTATAGTGTGTGTATTGTTTTCCGTTGTACCTGTCTATTCCTTCGTGAGTGAGAAACCACATATAGCCCTTTTTATCTTTTCGTATAGATAAAACTCTACGGCTGCTCAAACCATTCTGAGTATCCAGATACTGGTATAGTTGAGCAACGGCAGGTGTTACCAAAATAACAAAAAGGCATATAAGTAAAAGAATTCTTCTCATATTATTAGGAGGCAAAATCCTTACAAAGTTCGTAATTTCCCTTAACATATCAAAATCTGTTATATACAAAAAAAGCGGTAATCAGTATGACTCACCGCTTTTTTAGTAAATATAACAAATCGTTTTTATTTTTTGTTCATCTCAATCCATTTTCTAGCATTGACAAATGCTTCCATCCATGGAGTAATCTGATCGTTCTTTATTCTATCAGCCGGATAATAAGCATTTTGCCATGGGAAACAAGAGCGTTCCAGATGAGGCATCATGGCCAAATGGCGACCGTCAGGGCTGGCCAGACCGGCTACGCTGTAATCTGAACCGTTCGGATTGCCGGGATACTCATCGTATGAGTATTTCAATACAACATTGTATTTATCTTCATGATATGGCAATGAGAATTTACCTTCTCCATGGGCTACCCAGATGCCAAGCTTGCTTCCGCTTAACGAACCGAACATGACGCTTCTATTCATAGGAACAGTAACACCTACAAACTTGGATTCGAATTTATGTGAATCATTGTGCAGCATTTTCGCTTTCTTGGTGAAGTCTGGGTTAATCAGGTTTAATTCTATCATCAGCTGGCAGCCGTTACATACGCCCAATGACAATGTATCTTTGCGTGCATAGAAGTTATCCAATGCAGCTTTGGCTTTGGGATTGAACAAGAAAGCTCCGGCCCATCCTTTGGCAGAGCCTAAAACGTCCGAATTAGAGAACCCACCGCAGAATACGATGAAATTGATGTCCTCTAATGTCTCACGTCCGCTGACCAGATCGGTCATTGTTACATCCTTCACATCAAATCCTGCCAAATAGAGCATGTAGGCCATTTCGCGTTCGCCATTGGTTCCTTTTTCACGGATAATAGCCGCTTTGATACCTGTCGGAGTACGACGGTCGGGGTTAAGGCCGAATTGTGAAAGTTTGCCGGTGAATGATTTGTCGAATACAAATTCCAAAGGTTGTTTCTTGTAGTTCTCGAAACGTTTTTTGGCGCAGCCGTTCATGCTCTGCTTGCGGTCTAGCAAGTAAGAGGTAGAATACCATACATCGCGCAGATAGTCTATGCCGAACTGGTAAGTCGCATCTCCCTTTTCTACCAGGATATGTCGTTCTTCAGTCGGTTTACCTAATTTTACGTAGCCTATGCCTGCGTCTTCCAAGATTTTTTTCACTTCTTCTTTGTGCTTATCTTTTACCTGGATAACAATACCCGGATTTTCGGCGAACAATATCTTGATAATGTCATCTTCCTTAATCTTGTTCAGGCTGATTTCCATACCACCTTCCATATTCGAGAAGCACATTTCAAGCAGTGTAGTAATAAGACCACCGGCAGAAATATCGTGACCGGCCATAATCAGACCTTTATTTACTAATTCTTGTACAGCCAGGAATGCGTCGCGGAAATATTCAGGATTTTGTACAGTCGGTACATCGTCACCTACTTTGTTCAGTGATTGTGCAAAAGCAGAACCTCCCAGACGTAACTTGTCAAAACTGAAATCAATATGGTAGATAGTGCTCTTTTCATCATTTACCAATACAGGAGAAACCACTTTCTTCACATCCGAAACTTCACCGCCGGCAGAAACGATGACAGTTCCCGGACTGATGATCTTTTCACCGTTAGGATATTTCTGAGTCATAGACAAAGAATCTTTTCCGGTCGGTACATTGATTTGCAATGAGCAGCAGAAATCGGAAAGGGCTTTTACGGCAGTGTACAGGCGGGCGTCTTCACCTTCCTGTGCGCGGCATGGCCACATCCAGTTGGCAGACAAGGAAATGCTGTCCAATCCTTCCGCCATCGGAGCCCATACGATATTAGTCAGTGCTTCGGCTACCGACAAAACAGAGCCTGCGGCCGGATTGGCTAAGGCGGCTTGGGGAGCATGGCCTAGAGAAGTTGCTATACCTTTTTCGCCACGATAGTCGAGAGCTACTACACCACAATCGCTCAGAGGCAACTGAATTTCACCTTGACATTGTTGGCGAGCGATTTTACCGGTTACGGAACGGTCTACTTTATTGGTTAACCAATCTTTGCAAGCAACAGCTTCCAGCTGAAGTACGCGGCGGATATATTCATTTAATTTGGAAGTTTCGTATGAAACATTTTCATAATGGCGCTCTACGGTCTTGTCAACCATGTAGGTTTTCGGAGAAGAACCGAACATCTGATCTACTGCCAGATCGAACGGACGTACCCCATCGGTCTGTTCAAAGGCAAAGCGGGCGTCTCCGGTTGTTTCACCTACGGTATACATCGGCGCACGTTCGCGATCAGCAATTTTTTGTACATGTTCAATAGCCGACTCGTCAATCAGCAATCCCATACGTTCCTGAGATTCGTTGGCGATAATTTCTTTGGCAGACAAAGTCTGGTCACCGATAGGTAGTTTGTCCATATGAATTAATCCACCGTTTTCTTCTACCAGTTCGGATAAACAATTCACGTGGCCGGCCGAACCGTGGTCGTGAATGGAAACAATCGGGTTGTTATCTTCTTCACACAATGCACGGACTACATTATAGGCACGTTTTTGCATTTCCGCATTGGCACGTTGAACGGCGTTTAGTTCGATTCCCGATGAGTACCGGCCTGTCTCAACAGAAGAGACCGAACCTCCACCCAAGCCGATGCGATAGTTATCACCACCCATTACAACGACTTTATTTCCTTTTTCGGGATGTCCTTTCAGACAGTCGCGCTGAGTACCGTAACCTACTCCTCCTGCCAGCATAATCACTTTGTCGTATGCATACTTCTCGCCGTTTTCCTGGTGCTCGAATGTCAGTACAGAACCACAAATCAGCGGTTGACCGAATTTGTTACCGAAATCGGAAGCACCGTTGGAAGCCTTGATTAAGATCTGTTCCGGAGTCTGGTATAACCATTGGCGGACAGGAAGGATGTCTTCCCATTCGCGTCCCTCATCAGTACGGGGATAAGAGGTCATATAAACGGCAGTACCAGCAATGGGCCATGAGCCCTTGCCACCGCCCATACGGTCACGGATCTCACCACCGGTACCGGTAGATGCACCGTTGAATGGTTCTACGGTTGTCGGGAAGTTATGTGTTTCGGCTTTCAGTGAGATAACAGTCTTGATATCTTTGATAATGAAATAATCGGAAGTGGAATGATCGGCCGGAGAGAATTGCTCTACTATCGGTCCTTCGGCAAATGCTACATTATCTTTATAAGCGGAAATAATCTTGTTGGGATTTTCAGCAGTCGTTTTCTTGATCATCTGGAACAAGGAAGACTCCATTTCCTGACCATCAATAATGAATGTTCCGCCGAATATCTTATGGCGGCAATGCTCGGAATTGATCTGCGCGAAGCCGAATACTTCGGAATCGGTTAATTTACGTCCCAAATCTTTTTCAACCTTCAGCAAATAGTCCATTTCCTCACGGGAAAGTGCCAGACCTTCTTTTTCATTGTATTCTTCGAGGTTCTCGATGTGAACAATCGGCTGGGGTTTGATGTTGACTGTGAAAATCTCCTGGTTCAATCCCTTATACATACGTTGCAGCATAGGATCGTACTCGGCGTTTTCGTCTTTTACAGGGAAATATTCCTCAATGCGTAAGACACCTGTAAGACCCATGTTCTGAGTGATTTCTACAGCATTTGTACTCCAGGGAGTAATCATTTCCCGACGCGGTCCGATGAAGCAACCTTTCAGGTTCTCTTCGTTCTCTACAGTGGCTTCACCATAAAGCCAGCTTAATTTCTGAATATCCTCAGAAGCCAGTTCCTGGCTGACTTCTGTTGCTATTACACTTTTAGTGGGTGTTCTGAAAAATAGAATCATAGCACTTTTATAGTTGTTTTGTTAATTGAAAACTAGTTCTAATATCAAGGGTCTATTAATAAGGTGCAAAGTTATATAAAAGAGACGGGGTATGAAAGAATTTTGAGCGTAAATATAGGTACTTTCGTAAAAAAGTAGCATCTTTGCAGCATGAATTGGATAGAACAAGTAACCATACTCGATTTATTGGTGAAAGGGCTTATCGTCGGTGTAGTGGTTTCTGCGCCGTTAGGTCCTGTTGGGGTACTTTGTATACAGCGCACACTGAACAAGGGACGATGGTATGGATTTGTTACCGGTCTGGGAGCTGCCCTTAGTGATATAGGCTATGCCTTGATTACAGGTTATGGCATGAGTTTTATGGATGATTTCTTGGCAAAGAACCAAGTTTTGTTACAAATTATCGGCAGTATCATGCTGTTCTTTTTCGGTATTTATACTTTCCGTAGTAATCCTGTCCAGTCTATCCGTCCTGTATCTTCTACCCCGGGCAGTTATCTTCATAATTTTGTTACTGCTTTTTTTGTGACTCTCTCCAACCCCCTCATTATATTCCTGTTTATAGGTTTGTTTGCCCGTTTTTCTTTTGTGATGCCGGGCAGTCCCATAGGCTTTCAACTGGTGGGGTATTTGGCTATTGTATTGGGGGCTCTTCTCTGGTGGTTCGGAATTACGTATTTTGTCAATAAAGTAC
>ERZ791861.635-NODE-635-length-20290-cov-3.685397_pt1 | contig 20290 bp, 18 predicted proteins | sample MGYA00510283_ERZ791861 | MGnify/ENA primary metagenome ERZ791861 (study PRJEB30046, sample SAMN00792074) | human gut metagenome | study: EMG produced TPA metagenomics assembly of the A metagenome-wide association study of gut microbiota in type 2...
ATCATCGAGAGCAACACCAGCCTGCGGTTCCGTCTGAAAAATGGGCTGGAGCTGCGGGAGGGTATAGAAAGGACGGTGCGGTAATGGGCAACAGGAAGCTGCCCTTCGGGTACAAAATGGTCATGGGCGAAATAGTCGTTCATCCGCAGGAGGCACAGGCGGTGCAGGGCATCTATGCCCGCTATCTGGCCGGGGCATCCTTCAATGACATCACTGACCATCTGAAAGAAAAAGGGCCGCCCTACGATGCGGACAAGCCCTGGAACAAGAATATGGTGGCCCGTATTCTGGAAGACAGCCGCTACATTGGCACAGACCGTTTCCCGGCTATCCTCGACGCAGATCAAATGAAGGAAACCACCCAGCGCCGGTCAGAGCGTAAGCCTGCGGTGCAGATAACCGAAGCGCAGAAGACGCTGCGCCGCCTGTGCAACGGCAGGCCAAGCACGGCAGTGGAGTCACAGGTGCTGTCTCTGCTGAGCGGCCTTACGGCAGCGCCGGAGCAAATCAAGCCGCAGCCGCAGACAGTCAACCGTGGTGAGCTGGCCGAAATGGAGCGGCGATTTTCCGCAGCACTCACCACCAGCCCGGTGGATGAGAACAACGCTAAAGAGCTCGCCCTGCGGCTGGCAGGAATGCAATATAACACCATCGGCGGCAGTGAGTACGAAAGCCAGCGCCTGCGGCATCTGTTCACCGGTGCCGCACCGATGGCGGAGATCAATGTTGAATTACTGAAAAACACAGTGGCCCAGGTTTATGTCAAAAAGGGGCAGGCCAGCCTGTTGCTGAAAAACGGCCAGATCATCGAGAGGAGCCAGTGAACGTGGGGGAGAACAAGCCGAAGGTGATCGTGATACCCGCCGCGCCAAAGGACACAGGGCCTGTCGAGCAGCGGCAGCTTCGGGTGGCGGCCTACTGCCGGGTATCCACCAAAGAGGAGGATCAACTCAACAGCTACGAGGCGCAGAAAAACTACTACACCGATAAGATCATGGAGAATAAGTCGTGGACGATGGCCGACATCTTTGCGGATGAGGGCATCACCGGTACTTCGGCCAAGAAACGGGCAGAATTCATGAGGATGATGAAATGGTGTAAGCAGGGCAAGATCGACCTGATCCTCACCAAGTCTGTCTCCCGCTTCGCCCGCAACACGGTGGACTGTTTGAACTACGTCCGAATGCTGAAGGCGCAGGGCATCGCGGTCTACTTTGAAAAAGAAAACATCAACTCCATGGATGAGTCCACAGAACTGATGCTGACCATGATGGGAGCCTTTGCCCAAGCGGAGAGCGAGTCCATCTCCGGCAATATCCAGGCGGGCAAGCGCTACGCCATGCAGCGCGGTGAGGCTACCATTAACTACCACAACCTGTACGCCTATGAGAAAGGGCCGGATGGTAAACCGCGAATCATTCCAGAACAGGCCGAAGTGGTAAAAGAAATATATGCCCACTACCTCCGAGGAGACAGTCTCCCTATGATTTGCAGATACTTGGAGGCACAGCATATTCCCAACATCCGTGGCGGAACGACATGGGGACGTTCAGCAGTGCGCGGCATCCTCTCCAATGAAAAATATGTAGGTGACGTCCTGATGCAAAAGACCTTCCGGCAGGACTGTATCAGCCACAAGGTCATCCGAAACACAGGACAGCGCCCTATGTATCTGGTACAAAATAATCATGAAGCGATCATAGACCGCAAGACATACGACGCAGTGCAGACAGAGTTGGCGCGGCGCAACGCACTGAAAGGCAATACACAGAAAAGCACTCCCAGCGGCAGAAGCTGCTACACGCCGAAATATGCCCTGTCAGATCGGGTCATCTGCGGTGAATGCGGCACACTGTACCGCCGCTGCACCTGGGTCAACAGGGGAAAGAAGCACATCGTCTGGCGCTGCATCAGCCGCTTCGACTACGGCAAGAAATACTGCCATGATTCGCCCGCCGTGGATGAGCAGCAGCTCCAGCAGGCCATCCTGCGGGTTATCAACGGCGCAATGTCTGAGAAACCCGCACTGGTGCGGCAGGTCACGGAAAATCTACAGGTGGTGATACGCCCCAGCCGAAGTGAAGAACTTACCGTCGCAGAGATCGACAGAGAATTAGAAACTCTGGCACGGGAGTTCGATACCGCCTTCGTAGCTGCGGCCTCCGGCAATAGTGAAGACTATAGTGAACGGTTCAAGACGATCCTTGCCCAACAAGCGGAGCTGAAGGCCAAACGTGCCGAACTGGAACAACAGCAGGCAGAAGATGCAGAATTGAACAGCCACATGGCGAAGGCCGCCGATATCATAGAACAGGCCGACACTGCCATTACAGAGTGGGACGAATACCAAATTCGTGCGTTGGTAGAGTCGGTCAGGATATTGTCTAAAGATGAAATACTGGTGCGGCTAAAAAGCGGGATCGAGAAAATTGAAAAGTTACAGAAGTAGACATAGCTCATGAACGCTATAAGTATTATCTAACTGATGGTAGAGATTTTCCAAAATGGAAAGTTTCTTTTGCGGGGGAACATTTTCTAAGCATTGAGAAAGGCGGATGATTTCCATTTCATGTTCCAGTTTCGTTAACCGTCTTGAAATGACATCAAACTCCTTTGGCGTGTAGGTGCGGTTTGTCCCTTGGATGGAACAGTACTCCTTCCGCCAGCGGTAAAGTGCTCCTTGGGCACTGTGCAGCTCATGGGCGAGAGATTTAATGGATTCTCCGTTTTGATAACGCCAAGCTGCCTTGGTTTTAAATTCGAATGGATATTTTTTGGCATAGCACCATCTCCTTGCGTTAAGATATTGCTATTATAATGAATATCTTCCTTCGAAACCACTCGACGTAAAATCGTAAATCTGATATACTGAAAAGCAATGGCAAATATGTCTTAAAATTGCTCTGAACTTATTTGAAAAATCAGTTTTACGTTAGGAGGAAATGGAAGTGTCTAAAATTAACCAAATACAGACGGCTATTTTATCTCTTGGTTCTGGTGCATATCAAAAACTGATGGATTCGTATGTTATGAAAAAGTATGGTTTTTCAAATATTATGCCTTTGGGATCACATTCTGGAACCAATAAAGTGACAAAAGGAACTCCGGATTCATTTGTACAGTGTGCAGATGGGCGTTTTATTCTAATTGCTCATGGTTCTGTGGGAAATCACGCATACAACAAAGTCAAAGCGGATATCTTAAGCTGCTTAGATACGGCAAAAACAGGGATACCTATTGAAGATATTTCACAGATTATTTGTTGTCATACATCGACAAATTTTACCCCAGGGCAGGTAAAAATGCTTTGCTCATATTTTGAGAACACAATTCTAATTGGACTCGGAGAGGTATCTTTCGACTTGTATCTTAAGTATCCTGATCTTGCTAAAGACCACTTAAATATTGACATTGATACCCACCAGATTTTTAGCCTTGAAAGTTTTCTTACATATTTTTCATGCAATCCATATTCAACATCTCTTGATATGCCATTGTTGTGCAGAGAGCAAGAGCTGGAATACATCAATCATGTACTAAATGAAAGCGATGTAATTTTGCTTTCTGGCCCCGCTGGAGTAGGAAAGACACGCCTCGCACTTGAAAGCGCGAAAACATTTGCAGAAAGTAACAACTATGATTTAAAGATTATCCGCTCAAATGGGAAAACGATTTATCAGGACTTAGTGGCGGCTTTTCCGGATGAAAGCAATTATATGGTTGTGGTTGATGATGCGGATCAGCTTACAGAACTTCGCTACCTACTTGAACTTTCTGCAAATACTCAGAGATATCATGCTGTAAAAATTATTATTACAGTCAGAGACTATGCCAGAGAAAAGTTGCTGAAAGCAATAAGAACTGTGCTTATTCCCAACCAATACGAAGTTCATGCGCTATCAGATGATAGTGTTACAAAAGTCTTATCAGACAATCTTGGCATCCAAAATGATCGCGTATTGGAACAAATAAAGATTATTGCCAAAGGTAACATTCGCTTGGCGATTATGGCCGGAATGTGTGCCCTTAATGGGAAATTTGGGTCCATACAAAATGCATTTGATATATTTAACGACTATTATGGAGATATAATTGGTGAATTTGACAGGAATGAAATCCTCGTTGCTGCCATTATTGCTTTTTTTGATAAGTTTAATTTGAAGGAAACTGAGCTCCCATTTAATATTGCATTGCAGCACGGGATAAGCACAGTGCAATTTCGAGATATGTGCTTATCGTTGCACCGCAAAGAGGTTATTAGTATTTTTGATGACAAAGCAGTAAAATTCGAGAATCAAAATCTCAGAGATTACTTATTGTATTACGCATTTTTTAAAGAAAAGTGGCTATCACCCTGTGATTTGATATGCCAAGCGTTTCCCACATATAAGAACAGAGTTGTATTTGCATTTAACACGTTAGTTCGTTTATTCAATTCCCCAGAGAATATTGCGTTCATCGAAGGAGAGATCAGAGCAGCGTGGACGAAGGTGAAAAAACTGCCTGCAGCTACTGCTTTTGAATTTGTCGCAACATTCTATAATGCTATCCCGGATGAGGCACTATTGTATTTGAAGAAGAAGATAGACACGCTTCCGGAAGCCCATGCAGACATGCTCAAATATGACTTTGAGAAACATAAAAATTATCACACGATTCGCTCAGAAATAATCAGCATTTTGATTGGGTTCAAATACACAGATTATTTTATAGATGCTATTCAGCTTGCACTGTATTGTTTTGAAAGAAATAATAGCGAGCCAATGGATATCTACTTTTTGTTTGGAGAACGGTGGGGAATTGGTCTCAATTCCTATAAGCGCGGATATGCTGAGGAGCGCGTCCTGCTTAAGCAATTGCAGAAGTATCACAAGGAAAATCGCTCCATTCTATCATCTTATTGCTTAATATTTGCCGCAGAATATTCGCTGAGAACGCAATACTCCGCAACAGAATGGAATTATAATAAATCGACGATCTATCAACTGGGTTTGGCGGCTTGCGATGAAGTCTTTGAACTCCGTTCGTTGGCACTGGAGTCTCTTTTCTCAGTGATCAGCGATTCTCCGGTTCGGAAATATGCCGTTACAATGATATTAGAATACCCAGTTTATTCGGCATCCGAATTCGATGAACAGGTTATCGCTCATGATGTAAGTATACTTGATACCATTTTCCCCCGACCGATAGATACAACGGATTTTTCAATTTGCGAAATACTCCATCATTTTGAAGATGTCTGTATCGCGCAGGGAATTGATTGGCCTGCCTCCCTTCCAAAGAGTAATCAGAATAGCACATACAGACTTTATACCACATTGAGTAAGGAGTGCCTTCGAAAGGGCGATAAAATAGAGAATGTTGAGTCGTGGCGTGTAGATGCTATTGAGCAGATGGCGGTTAATGCGTCTTTGCAAGAATTGGATTGCTTGTGGGAGATGCTCAGGTCTGAAGTACCGGAGAGTAGCAGTAGGGATCGCTGGATCATAGGAAATGGAATTGGAATCCTATTTTCAAAACTTGCACAGTATGATGCATCCAAATTTGTTAATTGCTGCAAAGCCTATATCGATCACCAGACACCGTATTGTGATGAGCGATACAGTATCATCAACGGGTTGATAAAGGTGTTGGGATACGCCAGAGCAGTTGAATTTGTTAACTGTTCGACCTTTGGTGAGAAGAATCATTGGTTAGCAATACTATACGATTTTGTCCCGGATGAGTACATTGATACCGGTCTCATTGAAAAGATAATGGAATGTTTAAGAGGGAGGGGGGTTAGAGAGCATTATACGGTTTCTCTTAAAACTGTTCTAAGAATTAATGGGAAGTTTCCGGGATATCTCAAAAGATATATGGTGGAACTGAATAATCTGGGGGAGAAAAACCCGCATCTGTTATCGGGCTTTTTATTCCGCGTAGGGCATGGTGAATGTATTGGTACGAAAGAACTAGTCGAATACTTTAGGGGAGATATTAATGCTTTATGTACAGCATATATCTATGCACATCAAGGAAGATCCTACTATGATTTTGACGGCGAACTTTTTTCAGAATTAATACGAGGTAACCCTGAGTTCTTGGCAGACTATGTGCATAAAGTTGCGGGGAAGCAGATTGGGAGAGACGGATGGCATGCTCTAAATATTTTGTGGCAGCAAGATGACTATCTGAAGCTAATCTCTATCGTAATGGAGTGTCTAAAAAACGCAACAAAACCATTTTTTACATGGGATTCCTTAGCGGAGGACCTACTGAGTTCACCTATAAATATGCCGTTAGTTAATAAACGGCGTAATGAGTGGATCAAGTATTATGTCGAAGCAAATTGTTATGATGGAGAGTCAATGCGCTTTTTGTTTGGGATCGTCTGTAATTTGCCGGAAGAACAACGATTACCCGCGATTGTAACGTTTTGCCAATGCAATCCCGCTTTTGAGGCATTTCGAAGCATTTATATAATACCAACACATGCCTCTTGGAGTGGTAGCGAAGTTCCAATTTTAGAACAACACATTGCATTTTTGAGTGAAATTAAAGATAGCTTGAGAGGAATGCAATTCGTTGAACATAGGGCGCATATATCTGAGAAAATTCGGAATTTACAAGAGAGAAAAGAAGACGTACTGTTGAGAGAATTCCTGGAAGAGAGATGATTTTTTGAAAGGGCTCCATTTCCCGAATATTATATCGAGAAACGGAGCCCTTTTATATATTTTCTTTCGACGGACAGGGCCTCATTTGCTATACTTAAAGCAAAGATAATAGTTGGGAGACACCACGATATGAAGAAAATTCTATTCGTTTGCCATGGAAATATCTGCCGCAGTCCGATGGCGGAGTATGTCATGAAGGACTTAGTAGAAAAAGCCGGTTTGGCAGCACAGTTCCATATAGAGTCTGCCGCCACCAGCCGCGAGGAGATAGGCAACCCCGCCTATCCTCCGGCACGGCGCAAGCTGGCAGAGCACGGGATCGCCTGCGGCGGCCACGCGGCGCGGCAGCTTACCAAAAGCGATTACAAGGAATTCGACCTGCTCATCGGCATGGATCAGGCAAACCTCCGGAATATGCACCGCATCTGCGGTGGTGACCCAGATGGCAAGATACATCTGCTGCTGGACTACACCCGTCATCCCCGCGATGTAGCAGACCCGTGGTACACCGGAGATTTCGAGGAAACATGGCAGGATGTACTGGCGGGGTGTCAGGGATTGCTGAAAGAGTTATCACAGAAACGAGGTGAACAGGATGGCACAAAATGATAAGATCCAACTATTTGAGGACAAACGCATTCGTACTGCGTGGGACGGGGAAAAAGAAGAATGGTACTTTTCCATCGTCGATGTTGTTGCCGTGCTGACTGAGCAGCCTGATTATCAAGCGGCACGCAACTACTGGAAAGTTACCAAGAAGCGGCTTAAAGACGAAGGCAATGAAACGGTTACATCTTGTAACCAGTTGAAAATGACTGCCTCAGATGGCAAAAAGCGTCTGACCGACGTAGCCGACACCGAGCAGATTCTCCGAATCATCCAGTCTATTCCTTCATCGAGGGCAGAGCCGTTCAAGCTGTGGTTGGCACAGGTAGGCCGTGAACGTATCGAGGAAACTATTGATCCGGAGTTGACCATTGAACGGGCACTGGAGACATACCTCAAGAAGGGCTATACCCGCGAGTGGATCAACCAGCGGCTACAAGCCATCCAAGTCCGAAAGGAACTGACGGATGAGTGGGATGCCCGTGGTGTGCAGAAGGGCGTGGAGTACGCAATACTTACCGACGAAATATCTCGTGCATGGTCAGGAATGTCTACGCGGCAATATAAAAATCTCAAGGGCTTGAAGAAAGAGAATCTCCGTGACAACATGACTACCCTGGAGCTGGTGCTGAATATGCTGGCAGAGGCGACCACCACGGAAATCTCCAAACAGAAAACACCGAAGACATTTTCGGAGAATCTGGCTGTAGCCCGTGAGGGCGGTGAAGCTGCTGGGATTGCACGGAAGGCAGTCGAGGAGCGCACGGGTGTCCCTGTTATTACCGCCAAGAACGCTGCACAGCTCAATCAGGTTGTGACAGATTTGCTGGAAGGAGCGACTACGTCACCGGAAAAGCAAGACAAAAGGCACTGATTTACTGACCACAAAACCTGTGGACAATCACATAATAGAACCTGCCCCTGCACCGTCAGGTATTTTTCGCCTTGCCAAATGGCCGCAAATGTGTTATACTGCTTCCCGTAATGTAGCTCATATAGCCCCGCGAGAATGGCGCGGGCGTTTCTACGGAGCCGCCGACGGCTCTGCTATGGGTGTTTCGATGCAGGATGCATCGGAGCATCCATTTTTATTTTGCTTGCAGGAGGTATCTCACCATGACACAGGTCTTACGCGGCAATATCGTCCACGCGCCCGCCATGGGCCGCCTGGACATTCTCGAGCACGGCTGCCTGGTGCTGGAGGACGGCGTCATTACCGGCATTTATCCCGATCTGCCCGTCCATCTGGAGGGCGCGGAGGTCCGTGACTTCGGCGACCGCATCATCATGCAGTCCTTCGCGGATATGCATCTCCATGCGCCCCAGTACCCCATGCTGGGCATGGGGATGGACCTGCCGCTGCTGGACTGGCTGAACACCTACACGTTCCCCACCGAGGCGCGGTTCGCCGATTTGGACTACGCCCGCCGCGTCTACCGCCGGCTGGCTACAGACCTGATCACCAACGGCACCACCCGCGTCTGTATGTTCTCTTCCCTCCACACCGACGCTACCCTCGTCCTCATGGACGAGCTGGAGCGCGCCGGCGTCACCGGCTATGTGGGCAAGGTCAACATGGACCGCAACGGCCTGCCCGGCAAGCTGCAGGAGACCACGGAGGAGTCCGTGCGGGAGACGCTCCGCTGGCTGGATGCCTGCCATTTTGAGCACATCAAGCCCATTATCACGCCCCGCTTCACGCCCAGCTGCACCGACGGGCTCATGGCCGAGCTGGGCCGCATCGCGGCGGCAAGAGGGCTATATGTCCAGTCCCACCTGTCCGAGAGCACCAACGAGATCGCCTGGGTGAAGGAGCTGCACCCCGAGTGCAGCCAGTATTGGGAGACATACGACAAGTACGGCCTTTGGAAGGACCACACACTCATGGCACACTGCGTCTGGTCCGACGAGCGCGAGCGCGCCGCCATTCGTGACGCCGGCGTGGTGGTGGTCCACTGCGGCGACTCCAATGTGAACATCTGCTCCGGTATTTGCCCCGTCCGCCGCATGGTCAACGAGGGCCTGTGGGTCACCCTGGGCAGCGATATCGCCGGCGGCGCCCAGCTGCCAATGTACAAGGTCATCACCATGTCCATCCGCACCTCCAAGGCCCGCCGTGTCACCGATGAGCAGCACCCCGAGTTCCTGACCGTGGCCGAGGGCTATTACCTGGGCACCACCTCCGGCCACAAGTATTTCGGGGCAGGGGAGGGCTTCGCCGTGGGAGATAAGCTCCACGCCGTGGTCATCGACGACGGCGACTTCCCCGAGGCCGCCCATCCCCTGAACGTGGAGGAACGCTTTGAGCGCGCCATCTACATGACCCATCGTCACAATATCGTGTCGGTGTGGTCCGACGGCCGCGAGGTCGTCCGCAGATAAAGCGAAAAATGACCGGTTATCCCGGTCATTTTTCGTTTTCCATGACAGAATTATTCAAAAAACCCTTGTCAAATAGGAAATCTTTGTTATAATGAAACCAACCGACAGGGTGGCAGAGGTACCTCTGCATTTGCGTTTTAACGAGCTTAAAACGATGGTCCCTGCGGAAATCTAAAGAAATCGGGGTAGAAACAATGAAAAAATTGTTGGCAACCATTTTGGCGCTGGTCATGGCGCTGTCCCTTTGCACCGTGGCCTTCGCCGCGGAGACGGAGCTCTCCGATGCCGCTGGCCTGAAAGCCGCAATCGACGCCGCGCAGGACGGCGATACCATCAAGCTGATGGTGGATGTGACACCGTCCGAGGTCATCAAGATATCCGATGGCCGCTCTATCACCATCGATATGAACGGAAAGAATATCAACAGCAGCTCCTATATTGAGGTAGATCACGGCAGCCTGACGCTGTCGGGAACTGGCACTTACACGACAAGCAGTCCGTATGCGCTCAAGGCGGTAGGCGCAGCAACAGATCAGGGCGCGGGGTATAGCGTGATTACAGTCAAAAAAGGAATCATAGTTACCTGCACAAATACGGCGTACGGCTATGCGGTGATGCAGTCCCCGATTGAAACAGGGATAGCCGATAAACCGGAAAATGAAAGATATTATGGCGTGGAGATCAACTTCTTTGGTTCGACGAACGGCGCGATTTATACAAATGGCCGGTGCAATAAGACGACCGGTAGCGTAACCAAGGTTGACCTGACGGGCGCGGTTATCGGGGCGGATAGCACGAAAGCGGGCATATATGCGGCCGGTTACGCCGAGTGGACACTGAAAGATACAACCATTACGGGAGGCACGGCGCTGTCCGTGAAGTCCGGTACATTTGTTATTGATGGCGGAACGTATACAGCTAACGGAGCGTACGCTGTCCCGGGCAGCGATGACGGCAACAGCGCGGTATTAACCGGCGCGGCATTGAGCATGACAAGCAACAAGGGCTACGCGAATAAGCTGGATGTTACCATAAAGAACGGAAAGTTTGTGTCCCAAAATGGAAATGCCGTCTGTGAGGGGATTCCGAACAAGACTTCCGGGGGTGGTACTGTCGCAGATGAAAGCTATGCCACACTCAGAATTGAAAATGGAACATTTGAAGGCAATAGCACGAATGGCGGTGCGGTTGATTTAAGAACTATGGAGAACAAAGAAGTCGTCTCCGGCGGAAGATTCTCTAACCAGCTTCAGGAGGATTATCTTGCTGCTAACGTGGACTATAAGGTTTACAGTGGCGGCATGACCAGCTATTTCACAGATATTAATGACGCTGTTGCAGCAGCTACAGAGGATGATATAGTCGAAGATTTCAGAAGTCCTCGAGGTGATGGAGAGGATGGCTATATTGTGAGGCTGGAGGATAATAATGCAGTCGTTGCCCAGATACATTCGTTTGCAACGAGCGTTTCCCTGCCTACGTTGAGCAAGTCCGGCTATACCTTCAAGGGATGGAAAGATGCAGAAGGGAAGACCTACACCAGCCAATACAATATCCCAACAGCAAGCAACGGTGAGATCATTCCGCCCGTGAGCGATGCATACGTTCTCATCGCGGTCTGGTCCTCCAACTCCTATTACTACTACGCCCCCACTACGACCGACACCAAGACCGACACCACCAAGGGTTCTCCCAAGACCTTTGACACGGGCGTGGGTATCTACGCGGTGACAGCTCTGCTGTCCGTGACCGGTATGGCGTGGGCCGGCAAAAAGCGGCACTAAGTCAACAAAAAAGAAAGCCCGTAAGGGCTTTCTTTTTTGCTCCGCCGGCAGACAGAAAAGCGGCCGCCCTCAGGCGGTCGCTTTCTTGATAATGATCTCGTTCTCCATCAGGTCGATCTTCTCGATCTGCCCATTTACCACCGTGGGGATGCCCATGATATCGGTGAACACCAGCTGCCCATCCTTCTGTGTCACGGACGCCACGTTTTTGCACACCGGCTGCCGTTCCGCCGTCCATACTGTGGAAAGACACATCGTTTATTCCTCTCCTTTCAGGATCCGCAGGGCCTCCGCCAGCTTCTCGTTGCCCACGGTCAGGTCCACCACGGCTTCGTGCAGCAGCTGCGCGGCCTCGCCCTCTACGCTGTGGGCCAGCTCGTGCAGCTCCTCGGCGTGGTGCTGGTTATGCGTCACCATGTACGCCAGCAGCGCCACCGTCTCCTCCGGCGAGTGGTGCTCATGCGTATGCCCGTGATCGTGCCCATGCTCATGGGTATGGGCGTGTGTGTGCGGCGCGTCTGCACCGGCATGATCGGCCGAATGTACGGCCGCTTTCTCGTCAATCGTACACATATCCGCACCTCCGTTTTTTCTGTGCTCATTCTACCACGGCGGCGCTGAAAAGTCAATTTTCCTCCCCACATCGTCAAAAAACAGACGATAACAGACACATCTCCCGGAAATGTCAAAAAACTGTGCAAACAACACAATTTCATTGACAAATTTTCTGCAATTATGTATAATTTTACTGGATAATACTGCGCGGTCCGCGCGGTAGGGAGCGCCGCGATCCGCTGAAGCAGAAGTACGATATGGACAAGCCCCGATACGAGTATAACAAGTGAGGCGATACCCTTGAGCGAACACAGTCATACCCACACCCATGTGGACGAGAACGGCCATGTCTATGAGCACAGCCACGGCCACCACCATTCCCATGCCCAGACCAAAGCCGTGCTGAACCGGCTCAGCCGGGCCCAGGGCCATCTGGATGCCGTGCGGAAGATGGTGGAGCGCGGCGAGGACTGCGCCGAGGTGCTGGTGCAGCTCAGCGCGGTGATCTCCGCGCTGAACGGCACGGGTCGCGCCATTCTCAAGGATCACATCAGCCACTGCATCGTGGATGCGGTGGAGGCCGGTGACCAGGAGGCCATCCAGGCGCTGAACGATGCCATCGACCGCTTCATGCGGTAGTGCTCCGGACATCGGCGGCAGAATGTCTGAATACCGCCCTGCGGCATTGACAGCGGCAGGGCGGGGGACTATACTAAACGTGAGTGACAGAGAGGGAGGAAGACTATGATTTCCGGCATCGTCTACACATCCAATTCCGGCTACACGGCGCAGTACGCCCGCCTGCTGGGCGCCGCACTGGATCTGCCTGTGACCGACGCCAAGTGGGGCGCCGATCCCCATCCGGGCAGGGCGGTCATTTACCTGGGCTGGCTCATGGCCGGTAAGGTCCAGGGATATGCGAAAGCGGCCAAAGAATTTGATATCCGCGCCGTCTGCGCCGTGGGCATGGGCCCCGCCAGCCAGGCCGGGGCCGAGAAGGTCCGGGCCAAGATGGGCATTCCGGCGGAGGTGCCGGTATTCACCCTGCAGGGCGGCTTCGATATCAACAAGCTGCACGGACCCTATAAGTGGATCATGCAGCTGAAGTGCAAAGAGATCCGCAAAACGCTGGCGGGGAAGGCCAGTCTCAGCCCCGCCCAGCAGCTGACCTACGACATGGCGACCAAGGGTGCCAGCGCCGTCAGCGCGGAGAACCTGACACCGATCATCGACTGGTATAAAACGAAGGAGGGCTGACCATGAGGAAGTTTTTACACATGGCGGGCGGTATCGCCAAAAAGACGCTGGCCACTGCTGCAAAGCTGGCGAAGAAGCTGGCGCACATCGTATTGCAGGCTGCCGGCGCGGCGGTGTCCGCCGTGGGCAAGGCTGTGAAGGGCCTGCTGGGCAAGGCGGCCTGCGGCGTGGGCAAAAAGGTACAGAAGTTCATTCCGCCGGTGTGCAAGGTCGTGATGATCGTGTCCGGCGCGGTGGCGCTGCTGTCCTGCGTGGGCTGGCTCATCAGCCGCAAAAAATTCGCGTAAACGAAACGCGTATACCACAGGGAGATGCGCCAGGGCGCATCTCCCTTAAACAAAGCCCCGCGTTTCCACGCACCGCGCAGGGAAGGGCAGGGGAGAGCAAAGGAGATCTGAGCAAGTATGAAGAAAAAGGCATTCAAAGCGGAGAGCAAGCGCCTGCTGGACCTGATGATCAATTCCATCTATACCCACAAGGAGATATTCCTGCGGGAGATCATCTCTAACGCCTCCGACGCTATCGACAAGCTGTGCTACCTGAGCCTGACGGACGACAAGGTGGGCTTGACTCGGGACCAGTTTGAGATCAAACTGTCCATTGATAAGGAGCGCCGCCTGCTGACAGTCAGCGACAACGGCATCGGCATGAGCCAGGAGGAGCTGGAGAACAACCTGGGCGTCATCGCCTCATCCGGCAGTCTGAAATTCCGCCAGGAGGTGGAGGGTGACGAGAGCGCCGATACCGACATCATCGGCCAGTTCGGCGTGGGCTTCTACTCCGCTTTCATGGTGGCCGACGAGATCACCGTCATCACGAAGAAATACGGCGAGGACCAGGCCTGGAAGTGGCAGTCCACCGGCGTGGATGGCTATACCATTGAGCCCTGCGAGAAGGATACGGTGGGCACCGATATCATCATGCACATCAAGCCCGACACCGAGGAGGAAAAGGACGAATACAGCCAGTATCTGCGTGAGTATCCCCTGTACAAGCTGGTGAAAAAGTATTCCGACTATATCCGTTTCCCCATCCGGATGCTCATGCCGCACCCGGAGCTGAAGGAGGGCAGCACCCAGGAGAACCCCGAGTACGAGGAGAAGTTCGAGTGGGAGACGCTGAACAGCATGGTGCCCCTGTGGCAGCGGAAGAAGGCCGATGTCAAGAAGGAGGAGTACGACGAGTTCTATCAGCAGTGCTTTGCGGATAGCCAGCCCCCACTGAGCGTTATCACCGTCTCCGCCGAGGGCGCCGTGACCTATAAGGCCCTGCTGTTTATACCAGAGAAGGCGCCCCTGCGCTACTACTCCGAGGAGTTCGAGGGCGGGCTGCAGCTGTACTCCGCCGGCGTGATGATCATGGACAAGTGCAAGGAGCTGCTGCCCGAGTGCTTCAACTTTGTCCGCGGTGTGGTGGAGTCCCCGGATCTGAACCTGAATATCTCCCGTGAGCTTTTGCAGCACGACCGCCAGCTGAAGCTCATCGGCGCCAACCTGGAAAAAAAGGTCAAGGCCGAGCTGGAGCGTCTGCTGCGGGACGAACGCGAGAAATATGAGTCCTTCTGGCAGTCCTTCGGCCGCCAGATCAAGCTCAGCGCCATGGACAACTACGGCGAGAAGAAGGATATGCTTCAGGATCTGATGCTGTTCTATTCCTCCACCGAGAAAAAGCTGGTGACGCTGGACGAGTACGTCTCCCGTATGCAGGAGGGCCAGAAGTACATCTACTTTGCCTCCGGCGACACGGTGGACGCCGTGGACCACATTCCTCAGACGGAGCTGCTGAAGGACCGCGGCATGGAGATACTCTACTTTACCGACAAAGCCGACGAGTTTCTGTCCGATATCCTGAGGTCCTATAAGGATAAGCCCTTCCGTTCCGCCACCGACGGCGATCTGGATCTGCCCGGTGAGGCCGAGAAGCAGGAACAGGACGAGCAGCAGTACAAGGAGGCCTTTGCCTTTATCAAGGAGGCCCTGGGCGGTCAGGTGAGTGAGGTCAAGGCCTCCGCTCGTCTGAAGACCCACCCGGTCTGCCTTTCCAGCGGTGAGGGTGTTACCTTCGAGATGGAAAAGTACTTCATGGCTGCCCAGCCGGAGCTGGGGCTCAAGGCCAAGCGTATTCTGGAGATCAACGTGGATCACCCCGCCTTCCTGACCTTCGAAAAGACCCGGCTCACCGACCCGGAGAAAGCCAAAAAGTTCGCCCAGGTCTTCTACAACCAGGCACAGCTGATCGCCGGTCTGCCCATCGACGATCCCACCGCCTACACCGACCTGCTCTGCTCCCTGTGGCAGTAAATCAGAAAAAGAATGACCGCCGTGAGGCGGTCATTCTTTTCCCAAAACGACAAAAAATACGGCGCGAACAGTTGCAAAAATAGTTGAAAAATGCTAAAATGTAAATAGTGTGTGAACCAGCAAGACCCACGACCCAAATCCGGGGAGAAGTCCCCATTGAGAAGGAGTTTTGCCCATGAAAGACTTGAAGCACCTGATCTGGTTTGAGGACCTTTTGCAGCAGGCCAACAACGAGTTGGTCCAGCGCGCCGCGGCGGAGGGCCAGCTGGCTCTGGGATATAACTGCTACTATATACCCGAGGTGCTGCTGAATTTGCCAGGCTGCTTTTCCAGCCGCCTTCGGGCCCCCAACAGCGGCACCGTAGAGATCGCGTCCTACTACATGACCACCCGCAACTGTCCCTATGTCCGCTGTATCCTGGAACGGGCCATCGAGGGCGGCTTCAACTATCTGAACGCTCTGTTCGGTGCGGAGGGCTGCGCCGCCATGGAGCGCATGGAGGAGCATTTCGCCCTGCTGAAGCCGGTGAAGAACGACCGCTTCATCACCACCATCATCGACCCACCCATGAAAGGCGACAAGACCAGCCTGGATTACTACAAGGCACAGCTGAAAGCAAAGGTACTGGACGCCCTGCGCGACAGCTTCGGCGTGGATACCTCCGACGATGCGATTCGTGCCGCCATTGAAAAGCACAACCGTCTCTGTCGGGTCATCACGGAGATCGGCGACCTCCGTAAGGCGGAAAACCCGGTCATCACCGGCTATGAATACCACGTCATCGTCCTGGTGAGTCAGGTCTGTCCCCATGACCTGATTTTGCCGTATTTGGAGGAGACGCTGGCGGAGCTGAAAACACGCCGGCCGGAGGCGGAATTCCCCTTCCGTGCCCGCGTCGTGCTGGCCGGAAGCGAGATCGACGACCCGGAATTTACCAAGCTGCTGGAGAGCTGCGGTGCCATGGTGGTGGCAGATCGCTATTGCTTCGGCACCTTCCCCGGCCGGGAGGAGATCGAGATCCACGGCGGCGAGACGGCCTTCGACGCGGTATGTCGGCACTATCTGCACCACAACCAGTGCGTCCGGTTTATGGACGGCGCCAAGATCGACCAGCGGCACAGTGAGCTGCGCCGTCTGGCGGAGGACTACGGCGCCGACGGGATCATCTACGAGAGCATGAAGTTCTGCGAGTTCTGGAGCTATGAAAAGGTGCTGGCCAGCCACGTGCTTCAGCAGGAGATGGGCATCCCCTGCTGCACCATCGAGAAGGAGTACACCCTGGGCAGCGTCGGTCAGCTGCGTACCCGTTTCCAGGCCTTTGTCGAGAGTCTGGAGATCAAAAAGCTGGGCCATAAGGAGGTGTGACCATGGGACTGAAGCAGTGGACAAATGCCGTCATCGGCGTGATCGATAAAAAGCTGGAACGCTTTGACCCCAAGTGGCAGGCAGCTAACGGCAAGGGCGGTCTTCGCAGCCGCTATGAGGATAAGACCGGTATCGCCCGCCACCGGGAGTGGCGCGGTGTGAAGGATACCTTTGTGGACTACACCGCCTGGCTGAACAACCTGCTGGCCATGGGCAAAATGGTGGCCTCCGCCCCGGTGCCGATCCTCAAGGGCTTCTGGGAGTACCGTTGGATGGGCTCCTATCTGGGCACCTTCGCCTTTATTGACCGGCTGTTTGAGGGCTACCGGGAGGACGAGCTGAAGATCGCCCACATGAATATGCACTGTATCGTCAGCAGCCTCACGAAAAAGATCGCCCTGGTCCTGGCCAACGACAAGCGTCTGGGCGGCGGAAGGGACAGCGACAACATCGTTCCCATGGACGAGGTCATGCCGCCCCTGTTTATGACCGGCTTCCCCGGCCTGATCCCCATCCCCATCCAAACACTGCCGGAGTTCATCATCTGTGACATCGACCAACACCTGGAGCCCTACTACATCGATGTGGCCGAGTCCTTCGGCTTGGCCGCTGACGTCTGCTCCCGCTGCTCGGCGGAGACCGGTGTCGCCATCGACGACGATTTCCCCATTGTGGGCCGCGCTGTTCTGACCACCAATATGCCCTGCAACGCCAGCGAGGCCACCTCCATGTTCCAGCGCCGCCGCTTTGGCCTGCCGGATTTCCCCGTTACCATGGCCATGATCCACAACGAGCCCGGCGCGCACCCCTATTCCACCCAGGTCCTGCGGGATGCCATCGCCTTTATTCAGGAGAACTACGGCGTCAAGTACGACTGGGAGGCCCTGTTCGCCCGCGCTGAGCACATGAACGAGCAGAACCGCATCGAGCTGGAGAAATGGGAGCTGTTCAAGACGCCTTACTCCGCCCTCTGCGGCATTGCCGAGAGTCTGTATCGGTTATATTCCTGGGCCTCTGTCAACGGCCAGGAGGACCAGTTCACTAAAAACGACCGCAAGGTGCTGAAGCTCATGCTGGAGGCTTACGAACGGAAGCATGAGCCTTTCGACGGAACTACCCGCCACCGGGCGTTCCTGTGGGGCCCCTCCGCGGTGTATTACACCGATTTCCCCACCTGGGTCCAGAACTGCTGGGGCATCAATATCGTGCTGAATATGGACTCCACCATGGGTCACAACATGATCTCCACCACCGACCCGGAACAGGCCATTCAGGACCTGGCTCTGTTCTCCGAGAAGGGCGTCATGCGGCATCATGCCGTTGGCGGCTGGGACAATGTCAACGCTGTGTGGGAGTGGGCCAGCAAGTTCAACTGCGACATGGTCATCTTCAATGACAATGTGGCCTGCAAGGGCATGAACGGTGTCCACGCTCTCATGGAGGAGCAGGCCCGCGACCTGGGCTTCCACTTCATCTTCCTGGAGCACGACCTGGAGGATTGCCGTACCATCTCCCGCCGGGATATGCGGAACACCGTCAACAAATATATGACCGTCGTACTGAATGAGGCACCGCTGGACCCCACGCTGGTGGACTTCGATGACAGTCTGGCCTGGTAAGGAGGGAACCATATGAAATTCGCAGCTAAATTGCTGAAAAGCCTGCTCATCACGGCAGCGCTGCTTTTTGCGGGCACGTTCACCATCTATTATCTCAATCTGGAGAACAAGCTGATCTACAAGGTCATTTACCCTTTCCTGCAAAAGCACTATAACAGCCAGCAGCGTGACCGCCGCATTTGAAAAGAAGAAAAGGATACCCGCCCTCCGGCGGGTATCCTTTTGCGCAAAAGGCCGTCCTTCGATGGACGGCCTTTCGGCACACGAACAAAAAAGAACGGCCCTGTGGGCCGTTCTTTTGCCTGTGGATAGGGGAGAGGGCTCACTCCGTGGTGTGATGCTCCTTGCCGAAGTGCAGCTCGCGCATACCCTCCACCTCGTCGCAGATGGCCTTCAGGTTGCAGGAACCGCAGTCGGTAGGCATTCCCTCCAGGATCTTCGTCAGGCTCATGGTGATGTCCTTGACCGTCTTGGCGTTCCTGGTCAGCGCCGCGTAGTCCGCCTCCGGCGCGGTGATAAACAGCAGCTTCACCGCCAGAATGTTGCGGTTCTGCTTATACTGCCGGATAAAGTCCGCGCCGATGCGGCGGAACGTCATGCCCTTCTGCACCGCCTCCCGGCTGATACGCACCTGTTCCCGGCTGGATTCCGAGCTGGTGCGGATCATATAGCCCTTGGGGAACACATGGTACTTCACAAAGTCCATGTCCTGGATGGCCCGGAAGGCCTGCTCCGTGTCGTCCTCGTCATCGGACTCGATATCGCCCACCCGCAGCAGAGCGATGCGGGCATAGTGGCTGTCGCCGTTCAACTCGTTCAGGTCCGGGCCGCAGACCACGATCTCGTCCCCGGGTACCAGATTGGAAGAGGAGGTCACACAGGTGAAATTCACCGCGCTTTTGCCGCTGCCGCCCAGCTCATAGGCGGCGTCCCGCAGCATGACCAGCTCGAAAGCCCCGGTATCTTCCCAGGCCTCCGCCGGGTCATAGGCGTACCGCTTGGGCGTGGAGGCGCCGGCAAGCGCCTCCACCTCCCGTATGATCGGATTATACAGCTCCATCAGAACTTGATATCCACTTTCTTGCGGTCAAAGATCTTGTTGACCTGCACATAGGCCCAGCCCAGCAGCTTCTGGTCCAGGTTCCAGAAGTACACGACGAACAGTGCGCCCACGGCCACCGCCAGAATACGGATGAGCTTAAAGAGAAATTTGAAAACCTTACACATATCGTAGCCTCCTTAAATGGCAAGAGGTATTCAGGCGCGGGCCATGCCCTTCTGCCGCGCGTACTCGGCGGCGCCCAGCGCGCCCATCAGCTGGGGGTCGGTCTTCAGGTCGATGACCTTCAGCTTCAGCACGTGCTCGATGGCCTGCTTCAAACCGGCATTTTTGGCGCAGCCGCCGGTCAGAGTGATGGCGTCGGTGGCGCCGGCCTTCTTGCTCATGACGAAGCAGCGCTTGGCCACGGCCATCTGGATGCCGGCGGCGATCTCGTCCATGGGCTTGCCTTCGCCCACCAGGGTGATGACCTCGCTCTCGGCGAACACGGTGCACTGCGCGGTGATGGGGATAACGTTCTTGGCCGTCAGGGACAGGTTGGAGAACTCGGGCAGCGTCATCTCGAAGCTGCGGGCCATAGCCTCATAGAACCGGCCGGTGCCGGCGGCGCACTTGTCGTTCATGGCAAAGTTCTTGACGGTGCCGTCGGTGTCGATGCTGATGCCCTTGACGTCCTGACCGCCGATATCGATGATTGCCTTG
>ERZ791861.637-NODE-637-length-20279-cov-2.719047_pt1 | contig 20279 bp, 16 predicted proteins | sample MGYA00510283_ERZ791861 | MGnify/ENA primary metagenome ERZ791861 (study PRJEB30046, sample SAMN00792074) | human gut metagenome | study: EMG produced TPA metagenomics assembly of the A metagenome-wide association study of gut microbiota in type 2...
GAAATACAGGAGACAGATCATATACGGAAAGATCAAACAGGATATCGGACAGATGCTCAGAAAGCTGTGCGAATATAAGGGTATCGAGATCCACGAAGCAGAAGCGTGCAAGGATCATATCCATATGCTCGTATCCATACCTCCGAAATACAGCGTATCGCAGATTATGGGATATCTCAAGGGAAAGAGCAGCTTAATGATCTATGAAAAGTATGCAAATCTCAAGTACAAGTATGGGAACCGGCATTTCTGGTGCCGGGGATATTACGTCAGCACAGTGGGACGAAATAGGCGCGCAATAGAGGAGTATATCAGAAATCAGCTCCAAGAAGATTACACAGACGACCAGCTCAGCATTAAGGAGTTCGTAGACCCGTTTACGGGTGAGCCGGTAAGAGGAGGCAAATAAGCAAAAGCCCCTTTAGGGGCAGCCCGGGAAAACTGCGCGGTTGGCAGACTTTTCGACGAGCCTATAGGCTCAGCCCGGGTCATGCCCCAAGGGGGCTAGTGCAAACCACCGGCACGGCCGGTGGTTATGATTCTCATTCATCTCTGCGAAAGCCGCATCCGCTTCCGTTTTTCTTCCAATATGCTTTTTCGCTTACTTTTTCTCGTCCAGCAGGATCACGCCATCGGCAGGGTTGCGGTCAATAGCTCCCAGAATGCGGTGGGGCGCATACGGCTCCTCCAGATAGGCAACGTCCTCGTCCGTGAGCTTTACCGACAGCGAAGCGGCGGCATCGTCCAGATACCTTGCTTTGGTCGCACCCACAATGGGGGATGCCACACCTTTGGTCCAATGCCACACCAGCGCGATCTCCTGCATCTTCACGCCGTATCTTTCTGCCAACTCGTGAACACGGGCGACGATCTGCATATCCTGTTCCTCGGTGCGGTCGTACTTGCCCATCGCCACACGGTCTGTATGGCTGCGGAGCGTATCTGCCTTCCACGTTGGGCTGGTCAGAGGTCCCGCCGCAAGCGGACTGTAGAGCATCAGGCTCACGCCCATCTGCCTGCAAATAGGGATCAGTTCGCGCTCGTCCTCGCGGTAAAGCAGATTATAGTGGTTCTCCATGGCTTCAAACCGTGCCCAGCCGTGGTCACGGGCGCAGAGCTGCATATTGTAGAATTGGTAGCCGTACACAGCGGACGCGCCCAGCGCCCGGACCTTGCCCGCCCTGACCAGATCGTTCAGCGCCTCCCTAGGGTGTATCTGAAAACTCCCAACGCTCCCGGGCAACGGGTCTTTTCGCACTGTGCTGCGGCATTTTTCCTTGAAATACGTCAGTATTCCTGCGAAAAAATGTCTTGCTCAACGCAAAAATTCCTCGCTGCCGGTCACATTGGGAGTTTTCAGATACACCCTAGTCTCCTCAATGGGCGTTTCATAGTCGAAGCGGTGGATGATGTAGAGATCGAGATAGTCTATCCCCAGCCGTCGCAAAGAGCCGCCGATCTCCCGGCGGATGGCCTCGCGGGAGAGCCGGCCAGGGTTGAAGTAGACCTTGGACGCGATGACGACCTTGTCGCGGCTGACATTCTTTTTGAGCACTTGCCCAGATATTCCTCACTGGTTCCGGCGGAATATCCATTGGCGGTGTCGAAAAAGTTGATGCCAAGGTCGAGGGCGTGCTTCACCACTTCCTCCGTAGACGCTTCGTCCAGTGTCCAATCGTGCATATTGCGACCTTGCCGAAGCTCATGCAGCCTACGCAGACCTTGGATATCTCAATGTCCGTACAGCCTAATTTCGTATATTCCATCTAAACAGCTCCTTCGGCATATCTTTCAAACTTTCTTCGCCTTGTGTATCCACTTCCCGCTTTTCAGCCGGAACACAAGCCATACAGATTTGATTATAAAGTCAATGCGTAGCGCGATCAAGACCCATTCTGGCGGCAATTTCAGCACAAGGCCCGTCAGCGCACCGAGCGGAATGGACGCGACCCACTGGAAAATGATATCCGCGACCATCAGGAAGCGGGTATCGCCGCCGCCGCGGAGGATTCCCTTGGAGAGGGAGCTCTGCACCGCCTGGAAAAACACGATCACGGCGCTTGCCTCCATCATGCGGGTCGTGATCTCCACCGTGGAGGGCGCGATCTCATAAAGCCCGATCGACCATTCGCCAAGAACATACACCAGAATGCCGCCCACAACGCCAATGATCGCAGCCAGCATGAGAAACGTCCAGCCCTCCTTTTGTGCGCGCTTGAACTTTCCTTCACCGACCGACTGGCCGATGATCACACCGGCCGCGCTGGTCGCGCCCTGAATGGCGACCGTCGCAAGCCGGTCCATGACCGAGACGATGGCATAGGCCGAAACGACCTCCTTGCCCATATGACCGAGGATAATGGAGATCATGCTGGCCGCAAGCGCCAGCAGCGAGTCGGAGATGATCGCAGGCATACCCAGCCTGCGGAATTCGCCGAAAAGCTTCTTTCCCGGCAGCTTCAGCAGTCCCTGCGGCCGGTATTTGAGCACCTTTTCGATCCTCAGCAGATAGGTCATGCAGAACACGAATTCCGTCAGGCGCGCGATCAGCGTACCGACCGCCGCACCCATCACGCCAAGCGCGGGCGCACCCAGCTTGCCGAAAATGAAAAGATAGTTCGCACCGATGTTCACGACGAACGAAACGATCGACACATAAAGCCCCAGCCGTGCGTTGCCGATAGAGCGCATCACATTTGCGACCACAAGGCTGAGTCCGTGCGGCAGATAAATGAATGCAGTGACGCGAAGATACTGCGCGCCGAGTGCGATCACTTCCTCATCCTTCGTGAAAATGCGCATGATCTGCTCCGGCAGCAGTGCCGTGACCAACGCAAATACCGTTCCTCCGGCCAAAATCAGCTGCAAAACGAAATCAAATACGTTTCGGACGGTTTTCAGATCCTTCGCGCCGTAATACTGGCTGGAAAGGACGAGTCCCGCCGCGCTGACGCCCATACAAAGGAAGGTAAAGATGTTATAAAACTGATTTGCAAGGCTGGACGCGGAGATCGCGCTTTCACCAAGCTTTCCCACCATGACGGTATCCATCATGTTTACGCCCTGATTGATGATGCTTTGAAGGACGATGGGCAGGATCAAAAGAAAGGCCCGCCGGTAAAAGCTCTTCTCCGTTACGATAAAGCTTCCCAGCCGCAGCCGCGTTTGCTGTTCCAAAATGCGGCAACCTCCAAAATTACTACAGATTCCGGCGCTTCCGTCTGAAAGCGCCGCAGCATGGCACGCTCGGAGGCATTCTCCGGGCGTGTCCGCTTTGCTTAAGGATCCAGGCTCCAGACGAGCGTCTCCCCGACCGGTATCGGCGCTTCCCTGCCGCCGAATTTCAGCGTGCCCCCCGGAACATCCGTCCGGACGCGGAGCTGGTCCTTCGTATAGTGGACGCTGACCGTGCCCGTTCCGATCGGGACGACCGCGTCAAACTGCGTATAGCGGCCCGGATGCGGCCGGACCTCGAACGAGGCCGTGCCGACCGCGGTCGGCTGAACGCCCGCGCAGTATTTTCCAAGCAGCAGGATCGGTCCGCTGCCCCAAGCGTGGCAAAGTGAGCAGCCATACTTGTCGCCGTACATCTCATAGTGCTCGATTCCCTGCCGGGACGGGATGTATTCCTCCCACGCACTGGTCGCGCCATGGTCGAGCATACCGCCCCAATAGCTGTCGATATAGTCCTGCACCAGCTCCATCCTTCCCAGCTTCGCAATGGCAAGCAGCTCGAAAAGCTTAAAATAGGGCGTCGTGATCTCCGGGATCGCGTCGTTGAGAACGACATGCTCCAAAAGCAGCTTCTGCTTTTTCTCGTCCACAAAGTCGTACAGGATCGCAAGAATACTCGCGTGGCGCGTCACATTGCGCCGTCCGGAGACGAAGCTGTCGATAAACGCGCCCTGCTCCTCGTCCCAGAAGTCGCGCATGATCCGGCCGTGCAGCGCTTCCGCACGCGCCTGATAGTCGCCGTCCTCGCCCATCAGCTCCGAAAGCGCCTCCATCGTCCGGTATACGCTGTGGAGCAGGAGCTGCTCCGCGCAGAACGGCCCCTCTCGGTCGAAGGCGCCATGCCAGTCGATGAAGATCCAGTCGCCCGGCTGCTGAATGACATAGCCGGTCTCCGGGTCGAGCCGCGAGACGATGAACCCATACAGCTCCTTCAGCATCTCCCAGATGGACGCAACGAACGCGCGGTCCCCTGTGGAAAAATAATACTCATAGACGCCGAGGAACATATATGCCGAATAATCGTTGATGGTATTGATATGGCGCTTATACGGCGGCCTGTCCAACAGCGCGCGGATGGTGCGCTTGATGATCTGCGGCTCCATGTAGAGATAGCGATCGATCATGTAGGACTGATAGGCGTCGCCCGCCCAGACCCACCGGTCGCGCTTGATCCCATCTAGGAAAAATTCGCGTGAGTTGAGATGGAACGTCCGTGTGCAGATATCCCAGATGCTTCCGATCCTTTCATCGTCGCACCGGAAGGATGCCTTGTCCTTGATCGGCAGATATTCCAGCTCCGCCGTCAGCTCCGGCGTCCCCTTTTCCGCAGTCAGGTAGATGTAGCGGAAGGCTCTCGCCGGGAACACATGCTCGCCGTCCTCTGCGCAGATCCGTTCGCGGATCATGGTAAACTCAGTGTCCAGCGCTTCCTCGCGCGATTCGCCGTAGAAAATACCGATCTCGCCCATTTCCTTCCGCATGACGAGCTTGACCGGGCCGAAGCTCTCGCGCCCGAAATCATACAGGACGCCGCCGTCCAGCGTCTCCACGCTGACCGGCGTCAGCGCCTGATAGGAAAACGGGAAGATCGCCGGATCGTCGTCCGGATGCGTGAATGCAGGCTCGCAGCCCACGTTTTTCTGCCGCTGGTCACTCAGATCGGCCATCCAGCCCTCGCCTGTTGCCACCTCCGGCACGTCGCAGAAGATCGCCGGGAAGGTCTCGATGTTCAAAACTGCGACCTCTACCTCATAGTGTCCGTTCGGGAATGTGATCTCCTGATTCAGTCCGCCGAGGAAGCCCTTCTCCCCGATCCGCACAAAGCCCTTGCCGCGCGCGCGGACAAACGCCGTGACCGGCTCCTTCAGATCCAGCACACGCAGGAAGCGGCACATGTATTCCGGCCGGGAAACATGCCACATTGCCGGATAGTCGTGATCATACTCCGTCCGTCTGCTGTGCAGCAGCATACTGTGATAAAGCTCAAAATCGCCGGGATACCAGATCCATTTTGCGCTCATGGCGTCTGTGCCTCCATTTCTGTCTCATATGCGCCGCAGCGGCTGCTGCGGCGCTTTTTGTGCGGGGGCGGTGCCCCCGCCGTTTACTTTTCTTCGGTAGACAGGATCCCGTGACGGTCCTTTTTCTTTCGCTGGGCATGGGGCGCACCGCCGTAGCGCTCACAGAAACGCATCAGCTCCGCGTCGTGGTTCACCTTGAGCATCGACCGGTCGCCGAAAGCATATGTCTCGTGGCCCGCCTCGGTAAAGGGCCTCCAGTGCTCCATCAGCTTTTCGTGATCCGGGTCGCCGGTACGGGCGAAGGCCGCCCACGCGCCCGCCATCTCGTCCTGAAGCCGCTCCGTCACGCCCTCCTTGACCATGCCCTCCACATTCATGGCATTGTGGAACATGAAATGCAGGTCTGTATTATGGCCGAGCATGATGCCGCCAAGATAGGGCTGCTCGAAGGTCATGATATAACCGTAGGCCGGAGCGCCGCCCTGCTTCACCTTCTGCGTCAGGAAATCGATGACGGCAGGACGCGCATGAAGATCGGCGGACGCCGCATAGGACACATCCACCTCGGGGTATGCCTTTTTATATGCCTCTGCGACCGCCTCGGTGTCCTCGCCGAAGCGCTCCCGCAGGACGGACAGCTTCTTTTCCTCGCTCCACTTGGATTTGTCCCCGATGGGAGACGGAACAAACTCCGTAACCACAGACCCGGCCATGATCGGGATATCCCGCGTCTCCGCGCGGAAGCCGACATCCAGCGGGTTGCCGAGGAAAACCTCTCCGTCGGGCGTCGGGCTCCAGGGAAGCATCCCGCCGTTTCCATAGCCCAATTCTTCAAATGCCTGGAGCACCGCGCCGGCCAGCCGGCTGTACTCCACATGCTTGATCTCGCCGATGGTCTCCGCGTTCAAGCCGAGCAGCTCCACCGTGCGTCTGCCGATCTCTTTCCCGTTGGGATTGCGCGGGCCGCCGCGCATCACGCCGCTCTGGACGATGGCGCGGTGATACAGCCCATCCGCGGAGGGCATTTCCAGCAGTGTGCAGACCTTGCCTCCACCGCCGGACTGTCCGTAGATCGTCACATTCTCCGGGTCGCCGCCAAAGCAGGCGATGTTATCGCGCACCCATTTCAGCGCTTCGACCAGATCCATAACGCCGTGATTGGCTGAATGCCGGTACGGCTCACCGAACTCCGACAGATCAAGGAAGCCCAGCATGTTCAGCCGGTGATTGACGCTGACGACCACCACGTCGTAAAGCTCCGCCATGGCGTAGCCCTCGTAGGAATACAGATGCGTTGCAGAGCCGGCCGCGAAGCCGCCGCCGTGGAACCAGACCATGACCGGCTTTTTCGCCTTCGGGTTGAGGCTGCGCGTCCAGACGTTCAGATTCAGCACGTCCTCAGACATATTCCACACGCGCTGCGGCAGGATCAACTCGAACGGATCCTTCTTTCCCTCACGGGAATAGGTCATTTCCGGACAGCCACAGCCGTAATCGTGCGCCCGCTTCACGCCCTCCCATGTGGGCGTCGGTACCGCCTCATGGAAGCGCTCCGCATGCGCGTAGTCGATCCCATGGAAGCAGAAAATATCGTTATCCTGATATCCGTGAAGCTTGCCCTTCGGCGTATCCACAATCGGGTAATTCTCCGTGCAGACGAACTTCTTCGTTACATGAAAAGACATGTCCCGTCTCCTTTCTCAGCCGCCGAACGCATCGCGGTAGACCTTCGTGGGGTCAGCCTCCACGCGCGTAACGGTGTCGAACACCATCGTCTTTCTTTCCTCGGTCGTAAATGCAGGCCAGTCCAGCTCCGCCGTCGCCGGGTCGCCGCTGCGGATAAATGCCGCCCATGCGTGTGCCATTTCCTTCGACACATGCTCACATTCCAGATACGGGACGATGCGCATTTGCAGCGGAAGATCGGCCGTATGCCATGCATAGCGGTGCTCCGGGAACCGGGGATGCGGCGCGTCATACGCGATAAGATACTGGTAAACTGCGCCCTGCTTTTTCTCTGCCTTTTCCATCGCCTGAACGAACGCGCCCGTGCCCATGCGGCTTCCCATCGAGCGAATGCGCAGCAGCATATGCTGCGGATCGATATTCTCCTTATCCGCCGCGCGGAAGGCCGCAATGATCGCGTCCACGTTCTCCGGCGTTACACCCTCCAGCGTACCAGGACCCTTGCGATGTGCGCGGTTTATGCGCGGGCTCCAGAGACGGTTGCCGTTTTCGTCCGTCGTTTCGATCTTGTCGTCCTCGTCGGCGGCCTCCTCCTGCGCCTCGTAATACTCCTTCAGAAGGTCGCAGCGCACCTCTTCCCATGTGAACCGATCCTTCGGATCGACGAATGCCGCCGTTTCCTCCTCGGAGCTGCCGACCATCAGTGGCCGGGACGCATCCGCCTCGATGTAGCGTCCGTCCGGGTTGTAGAACAGGTTGATGTCGTCGGCGCACGGGCCAAAGCCCATACCGCCCACGCCGCACTTTACGGAGGCCTTCAGAATTTCCGCCGCAGGCAGCGTCAGGAGCTTTTCCCAGTCCTGCTCCTCGATCCCGAGGTATTTCAGGAGCATCCGCGTATTCTCTGCGGCGTCCTCCTTGGAGAGCATACCCGGCGCGCCGGAGCCGGACTCAACGATGGCCGAGCGGAACAGGCCCCTGGCGCGCTCCATGGCGATCAGCATATTGACCTTTCCTCCGCCGCCGGACTCGCCCATGATGGTGACCTTTTCCGGGTCGCCGCCGAAGGCCGCGATGTTGTCGCGCACCCATTCCAGCGCCAGAACGATATCCAGCATTCCGCACATTCCGGATTCCTTATATTTTTCGTCAAAGGCGCCGAGATTCAGCGAACCGAACACATTCAGCCGGTGATTGATGCCGACGACCACCAGATCCTCCTCGCGGCACCACGGATCTGCGCCGAGCACCAGCGTGCCAGAGCCGGAGGCGAAGCCGCCGCCGTGGATATAGACGAGGACCGGTCTCTTTTTGTCGTCAATACCGGGCGTCAGCACGTTCAGAACGAGGCAATTTTCATTCTGCACCTCATTTTCGCAGCCGAACAGCTCCGGCTGACGGCCGGAGAAATAGACGCCGAAGTCTCCGGAGCCGGAGATGGACGTTCCGTACTGCACGGCGATGGGGCCGTTGCGGGTGCAGTCTCTCACACCCTCCCAGTCCTCCGCCGGAGCCGCCGTCAGCCATCTGCGCTCACGGTCTACGCGGCCGCCATAGGGGATGCCGCGGAAAATGGCTACGTCCCGGCGCCATTCGCCGGCGATCATACCATGGGTCGTTTTCACACAGGGGTAGTTCTTCATAGCAATTACTCCTTTTCTCGATTCGTATGCTTATCCCTTCACGCCGCCGACCACGATGCCCTTCACGAAGAATTTCTGGAAGAAGGGATAGATGGCCAGGACCGGCAGCACGGCCACGACGGCAATTGCCACGCGCAGTCCCGTGCTGGGGATCGCAATCGCCTGATCGGCAACGCTGCTCGCGTTATTTTTCAGGAAGTTGATGTTGTTCATCATGTTGTTCAGCACGTTCTGAATGGTATACAGATCCGTGCGCTTGACAAGATAATACAGGCCGTTTGTCCAGTCGTTCCAATAGGCAAGGCCGGAGAACAGGCCGATGGTCGCGATCATGGGCTTGGACAGCGGGATCGCGACCCGGAACAGAATGCCGATCTCCGAGCAGGCATCGAGCTGTGCAGCCTCAATGATCTCCTGTGGAAGATTCGTCGTAAAATAGGTGCGCATCAGGATGACGTTGTACGCGCCCATCAGAAGATTCGGCAGGATCAGGCCCCATACCGTATCGCGCACGCCGATGATCTGACTCCAGACGATGTACGAGGGCACCATGCCGCCGTTGAAAAGCATCGTGAAGAACACGAAAAAGGAGAGCGCCGAGCGTCCGGGAAGTTCGCGCTTGGAGAGCAGATAGCCTAGGAAGAGCGTCAGAAAAATATTGAAGAAGGTACCGAACGCCGTGACGAAGAAGGTCATGCCGTAGGCCTTCAGGATCTTCTTTCCGGACATCCAGATGTATTCATACGCCTCCAGACTCAGCTTCGCCGGGAAGAAGGAGTAGCCGTTCAGCAGCAGCGTCGCCTCGTCTGTGAAGGAGGCAATGATCAGCAGCGCAAACGGGAGAATACATGCCAGAGACAGCATCACCATGATGATATTGATAATTACTTGAAAGCTTTTGCTTTTTCCAACCATGCTCGAAACCTCCCCTCTCAGAACAGCGCGCTGTCTTTTTCGACCTTGCGGACGACCCCGTTGGTGATCATGACGACCGCAAAGCCAAGCACGGATTGCAAGAAGCCCGCCGCCAGTGCACGGCTAACGTCGCCGTCCTTCATGAGCGCCCGGTAAACGAACGTGTCGATGGTCGTCGTCGTGGAATACAGCAGGCCGCTGTCCATCGGGACCTGATAGAACAGGCCGAAGTCCGAGGCGAACATCCGCCCAAGCGACATGATCGTCAGGATAATAATGGTCGGCTTGAGCAACGGGAGCGTGATCTTCGTGATCTGCTTCCACGTTGAAGCGCCATCCATGATGGCCGCCTCGTAATAGGAGGAATCAAAGCCTACGATGGTCGCGTAATATACGATGCTCTGGAAGCCGAAGGAGCGCCAGAGCTGAACGATCACAAGAATGACCGGCCAATACTTGGATTCGGTATACCAGCTGATCGGCTTGGCGCCGAAAAGCGGCAGCAGCGTATTATTGACAAAGCCATTGCTCTCGGAGAGGAACGCAAAAACGATGTAGCCGATGATGACCGTGCTGATCAGGTGCGGGATCAGGATAATGGTCTTGTGCAGATTTTTCAGACGTTTGCTGGAGATCTCGTTGAGCATGATCGCCACGGCGATCGCAAAGACCGTTCCGAGCACCAGAAACACGAGGTTATACAGCACTGTATTGCGGAACATGATCCCGGCCCACTTGGAGCCGAAAAGGAATTTGAAGTTGTCCAGCCCATTCCACGGGCTGCCGATAACGCCCTTGCCGAAGCTGTATTTCTTGAACGCCAGCACGAGGCCCGCCATCGGCATGTAGTTGTTGACGATCAGGTACGCCAGACTGGGGATCGCCAGGATATACAGCGGCAGATATTTGATGAGTCTCTTCCGCAGAGAGCTTTCAGGTTTTGTTTTCATAGTAATCAACCATTCCGGCCGCGCCTGCTGCATCGCAGGTCCTTTCGGCCCTGCGTAAACGCGCGCCCGCCTTTCCTCAGGGATGAATTTCAGATGCGCTCCAAAAGCGCCGCAGTCCCGGTGCCCGGAGATCATTTGGGAAAGAAGGCCGCCGCGCTCGCAGCGACCTTCTCCCGGGTTCACACAGATTTAGTTCTGCGCCAGAAACTCATCATACTGTCTCTGCTCCTCGGCAATGACCTCGTCAATACCGGCAGCCTTCAGCTCCTCCTGGAACTTAGGCAGATACTCGTCCACATCGACCAGACCGTAGCGGAGCGCGTCGCGGTACTCGGCGACGACCGCCGCAACAGCCGTATACTGATCGTAGACCGGCGTGGAGTCAAAGTTGAAGCCAAGGGCGTTGGAGAACACAGCGCCGTTGATCGCGTCCTGCATTTCCACGAAGACATCCTTGTTGTCGGTGTCGAAGGGGATGGAAATGTAGCGGTTCGGGTAGAACCAGTCGGCGGTCAGCGTCCAGCCGGCGTAGTTGGAGTCGATGCCGTCGGCATACTGGCCGATGCCGTTCTCGTCAACGACATAGTGCTTGCCCTCGATGCCATGGGAGATGAAGTTCATCATGTTGCTGTCCGTCAGAAGGAGGGAGAGCATCTTCATCGCCGCGTCCGGATGCTTGGAAACGGTGGAGACGCACCAGCCGCCGCCAACGGAGGAGCCCATGGCCGCCAGGTCGGAGACATAGAACACAACGACATCCATCGTCAGGTAGGTGACGGAGGCCTTCAGGTTCTCAACGGAGAAAGCGCCGCAGAAGAAGCCGGCCGTGATGTTGTTGTTCATATCGGAAATGGTAATCTTGTTGTTCAGCGGATCGTTCTGGAACAGGCCGTGCTCGTTCCACTCGCGGATCTGCTTTACAGTGTTGTAATAGGTCTCGGTCTCGTAGTGGTTCACGATCTTCGTCTGATCGACGCCGGTGTTCTCCAGAACGCCGATGTAATTCGGATCGCCGAAGTTATCGACGTTGCAGAGATTCGCCTGATTCTCGGTGTCGAACATGTAGCAGTACTCGGGATGCGCTTCCTTTGCGCGGTAGAGGATATCGGTCAGCTGGTCGAGCGTGATGTGCGTGCCCTCGAGATCAGAGACGCCCAGCTCGTCGGCAATGTCCTTACGCATGACATACATGCCCTCGGTGCAGAAGCCGTCCATGGTGGGGAACGCATAGGTAATGCCGTCGATCTGCTGGGTCTTCATGATGCGCGCATCGCAGATCTCCCACAGCTCGGGGTACTGGTCCTTGTAGCCGTCCAGCGGCAGAGCCTGCTCATTGCGGACGACACCCGTGATGCTGGACCACCATCTCCAGTTGAAGAGGTCGATCGGATCGTCGCCGCCGGTCAGCATGAGCTGAAGCGTCGTGCTCGTGTTTGCGTAAGCGATGGGGATGTAGTCGATCAGGACGCCCGCGTTGATGGAACGGAGGTAATCGTTAGTCGCGTCCTCGACCTCCTGCTCGTCCGTCGCGTCGCCGATGTTGGCGACCTGAACGGAGATCACAGGCCATTCGGAGGAATCGGTTGAAACCTCGTCCGCATGATCGCCGGACGGCGTTTCCACAGCGGTGCTGCCGTTTTCGGCGGGCTTGTCCGTCTTGTCGGCGGCGGGCTTGGCGCAGGCGGCCAGCGACAGGAGCATCACCAGCACCAGCAGGAGAGACATGATTCTTTTCATTTCGTTACTTCCTTTCTAACCCTCTTTTTGATGTTTGGGACCTTTGTCGTCCCTGTGGCTATAGCATATAATAAAAATTTAGGTGATAATATCAAAAATCCGACCTCGCATGTGTCGTTTTTCGACATTATCACCATAAGTCTCTTTTTATTTCTCCGTGTTCTGCTTCCGGTACTCCATCGGCGTCACACCGACGAGCTGCTTGAAGGCATGGGTAAAGTTGGAATAGCTTCCGTAGCCGACCTGACTGGAAACGATCGTGACCGGCAGATCGGTCGAACGCAGCAGATGCTTCGCCGATTCGATCTTCTCGTTGACGATATACTCCTTCACGTTGAAGCCGGTCTTTTTCCGGAAGAGCCGGGTCAGATACTCGGGATTGATCCCGATGTGCTCCGCCACATCCGTCACGCTGATGTTCTGGTAGAGGTTGCTTTCGATGTAGGCGCGCGCCGCCTCGATGAAGTCCACACACTCTGCCTTTTCCCTTTCCAGCCGCTCCGCCACATAGCGGAGCGCGTCCAGAAGGGCGCCGACGCTGCGGTAGGCGCTCATGTAGCTGACATAGGGCAGGCCCTCGTCAAAGACCGAACGGCTTTCGATCTTCTGACTGACCATGTAGTTCAGCAGGATCTCCGTCACATACTCATGCATGTGCAGAAGGTACTGCTTCGTGATCCTTCCGCGCTCCGCGTCGAACAGAAGCGTCCCCTCCACACTTTCCACAAAGCGGCGGTACTCCTTGTCGCCCAGCAACTGCTGCCACAGGAACACCCGCTTGCGCATCTCGATGCTCTGTCCGCCGGTACGGCTCGTAAAGACGCCGCCGCGGCGCTTCTGGTTGTTTTCCTTCCAGTAGAGGAATTCATCGTGGCAGCCGCAAAGCTCCTTTACCTGCCGGACGCTCCCGAGATAGACGGCGGTCTCTGCGCCGCTGATCTTGTCGTTCAGGATGCGGAAGGACTCCCAGTACTGCTCCGCCCTTTCCGCCAGCCGCTCCGGCTCCGCCGCAGTCAGAAATACCATAGCGTCTCCGTTTTCCTCCATCCACACAAAGCTGCCGCAGGCATCCGGGTCCGCGATCTCGCCGAGCATGTTTTCATAGGAGCTTTTCCGGAGGAGCCTTGCCTCCGCATCCGGCGCAGCTGTGCCGTCCGTCAGGATCTGGACATAGGCCGCGCAGACAAATGGCCTCACGCCCTTTTGGCGATCGTTCGCCGGCAGCCGCTCCCAAAGGAGCCGCTCCGTGAACTCCACGCTGCTGCTCTTTCCGTTCAGGAAGCTGCTCACCATGCCGTATACCAGACTGTCCTCATGCTGCTGGAACAAAAGCGCCTTTCTCACCATGTCGCGGTTTTTCTGCTCGATCTGGATCTGCATGACCGCGCGGGTCAATACCTCGCGCAGCTCATGCGAGTGAGATGGCTTGAGCAGGTAATCGAAGCTGTTTTTGATGGAGACCGCCTCGCGCATGTACTTGAAGTCGGCGTGGGCCGTCAGGAAGATGAACTTGCTGTAGGGATAGCGGCTCAGGATCCATTTCGCGAACGTGATCCCGTCCTCGTCTGGCATGACGATATCACAGAGGAAGATGTGATACTCCCGCTGCGCCAGCAGTTCCCGTGCCTCATCGGCGGAGCCTGCCGCGTCGATGCGCTCCAGCTGTTCGAGCGCCAGCTCCTGCACCTGCCTGAGCACCGTTTGCAGGACGATCTTTTCATCGTCAACGATCAGAATATTCATCGTATACCTCTCCATTCACTGGAAAAAAGATATCTACCGCGGCGCCGCCGTCCGGATGGTTGTGGAAGGCCAGATGCGCCGCGCCCTTGTAGATCAGGTGCATCCGGTATTTCAGATTTGGGATGCCGACATGCTCGCCGCTGTAACGGAATACCTCCGGCCCAAAGGTGTTGTTCTTCGCCAGCCAGTCGTCCGTATAGCCACGGCCGTTGTCATGGAGCTGGACGCAGACATACTCCTGCGCTCCGTCCTTCACGCGGAACGCATGGATCGAAACGGACAGGATCGAATGCCCGTCTGCAGCGTATTTGATTGAATTTTCAACAAAGGTCTGGATGGCCAGAATCGGGATGCGCTCGTCCAGACAGTCCTCGTCGGCCTGGATCCGCAGAAGCACCGGCGCGCCCTTGCGGATGGTATACAGATCGACGTAATCCCGGATCTCCTTCAGCTCGTCCCGGAGCTTCACCAGACTGAGCTTGTCGTTGAACACATAGCGGAAATGCGCGATCATTGCCGCCATAAATTTCTTTTCCGTCTCCTCGTCGCCGTTTTTGTGCAGTGAGTAGATGATGTTCAGGCAGTTCAGGAAAAAGTGCGGATTGAGCTGGAGCTGGAAGTATTGCAGCTGCGCCAGATCGGCGTCACGCTCCTTCTGATACTTTTCCTCCTGCAGGCGCATGATCTCGTTGATGATCTCGTCGAGGTCGACGTTCATCTGCGCAAATTCCGCGCTCTGCTCCGCAGGCTCCGGCGTCTGCGCACACTCCTCGTTGGTGCGCACACGCCCTACCCTTCTGCGCAGATAGTCCAGCGGCATCAGCATGATCCTGCGCAGATAGCCGTAAAGCCCGAGAAAGAGCGCCGCAATGACCGCCGGCGTTCCCAGCAGAAACACAAGGAACAGCGGATGATCGGAGATGCTGAGCAGATCGCCGGTATCCTCGATCAGCGCGAGCTGGAGCGGATAGCTTCCTACCTTCTCCCGCAGAACGAGCGTTCCATAGCCGTTCCGTCTTGTGTTTTCCCGCCGGAATGCCAGCGCTCGCACAGCCTCGGTGACTGTATCGCTCGGCGTCAGCGCCAATATGCTCCCGCCGCCGTCCAGCACAGCCAGCTGCTGGCCGTCAATATCGAACATGACATAGCTTTCCTCATACATGGTCAGATCCAGCAGGAAGCCGAGGCTCCTTCCATGCAGCGTGTAGACATACAGCAGGCAGCTGTCCCCGACATCCAGAAGCTCGTACCGGCTCCCGTTTTCGCTGTCGGGCAGCCGCTTCTGCAGCGCGTCATAGATGCTCTGGCGCAGGAGCGCCTGACTGCTGTACTCGTCGGAATATGTCATGATCAGCCCGTTTTCCCTCGTCGGGTCAAAGAAGTACAGTGCGGCGGGATACTCGATGGAAACGGTCTTATTCTTGAACGTGCTCGTCATGCCGTTGACCTGTGTGACCCAGTCAAATGCATTCTGACTGGGATAGCACAGCCTCTCAAAGTAGCGGTTGCTGTTGACAATGCTCTTGATAAAGCTTTCCAGCATTGAAATATCCTTCTCCATCTGCCGAGCATAGCTCTCCGCCACGTTTTTGTTGAAGCTCTCCTGCTTTTCGTGGTAAACACGCATCGTATAGGCAACAAAGCCGGTATACAGCACAGACATCACCAGGAGCGTCACAAGAAAGCCGCTCCCGACCCGCCGCCGGAGCGTCCCCGTCTCGCGTCGCTCCGACTGTATCTGCATTTTCCGTGTGCTTTTCATATCGCGCTCCTCCGCTTCGTCCGGGAAATGCGTCCGGCCGCTTCGCCTGAAAATGGGCCTTCTGGCTTTTTCGTGCAATTTATACAAAAATCGAGCAATTGCAATTATAATATTATCCCGTAGCTGCAATGTCAAGCCCATGCGTGACGTGCTTTTCGCCGGACGCGATCTCTTGGCGCGTAAAAAAGCATCTGCCCGGATATCCTGTCAGATGCTTTTCCATGCGCTTTTCGTCTGTTCGTTCTATTCTGCGGAAGCCGCTTCCGCTTCCGCTCCCGTTCGCAGCTCCGCGCCGCCCCATTCCACGACGGTAAAGCCCCGGCGCTCGGGCGCAGACAGCTCCTGCGCCGGAAGCTCGACCGGCTCTTCCAGCGCCGTCCACGCCATGAATACGCGGAGCATCGTATCCGGCTCCGGCGTGACCGTCAGCCGCGCCGACTGTGTGTAGGCATCCGTCTGGAACGCGATCAGGTTATACGGATTTTCCTGCATTTTCGGCAGCCAGTAGATGATAAACTCATTGGCCTCCACCCGCGTCAGTCCGAGCGCGTCCAGCGCCTCCTCCAAAAACGCGGCGGTCTCGTCTCCGGGCACGCAGAAGCCCCTTGAAAGGTCGTACTCCGTGTCGTCCCGGCCCTCCCAGTAGAGATAGCGGTAGGTCTGCCCGGATGCATCCGTCAGCGTGCCGTCCGGCGCGGCGCTGACCTGCCAGCCTCCGTCATAGGCCGGATAGGTGCAGGTCAGCGTTCCGGCATAATCGAGCTGCACCGTAACGTTCATGACCGCCTCCGGCCTCAGATAAATCACCGGCTTTGCGTCCGATGTCTCCTCCGGATAGATGTAAATGACCGGCTTCGCCGAATACTGCTCCTCCCGGCAAATTTCTTCATCCTCGTGCGTGCAGCCGCCGAGCAGCAGCGCCGCCAGCAGGAGCATGCCCATAAAAGCTTTTTTCATCGTCTTTTCCTCCCTTTTTGCTTTTACTCTATCAGACGAAAAAGCTCCGCTTTTCTTACAGGCTTTTCCGCAATTTCCTGTGGATTGCAAATTTTTCATCTCTATGATACAATCTCGGGAGAAATTACGCGAAGGGAGGCGCTTCCATGCGTCTGCTGTTTCCGATGGACGCCCAAAATTACGACCCCGCATGGCGCGTTTTTCAGCGCGATTCCGCGCGGGCCATTCTTCTTCGCGGCGGAAGGGCCGCCATGATCTACAGCCGAAAATATGCCTACTACAAGTTCCCCGGCGGCGGGATCGAGCCGTCGGAAGCGCCTGTCCAAGCCCTGCTCCGGGAAACGGAGGAGGAAGCCGGACTGTGCATTCTTCCGCAGAGCATCCGGGAATACGGCTGCGTCCGCCGCATCCAGAAGTCCGACAGCGGAGCAGCAGAAATTTTCCGGCAGGACAACCTTTACTATCTCTGCGAAGCGGCGGAGGATACCGTCCGCCAGCGGTTGGATGCCTATGAGTCGGACGAGGGCTTCACGCTGGAATGGGTCGATCCGTTTCACGCCATTACGGTAAACCGCCGCCACGCGCATGGCCCAGCCGATCCGGTCATGCTGGAGCGCGAAGCGCTGGTTCTCGAGGCTCTGATCCGCGAGGCATGGCTCCCCAGCGGCGACCCGCAGCGGCTCTCCCCTGCCAGGCTCTCGAGCCGTTACGCAGTCCGGCCGCTCACGCGCACGGACATCCCGGCGCATTATGCGCTTTCCAGCCGCAATACGCTTTTTTATGAATATCACAAGCCGTTCGTCACAGAGCAAAGCATTCTCGAGGATCTGTCCGCGCTTCCGCCCGGAAAGCAGGCCGCGGACAAGTTCTATCTCGGCTTCTTTGCGGGAGACCGTCTGGCCGCCGTCATGGATCTGATCCTCGACTACCCTGAGCGCGGCATCGCATTTCTCGGCTTTTTCATGATGGAGCCGTCGCTTCAGGGCTGCGGCGCGGGCAGCGCGATCATTCAGGAATGCCTTGCGTACCTTGCCTCCATGGGATTCCGTAAGGCGCGCCTCGCCATTGACCTCGGCAACCCGCAGAGCCGCGCATTCTGGACGAAAAACGGCTTTGCTCTGACCGGCGAGAGCCGCCCGCACGGCGATTCCGCCTATCTTCCGATGGAGCGTTCGCTGAACGCTTGACAAAACAGAAAAGAGGATTTTTTATGCTGGAGATTCAATTGGGCCGCGTTTACCGGCATTTCAAGGGAGACTATTATCTTGTGGAGGCTGTCGCGCACGACTCTGAGACCGGCGCGCCGTGCGTCATCTACCGCAAGCTCTACGGCGATGGCGGGCTGTGGGTGCGCCCCCTGTCCATGTTTCTGAGCAAGGTCGACCAGGAAAAATACCCGGATGCGCAGCAGGAATACCGTTTCGAATTGCAGGATATTCCGAGCGTCGCCGGTCACTGAAAGGATGGCATAAAATGAAGATTACCGTCCGATATGCAGACCGCGCGGAGCTTCCGCGTGTCAATGAGCTGCGGAAAATGGTAAACGAGCTGCACGCCAACGGCCGTCCGGACATTTTCCGTCCCGGCTTCTGTGCAGAATTGCAGCAGCATGTCTATCAGAAATTTGATTCCGACGCCGCCGATGTGATCGTCGCGCTGGCAGACGGCGTCGTCTGCGGCTTCGCCATCGCCGAGTATATCGACCGCCCGGAGTCTCCCTATATCTTCGCAAGGCGCTTCTATCACATTGAGGAATTCGGCGTGGACGCGGCCTTCCGCCGCAAGGGCGCTGCGACCGCGCTCATCTCCTTCTGCCGTCAGGAGGCCGCGCGGATGCGCTTTGACCGCATCGAGCTGGATGTCTGGTCGTTCAACGAAGAGGCCCTGAAATTCTATGAAGCCGTTGGCTTCCAGACGTACCGCCGCTTGATGGCGCTGCCGGCCGTCACAGAAGGCAAGCAAGCATGACGCAGCCGGGATCGTTTACGGTTCGCACCGGCCATGCCGGGCCGCTGTTTTACGCGGAGGCCGGGAGCGGCTTTCCGCTGCTCCTGCTGCACGGAAACGGCGAGGATCACACCTATTTTTCGGCGCAGCTCCGCTTTTTCTCACAGTATTATCACGTTTTCGCGCCGGATACGCGCGGACACGGAGCCTCCCCGCGCGGAAGCGGCCCCTTCACGCTGGATCGCTTCGCGGACGATCTTCTGGAATTCCTGCATGCGCAGGCGCTGACGCGCGTTCATCTGCTCGGCTTTTCTGACGGCGCGAACATCGCCATGCTGTTCGCCCTCCGCCATCCGGAGCTGGTCGAAAAGCTGATCCTGAACGGCGGGAATCTCTCGCCAAGCGGGATCCGCCCCAGTGTGCAGCTTCCGATCGAGCTTGGCTATCGCATCGCGCGCCTTTTCGCAGGAAGAAGCCCGGAGGCCCGGAAGCACGCCGAGCTTCTTGGCCTGATGGTAAACGAGCCGCATATCCCGCCGGAGGCTCTGTCCGCGCTGACCATGCCCGTTCTGGTACTGGCCGGTACGCGTGATATGGTGAAGCGCCGTCACACGGAGCAGATCGCCGCCAGCCTGCCGAATATGCAGCTTCAATTCCTGAACGGTGACCACTTCCTTGCCGCAAAGGAGCCTTCGGCCTTCAACGAAGCCGTCCTGCGCTTCCTGCAGGAAGCGTGACCCCGAAATAACAGCAGCCCGCTGAGCAGCTCAGCGGGCTTTTCATATTTTTCCTCCGGTATAGTTCTCAGTCCGCGTACTTCCCCGTCCGTTCAGGCCCCGATCAGGCTCTGATCGAAAGCAAACAGCGCCTCGTTGATCTCAAACACGTTGTAATTGCCGCGCTCCACGAAATACTCTACAATGATATCAAATTTGTTGGAGTGCGACAGCGCAAAGCCCGCCTTGAACAGCATATCCTTCATTTCCGTCAGCGGAAGCTCCAGCGCCAACGCAAACGCGATCACCGTCGGCTTAGATGGCTTATAGCGCCGGTCTGTGCGGATCTTTGAGAAAAGCTTCCGGTCGATGTTTGCCTTTTTGTAGCACTGCGCGTCGGTCATCCCCTTCTCGTTGATTTTCCGCAGCAGCATCTCCGAAAAGCTTTCGTCGATCTCATCCAGCGCATCTTCGAGCGAATACGGCGCTGCAACGGACGCCTGCGACGCCCTGCTGCAAGGCTCCGGTGCCTTCGCGCGGAGTGTATCCATCCAGGAATCATTGTGATCGTCCTCAGCCTCTGCAAGCGACGGCATCCGCATTCTCGGCTCCCGCCGGACGGCGCGTGCATCCGCGTACCGGTCGTCGATATAGGCGGTGATATCGGAAAAGAGCGCTTCGCTGATCTGATAGGCCGCCCGGTCAAAGACGACAAGATAGACCAGCATCTCATTTTCCAGCAGGAAGGCCCGAATGGTCTCAATCGCCACGCGGAGCGCCTGATCCTTCGGATAGCCGTAAACGCCGGAGGCTATGAGCGGAAACGCGACGGAACGGCAATGCCGCCCTCTGGCAAGCGCAAGCGACGAGCGGTAGCAGGAAGAAAGGATATTCTGTTCGCCGTGCCGTCCGTCCACCCAATGCGGCCCGACGGTGTGAATGATGTATTTACAGGGCAGCCGGTATCC
>ERZ791861.641-NODE-641-length-20160-cov-4.439493_pt1 | contig 20160 bp, 24 predicted proteins | sample MGYA00510283_ERZ791861 | MGnify/ENA primary metagenome ERZ791861 (study PRJEB30046, sample SAMN00792074) | human gut metagenome | study: EMG produced TPA metagenomics assembly of the A metagenome-wide association study of gut microbiota in type 2...
CTCCTCCAGGCGGTAGAAGCACTCCACGAAGTTGGCGGCGGCACGGCGGGTAGGCGCGTCATCGCCAAAGCAGAGGGCATAGAAAACGGCCTTGACCTGCAAAGGGTCAAGGCCGCCGCTCTCGGCTTTGGCATTCACGGCGGCGACCGCCGAATCCAGAAGAGAGAAAGCTGCCCGCATCTCGGTGATGTGGTCTTTGTATTCGGTTGGGATCTTGTCCGTGAAGGCTGGGCCATAGAAGGAGGCAGACACAGCAAAGTTGTTATGCTCCACCGCCGCCGTGCCGAAGCTGCACAGGAACGCCGCCAGCAGGATCAACGGCGAGAGGATGGCGGCAATGACCCAGCCCACCGTCTTGCGGCCTTTTTCCGTAGACAGCACAGCCGCCGCCAGCCGTGCCAGTGTTGCCCCTGTCATCACTTCCCACCCTTTGTGCCGAACAGCTTCGCCTTATGCTCCGGCGCAATGACCTTCATCATATACCGGTCGCTGCCACAGCGGAAAAGGCATTCACCATTCTGCGCCTTGCTGATGAGGTCGAACTCCGTGTCCTCCATTTGCAGCATATTGGTGAAGAACTGCTTCTCCGTAGTACCGGGGTTGAAAAAGAACTGATGGGGCGGAATGGCGAACAGGGGCTTGGTCATCTCCCGTACTTCCCGCTGGTTGAAATCCTCCAGATTTTGACTGGCCATCATCAGGGCGGAATCCCGCTTGCGGACACGCTTCAGACAGTTCCTGATATACTCGATGGCGATGGGGTTGGACAGCCATAGATACAGCTCGTCCAGTGCCGCCACCGTCCGTCCCTCCACCAGCAGCTTGTCCGACATATACGCCAGCACATTGAACAGCAGCGCGTTCCGCAGGCTCTTGGCGGCACTCAACACACCGCCCACGCCGAACACCAGAAACCGATCGCTGGTGATGTCCGTATGCCCGTTGAAAAAGTGGGCATCAGCTCCCACACACATGGAGTGCAGGCCCAGCAGTACCTCTTGCAGCAGCTCCTTTGTGTAGAGTTGGTGGGTATCGGGATCATAGTGGAGATATTCCTGCTCCAGCAGCGCGTAGAAGTCCGACAGGATGGGGTAGTCCGTGGCGGTGAGCTGCCGGGGATCGGTATGCTCCGAGATGCCCCACTTGGCATAGAGCTTTGTCAGCATGATCTCTATGGTGTCCAACTGGGCATCGGAGAAATCCTTGTACGCCTTAAAGAAGTCTTTCAGAAAAGAAACGTGCCGCGCCAAAAATGTATTCTGCCGGAATGCTTCCGGTGCTGACTCGTCCGGCTCCGGAGCGGTGTCCCAGCACTTCACCTCCAGCACGTTGATATGGCGGTCGCCAGCCATCAGGTCGATGAAGCAGCCATTCAGATTCCCGCACAGATCCCCCAATTCATGCTCCGCGTCCAGCGAGATAACGGATTTCCCCGACTCGATCAGATTGCAGATCAGCAGCTTCATCAGATATGATTTGCCCTGACCGCTGTTGCCCAGGATCAGGATGTTGGCGGAGGTCTTGTCACTCTCGCGCCGGTCGAAGTCCACCACGATGTTGCTGCCGAACTTGTCCTTGCCGATGTAAAAGCCGTTGGGGTCGGCCTTACCGGAGTAATTGAACGGAAACAGGTTGGCCACGCTGGATGCGGGCAGCACCCGCTGGAACTGCGGCCCCAGTGCCGCGTAGCCTGCGGGGTTCACTGTAAGGAAGCCCTGCTGCTGCCGCAGCACCAGCTTGTCTATCGTCAGCTTGCAGCGCACCAGCTCCGCTTCCACGCTGGTTTGCAGCAGCTTCAGGTTTTCAAAGCTGTTGGCCATGACCTCCACATAGACCGCGCAGTACAGCAGCGGCTCATGCTCACGATCCAGCGCGCCTACCAGCGAGGCCATGTCCTGCAAATTGCTCTCCGCCGTGATAACACGGCGCAGGTTGTTGGTGTTGGCCCGCTCCAGCTTGTTGCGGTTGGTGGCATTGTGAATGATACGGTTCTCCTCGGCAGGCGTCACCAGGCGGCAGACGATCCGCAGCGTCACACCGCGCCGGTCGCCCAAGCGGCCCAGTAGCGCTTGTGAATCCGTGACAGCGGGATACTCCCGCAGCGCCCACACGCACCGCCACGTGTTGCCGGAAATGTAGTGATCCGTCTCAAATTTCAGCACCCCCGGCGCGATGCAGTCCAGAAAGGACAGCACCATCGGTTCCTCCGGGGGTGCTTTCTTGCGTTTGAAGATATTTTTCATAGTCCCTCCATGAAGAAAATGTCCATCCGGGGTTTCAGCTCCGGTTCGTGACCGGTAAACTGCTCCGGTTCCTGAAACTGCGCCGTGTACTTCTGGATCTGGCCATCCGTCAGGGAACAGAAGCCTCCCTCGTGGTCGTCGCCCACCAGAAAGAACGGGCCGCAGATGATGTCCTCCTCCAGCCACCGGTTGGGTGCCATACCGTTAAGCTTGCCCTCCTCGTTGCAGCAGAGGATAACGCCATCCTCCACATACACCGGCTGGAACAGCCCCTGCACCTCCTGCTGGATGGCGGCCAGAGTATCCTCCATTTCCTTTTCATAGGGAGCCTGTCCCGGCTCCACTTTCAAAATGCGCATATCAGCCCTCCTTCACATATCGCTCTCCATCCACGCTGTCATAGACCTCGTGGGACACGTCCTGCTCATAGTAGACCGCCAGCAGCTCCTGCAGCTCCTGCTCGTTGGCACGGTGGACGGTAAAGCCGTTATCAGAGAGATGTTTCTCTACGTTGGCCAAGTACGACTCCGTGAAGCCTCCCTCGCCACGCTGCCGCAGGATCAGGCAGAAGGTGCGGGCCGAAGCCATGGAGGTCTGGACGCTGTCCAGATGGACACAGTCCGCCTCCAGCAGCGCACGGATGGCGGGGTTCGTTTCCTCCTCCAGCCGCTTGCGGTAGAAGCTGCGGTTGTCCTGATAGGATTCCTTGGAATCCGTGGCCAGAATCTCCACCTCCGCCATGCCCTTCAGCACATTCATCAGGCTGTAGATGCGCTGGCGGACGATGCTCTCCGGCAGCACATTCAGGTTGCTGGGCTTCAGGATGAGATAAACCAGCTCACCGTTGGGGGTGCGGATGTTGCGCTCCGTGATCTCGTCAATGCCCAGAAGCTGCTGGGCGGAGGGTAGTTTCTTCTTGAAAATGCTCATGAGCCTAATCTCCATTCATAGTATTGACGTCCGAAAAAGAATGCGCCCGCGTAGCGCAGGAAATCCAGCATACTGACGCCATCATGGCGGATAGCCAGAAAGGCATACACGGCGGTGACCACCAGCGGAGCCACGAAGCCGGTCTGTGCCAGCGCCAGCGCAGACAGCAGCAGGCCGATGCCGATCAGCGCCACGTCCCGCAGCGCCCACAGCCACAGCATAGGCCGTGCGGTCAGGTTGTCTGGGTATAGGTACATAGTTTTCCCTCCAAAAGTGGAAGCCGCAGGCGTGTACCTGCAGCTTCCGTGTTCTATTACTCCGCTACATCGGCGGCGTCGTTCAGCTCCCGCTCGATAAGGCTCAGGATGAAATCCTTCTGCTTCAGGCCGTTCCGGGCGAGGTAGTCTTTCAGCCGCTCGAAGAGCTCCTCCGGTACCTGAAAGGCGATGGTGCGGTTGTTGGTGTTCATAGTCCTTGCTCCTCCTTCAAAATGTTCTTTGAGTATGTCTGTGATGTAGTCGGACAGTGTCTGCCCGCGCTGCTCCTGCTCTGCCCGAAGCCGTTGGTGCAGGGACAGCGAGATAGGCGCGCAGAGGTTTTTCTTTTCCTCCATGATGGATACTCCTTTCCGCCTCCCGCGAGGCAAGCAAAGCATAGCCCAAACACCGCGGTAAAGCTATTGACAAGTACAACGAGAATGTAAGCGCAAACGAAGCACAATGGACAAGGTGCTCATTTTACCGCCTGTACCACCGTGCGAGTCATATTGACCGCAGTCTGTGCCGTGTATACGGCAGACATAATGTTAGCTCTCGTGGTGGTATCCAAGCCGAAGGCTCCCGCGATACGGGGGATCTCACCGGCAGAGAGCATCAGGCCCAAACCCAGCAGGGCGTGATCTTTGAATACCATTAGGCCCGCCACGAGGATGGTGGCCTGCAAAAAGGCGGTCAGGCACAAGCCAATGACCTGTTTGCACCACTGGATGAAACCATCTGTGTACCCTCTCGGTACGCTGAACATATACAGGCTCCCCACGGCGATCTGGATAAGTAAGATGCCGCCGCGCTTGAGGTTGGCGAAAAACACCTTGATAATGGCGTAGGCCATAAGAATCAGGCAGAACAGCAGCATAAGACCGCTGGTGGGGGTATTCATGAAGCCGCCGAAGGGCGTCAGGTTCACAAGATTGGCGATGCTGTCCACAAGGCTGAAATTCTCCAGTATCTGCTTCGCTACATCGCCTATGGTGACCGTCCCGAAGCCGGTAATGCCCGCGGTCAGGCTGGATTGCAGAGAGATGGCCAGCACATACAGCCTGACCGGAAGCTGCGTGAACAGCTCCACGGCCAGAAAGCCTTTGAAGGCGTTCAGTACCGTTTCCCGCACATTGCCTCGACCGGAGGAATACTCCACGCCGCACTCGAAGCAGGCCACCACCAGCCCCACGGCATACAGCGCCCAGCCTAAGTAAGAGAAGAACAGCACGATGCTTTGCACCCAGCTCATGTCAAAGAGCTCGGCGCCCATGCTGCCCATCTCAGCAAAGAAATTGCCCAGGAAGCCCACGATCTGGCCGTAGAACCAGTCCAGGATCTGCCCCAGCACTGTATTTGCCACAAAATCCCAGATAAACAATTCTCAGTTCACCTCCTCCACGCAAAAGAGCGGGCGTTTCATCAAATCCCGATGATGTCCCACACATACAGCGGGGCGGTCAGGGTGAACACCAGACAGGCGAAAAGGATGGCCGGTGCGCTCCACTCAAAGTGACCGGTCTTGCGGAAATCAAAGTACGCAAGGCCAAGTTTGGCGAAGAAAAATACTGCCAGGATCAGGTCAATGGCGGGAAATACCACGTTGTTGACCACCGTCTTGATCTGACCGGAGGCTGTGGCCCAGGTGCTCTCCACGGCGCTGGCCACATCGCCGGTGCCGCCGCTGGTGCCGGTGGCGTAGGCCGACACGCACAGCAGGCAGCAAAGAAGCGCTGTGAGACACAGCGCCGCCATCGTTCGTTTTACAGTTTTCATGTTCATGTTCTCCTTGTCACATTGTCATTTCATTCATGGACGGGCTTTGCGCTGCCGCCTGCCGCAGCTGGGCCAGCTTCTCCGCCGCCCAATCGGGAAGGCACTCGTCCTTGAGGATACCCACGAACTCCGAACGGTTCCAGCGGGTCATTTCTTCGTCCCCCAGACAGGTGCAGCGCACCGAGCGGCCTCTGGCATTGGGGCGGCAGCCGAATCCGTCCCATGCCAGCCAAAGCTGATCCTCCGGCCGCCAGCAGGCTTCTCGCAGCACTTCCGGCGACAGCACCAGTACCTTTCCGGTGAAGTCCTGTTCACGGGAATTTGGCGCACAGTGCTCCGCCCCAAACAGGTGCAACTTTGCCAGCTCCGCCCGATACTGCGTAACGAAGCCGTCCAACACCGCAGGATGGCTGCCCACCATAAATGCGTAGCGATGGTCGCCATCGGGAGGAATATAGATGCTCCGGCTCCACTGTATATTTGTCGGGTGATAGCGGCCATCATAGGAATGCTCCTGCAAGGTGTTGGACAGCACAAAGGCCGTTCGCTTATAGCCGTAGTGGTCTATGACACGCCTGGCGCAATCCTCTTTCAGATGCATACCGTCAAAGCTCTCACGGATCACCAGCTCTATGGCTCCGGCACAGGCGCAGTTGGCACGGTAGTTGGCCCGCCATTGCTCCAGCTCACCACGTTCCCGTGCTTCCTTTGCCGTGTAGGGGTACATTTGCTCATTCTCCATAGACAGTCTCTCCCGTCTCCAGACGCCTTGCCAACAGTCCCTTACAGCAGTCATTGTCCATCAGCAAAGCCAAGAGCTGTTCCGGCACCTGAGAGAGATCATAGTTCCCCTCGTCTACCGTTTGACAGCGATGGCAGCACATGGGGCGGCAGGCGGCGATCAGGCCGTTCAGAAGCTGGTCGAAGGCCTCCTGCATTCCCTCCAACACGTCGATGAGCTCCACGACAGTCATGGTCTGGGGCATCAGCATGATAAGATGTCGGCACATATGGGCTTCCAGCGCAATGTCCGACAGTGCCAGAGCCGCAAGCATTTCGTTGGGTATCTGAAGCCCTCGTTGATTGAGTTCCATCTCACAAGTCATATTTTTCTCCTATTTTTCTTTCAGTGGGTATTGGGGTGTATGTACTAACGTACAGGCTTTCTTTCCGTTGTCGTAGTTATTGAAGAAGGATATCTGTGGTGCAAACATAGATGGATCATAGTTGGTCATAATGTACTCCTCATAACGATCCTCCTTCTTTTTTGACATACTGTTCGGTCGGTCTACTTCAAAGATGAAAAAGTCTTTATACAGTTCCTTGATCTCGTCTTTCTTGTTGTAGGACACGATCACAAAGCTTTTTCGCGTGGCCAGCATATCATGCAGTTCCTGATGATCCGACCTGTAAAAAGGTACGCCATACTTTTCCGCGCCAAGATACGGCGGGTCACAATAGAAAACCGTATCCAGTGCGTCATATTTGCTCAAGATATCCTTGTAGCTCCGGTTCTCCATGGGAATGTGCTGCAATATCCGCGCACATCTGGTAATCTGATGCTCGAATCTATCCCAATCACGGTCGAGTGCGGCAAACTCTGTTCCCAGCCCGTTGTAGCTGAGGTTGTGGAGCAAAAAGAACATTGCCGCCCGCTGCGCGTCCGGTGGGATGGCACGCTGCATCAGCATTGCGCTGATCTCTTCCGCCTGTGCAGGCGGGAAACTGATCTGCGTCAGCTCCAGTTCTTCCGCCAAATTCTTTCCGGCAAAATCTTTATCTTTCAAAGCGCGGAGCATGGTCTCAAATTCCTCACGGGAATTTTGCATATATTTTAGCTCTGTGATCACGGACACCGGTTTTTCCCTGACGCAATACATCATGTTATAAAGGTTGCTGTCAAGATCGTTATAGATCCGCAGCACGCCGCGCGGCGTTTGAAGATTCAAGGTCACACAGCCGCTCCCACCAAAAACATCCACCAATTTGTTGTAATGTATCGGCATCAGGCTCTGGATCGCCCACATCAACTGCGCTTTGCTGCCTTTCCATGGAATAAGCTTGGCCAATGGTATGTTCATCCGCTGTCCAGCTCCTTACCAAAGCCATCCAGCGAACGTACCAGCCCTGCAATGGCGGCGTTCAGCCCATCCCGCATCTTTTCAAGACTGCGGATAGTATCGTAGACCTCCGCAGCAGTCTCCGCATAGAAATACCCACCCCGGCAAGCCGAGATGGGTATGCTGTCACACCGCAGGCGGTTGATCTTCTTTCGCAGCTCATTGCCGCTCAAACCCAGCGCCTTTTCCAGCGCACAACTGCTGATAGCGTTCTTCCTGCCTTGATAGCCCTCCTCCAGATACCGCGCAATGGTTTCTCGTTGCATAAATGTCTCCTTTACATGGTCAGCTCCATTTCTTGTCGCGGGGCTTGAATCGGCTGACCGTCCAGACGGGCAAGGTAGCCGTAATCGCCAAGGACACCGTTATCCCGTCGCATCACGTCCTGACCGTAGGCATCCAGATCCAGATGCGGCAGGAGGAGCTTATATTCCTTTTCACCGGTGATGACGCCCAGCTCGTCCCGCGCCAGCTCTCTGGGCGAATGGATCTCCGGCTCGAAGCTATATTCGTCCAGATGGCCGGTCAGAGCAATAGCTTCCTCCAGTCGGGAAAGCTGCAACTGCTGGGCCACCGCCTTGAACTTCACCAGCTCACCATTCATGTCAAGCTCCTCCAAGCACCGGGCAAAACGGTTGAGCTGTTCCATCCCGTCATAGGCGAGGTCGGTGAACGACCACATTTCCGGTATGGCAGTATCCTCACATTCCAGATGCGCCTCCTGCCAGCTATCCAGAGCCAGCCGCGTCAGCACAGTGTTCAGTTCTGTTTGCGACGCAGGCAGGTTCAGCGACACAGTCTGGTTTTCATTGCTGCACAGAAACCGCATCATATACGCCGGTTTCCGGGGTGGCTTGCCTAAATCGGCGGGAGCCTGCTTCAGCTCGGAGTGCCGCTCCACATAGCCGTGTGGCGTAATGACACTCTGTTCGCCTTGCCACATCGTCCTGCCGATTTTGGCGTAGTCCAACATTTCCAGCACCTTGTCCGGCACCTTTTCCAGCTCCGGCAGGAAGTCATTTTCTACATAGAATTTCCCCAACGCCGCGTCGTCCCTGACCTCCGGTACCACATGACAGCAGTCTACGCTATACGCCAGATCCAGCATCCACTGGACGGTCAGCTCACCGCCGTTCTCCTGATGCAGCTTGTCGCTCTCCATCTGCACCAGTCCCTCGAAGGCTATGGCGTCTGCCTCGTTGAACGTACTGAGCTGCTCGGCCAGCGCGTTGAAGTGATAGAGATCGCACTTGTCCAGATGGGACTCCAGAAAGTCATACCGCCCCAAGTCCTCCACCTGCCAGTAGGGTTCCTGCCCCTCCCGCAATCGTAGCTTCTCCAGCGCGTCCCGCATTGCCCACGGCTTGGCGGGCAAGTCCAGTGTGGTGCCGTTGTCGTTATCGGGGTTGCCAAGATATACAGAAAAAACAACTTTATCCAAGCTCCATTCCTCCTCGCCGCTGCACGATGTCATCACAGTTATCGGGGTCTGCGCCGGGTACGTCCCAGCCGCACATACTTCCGATCTTCATGGCCTCCTCCTGTGCGGGTGTTACGCCCAGCTTCCGGTTCTGCTCATCCGCAATGAGGCGGTTTTCGTGGGGATCATCCGTAGACCAGTCGCTGGGATAGTACCCGCTCTCGCCGCGCTTGACGCAGATGAGCTGTCCCGTCCCCGGCAGCAGCGTGAAGCACATCTCCGACAGCTTGTCCAAATGGGGGCAAAACCGCTCCTGCTCCGTCTGGATGCTCCAGTCGTGATCCTGCCACAGATGGACATACAGCTCATTCCTGCGACCAACAGCGATCTCCCGCTGCTCGAAGCCCTCGCCCCAACCGTCCGACGCCTGACCGGTGATAAACTCCTTCAGTGTGGTCAGCTCCTTTGCGGAAAGCTCATGCCAGAGCTGACACTCCGCTACACCCCAGAGCTGCTCACCGCGCAGTTCCGCGCCGAATGTAACAGAACGCACCTTGTTATTTACAGCATCAGGCTTATTGTACCAATTCATAAGGCCGCGGGTGACCTCCTCCGGCATCCGGTACTTCACAAGGGCGCTGCGGATGTTGTCCTCGTAAGGAAGCAGGTCGCGTCCCGACAGCAGCTCCGGCTCCTCTGGCATATTGCCCCATTCGTCCCGCTCATAGAGGTCAGCGGTGAGGGGCATATATAGCTTCATTACGCTGAGCTTGGGCGGCAGGACGGTGAAGCTGTCCACGCCGGGGATGAGCGCCAGCGTCCGACCGTTATCCCATTTCATGTGGAACTGCCCCGCGTCGTCGATGTGTTCCACCGTTCCCGTCATCCCTGCCGGTACCGGCGCGAAGGGATCGTCCATCTCATCCAGCCGGATACGGGTACCGGGCGGGTACTGCTTCCGCAGGAATGTTACCATTTCTCTGCTGATATCCATGTCACAGCCCTCCCATCTTCCTATAGTCTGTCAACTCATGAGGATTTTCTTCCCCAACGAAGTCGAATAAAATATCATCCGCCGCCTTGCGGACAGCGGGATCGTCTGTCAGAATTTCATAGCGAAAGCCTGTGGTGTCCTGATAGGGCAGTTCCTCACGGATGCAGTCCAGAAAGGAATCTGCGTCATAGTAGGGGATGATGTCCCCGTTGGCAAAAGTTGCTTTGCCAACCATATGAATGCTGCCCACGGCTTACATCTCCCTGCGGCCGCGGGGACGGGTACGGCGGGTGAAGTAAATGGCCGCAGCGCCCGCCACGGCCAGAATGATACAAATTGCTTTTTTCATAGTATTGATCCTCCTAATTTTTGGTTCTTTCACAATAGACCACATACCGCTGTTTACCGCCGCTGGCATAAGGGTGGCAGGTTAGCAGCGTCAGCAGGTCGCGGTTCGGTTGGATTTTGATTTTTTCAATTTCGTGAGGCTGGATGATTTGAATGTCCATCACGGTGTAGGTCAGCGTTTCCCACAGGTTGGTGAGCTTTACAGTATCGCCCACATGCAAGCGGTCTATGTGCCGGAAGTAGTCCGCGCCACACCAGCCCCGGTGGCCCGCAATGACGCAGTTGGTGTTATTGCCACCGATGGGAGCTGATGTGTTGCCAAGCACCGCAGCACCTGCGGCGAGGTGACTGTCAGATGCGCCTAAGTAAATGGGCATGGTCAGTTCCATGGCAGGTATCTCCAGCACACCGATGATCTCATCATCAATGCCGTAGGCGAGCAGGCTGGCAGCAGGCTCCTCGCAGGCTTCCAAATTAACGAGGCCAGGTTGCTTCTCGTTATAGATGCGCTGATTGTACGCTTGCAAGGCCGCCAGCAGTTTGGGGTGCTGCTCCGGCTCGTCATGTTCAGCTAAAAACTCCTGCACTGCCGCATCTGTGTCGGCTTGCAGCCTGTGTCCCGTAAACACCGGCCATAGCATGACACAGACACCCACCACGGCCAGCAGCACCGCCAACACAAGAGAGGTCTTACGCATGGCGCTTCCTCCTAATGATCGCATACCCGCCGCCGACCACGGCCACCGCGCCAAGGCCGATGGCAAGGCCAGTGAGGTAATGCTGTGTCCACGAGGAAGCCACGGGCTTTTCTTCTGCGGCAGATGCCTGTTCGGGGGTGTAAGGAACACGGTGCCCTCGAACTAAAAGCCGGTGGGTGTTGATACCGAAAGGTGTGCAGGTCACCAACGTGACCAAATCCTTGCCATCCTCGATTTGGAGCAGGCTTGTGTCCGTAGGCAAGACTGTGTTGATATTGTCTACCTCATACGCCAACACCTCACCCAATACATGGATGTAAAATGTATCGCCTTTTTCGAGTTGGTCAATGTCCGAAAACAGCTTGGACGAGGCCATTCCACTGTGGGCAGACAGCACGGCGTGAGTACTGCTGCCGCCCACCGGCAGAGAAGTTCCTACCACATGGCCAACTGACCTTTCAAGCGTTTCCGCGTTCGTACCATGCTGTACCGGCAGGTATACACCGATCTGGGGGATGTCCACATAAGCCATGGCACCGCCCACCGTGAGCTGGTCGGCGTAGGCCAAGGGAGGGGCGGAAGCCCCTCCCTCAGAGATCGTCGCATTGGCCAGCATGGCATTATATTGCTGCGCCGCCTGCCACTGGGTAGTCAGTTCGGCATCGTCGGTGTCCTTGATGGCGGCTGTGTAGCTGGTCTCTATATCCGAATGGTACTTTTCACTCAGAAGTTCTCCCACCAGCGGGTAAAGCAGAAGCCCCAGCGCCACAACACCGCAAGCCGCCGCCAGTAGCCAGCGTTTCACTGCTCGCTCTTATGCTTGCGGGACTTGACCACAATGAAAGCCGCAGTACCCAGAAGCAGAATACCGCCGATGGTGAACATCCATGTGCCGTAGCCGCCAGTCTTGGGCAGATCAAAGCCGGGGTTGTTAATTACGGTCAGGGGGACAATGGCATTGCCATCGGTCATGGTGGCGTCCTTGCCGTTGACAGTGGCAGAGGCGGTCAGCAGCTTGGCGCCGCACTGCTCACAAGTACCGTTTTCCTTGGTGGTAATCACGACCTTGACTGCCTCCTTGAGCAACACATAGCCCTTATCGGTGGCAATTTCGGTCAGGGAATAAGTGTCATCTTCCAGACCCTTGACGATAATATGGCCGCTGCCGTTGGGAACGAAAGTAGTGGCATCAGACTTCTTGGTGGTAACACCCTTGGCGTAGTAGATGCCATCCTTCAGGTCTGCGATGATGTAGCAGTTGTCGGTGTCATTGTGCAGGTTGAACTTGACGTTCTGGATGTTTCCCTTACCGTCAGAGAACTGCTTCAGCACATCCACGCCGTAGGTGTAGACATGGCAGCAATCGTTCAGGGTGTCAAAATAGGTGCTGTTCGTTCTGCGCCAGGTCAGCTCGACCTCGTTGGGGTTGTCGGTATCGCCCATCTTGGCATCGGCGGTCAGAGTGGCGGCGTAGGTGATCCGCATAGTGCAGTCAGAGTAGCCGCGCTTTACGCTGTCGGTGTAAACAGTGGTCGCCTCGTTGATCTCCGCCAGACCGGTTTCGGTCATCTTGATGGTCATGGTGTTGGCGGTATCATCGTAAGTTGCCGTAAATTTGCCGGAGTTTTCATCCCATGTGGTGATCTTGTCGGTGCAGCCAGCGTCCTTGAAGAACTCGATAACCACGTCGTTCTTGTTGTACTTGATGCCCTTGCTCAGAGTGTCCACATAGGTATACTCGCTGAGAGAAGAAGCCTTGGAGGTGATGGTGGGAAGGGTGCTGATGATCTGGTAGTCTACGATATCGCCCACGGAAGCGGTAGCGGTATGCTCGAAGCCATCTTTGATGTCGGTCAGGCTGCCGTTGTTCTTTCCGGTACTGCTCTTGCTCTCACGCACGGTCTTTTCGAGGTCGGGGTTGCCGGTCTGGTTCTTGGGATACACGGTAACGTCATAGTTCCAATCTGCACCGTCAATGGTGGTCATGGGCAGGCTCACAAAGAAAGGATTGCAAGTGCTGGTGACCATTTCGGGAACACGAGTCTCCACAACGAGGTACAGGCCCTGCTCCATGTTGGAGGCAGAGGTATGACCGGTCGCATCGGTCTCAGTCATGGCAACGCCGCCGTTCTTCACGGCAGTTTCCAGAGCATTTTTCGCGCTCGCGGCATTGGCAGCCAGTGCAGCGGCCAGCTTGTTGTTCAGAGTATCGCTGGTGTAGTAGTTGACGCCGCCCTCAGTCTTGTGAGCATCGGCGGCGGTCAGGCCAATGGCGGACAGTACGGCGTTGGAGCGGTCACTGCTGTCGAAGCCATACAGTACGCCCACCTGACGCTGGCCGTCCACCACTTCGTTGTTCATGGTAACATCAGCAACGCGGATATAAGTGAATTCCACACCCTGAATGGCGTATTTGCTCAACTTATCCACGACGGCGTTGTCATGCAGACCGGTGCTGACGTAGGATTCCGCATCCCATACACCGTCCGCGCTGGCCGTGGTGATATCGTACTTATAAATGGAGAGCGACGCCTTCTTGCTGGCGTCAATGGTAGTCTCGGCAAATGCCGTAGTCATCAGGCCGACGGCCATGAGCGCCGCCATCAGCATGGCGAATACGCGATGGATCTTTTTCATTTGGTTTTCTCCTTTATCAAATCAGATTTTTTGCAAAAATAAACACCCATGCAGAGCATGAGTGCTGCAAACAGAAAATAGGTTGTGAATCCCGTGCTTCCCGTGAAAGGCAGTACGAAGCCGGCACTGTTGCAGGCGGTAATGGTAACGTCGGGGTTGGTGTTGTCCAGCACACCGGTGAACAGCGGTTCCGTCATTAGGGTGTACCCCGCAGGTGCTTTCACCTCGGTAATACGATACTGCGCGCCAATTTTGAGATCGTCCCACTTGGCAATACCGGTCTTGTCAGTAGTGATTTTGCCCACCTCTGTCCAAGTCTGACCGTCCGTGGAAGTCTCCAGCAGCAACTCCGCACCGGCGAGAGGACTGCCGGTAACATCAACCTTACGGACAGTGAGGCATCCCTTGACAGGCTTATTCTCACGGGTAACTTTGACGTTAAGATTCTCACTGGTCAGACTGAAATCGTATTTGGTTTCGTCCAACTGGTAGCCATCCACGGTGCTGATCTCCTGATAAGAGTACTTTCCGGGCTTGAGATTATCGAAAGTCACCTTGCCGTTGGCGTCAGTCGTACCGTCCGTGATCTTGTTGCCATCAGCGTCAAAGAGCCGATATACCACACCGGCCAGCGGCTGCTTGGTATCGGCATCCACCTTCAGAATTTCGATGCTGCCGGTGATCAGCTTGTTCTCACGGGTGACTTTCAGAATTTGCCCGTTCTGATTCAGCACAATGGGGAAAACCGTATCATCCAGTTCATATCCAGCCGGCGCTTGGAACTCCTTGCAGATGTAGCTGCCCAGCTTCAGGCCGGTGAACGTCAGCTTACCATTGGCGTCCGTATAGCCTTCTGCGACCTGGCTTCCAGAAGCGTCATACAGACGGAAACCGGCACCTTGAAGCGGTGTGTTAGAATCCGCGTCCACCTTGCTGATCTCAACACTGGCCTTCCCCAGCGCATTGGTTCGGGTCTCCGTAATATTCAGAGTCGTGGATGTAATGGTAATCTGATACTTGGTATCGTCCACCACATATCCGGAAGGGGCACTGATCTCCTGATAGCTATAACTTCCCAGCGGGAGGTCAGAGAAGACTGCCTTGCCATCTGTTCCGGTAGTCACATCGGCCACTTTGTTGCCAGCGCTGTCATAAAGCCGATAGGTGACACCTGCCAGCGCCTTGCCGGTATCTGCGTCGGTCTTGTTAATGGTAAGGCTGCCCTTATCTTCCGTCACGGTGGCCTTGATCTTGATGTAGGCTCTCACAGGATCAAGCCCTGTACCGGTATAGCTGGCCAGTGACTGATATTTGCCCGTGCTGTCGTACCAGCACAGAACGGCTTCATCGGGATCAATGCCGTAGGCGCTGCCGGTGGCGGAGTAGGTTTTCTCGGTAGAAAGGCCCTTTGCTGCCTCCGGTGTGGCCGTGATGGTCAAGGTATTGCCGCGCTGTGTGAACGTGATGCCGTTGCCGCTATTGCTGGCAAAATTGAAATCGGACAACACACCGTTGGTGTCGGTGATACTGGCGGAGTAATTGCCGCTTGTATCCTTCGTCAGCTCAATGGTGTCGCCCCAACGGGAGCTTGTCGCCGCAAAGCTGGGAATATCAGTTGCGCTCTGCATGGCGTCCGCGATTTTTTCATACCACAAAGCAAACGTGGGATAGCGAGAGGTATCGACGCAGGTATAAAAGGGCCTGGTTCCCCAAGAGCGATAGTCGTAGGGGCTTCTGTACTCACAGATCAGATCCCAAATGATTGCCTGTGTAGCGGCCCACTTTTCGGCGCCAATGATGTCGCTGCTGTTGTTATCGCCGTAGGCTGTGCCGTACTCGGCGCTAGGATAACCACAGGCCAAGGCCAGTGCGATGCCGCTCTGTACCGAGGCAGGCAGGTTATACCAGCAGCCGCTGGAGCCTTGCACATAGTTGCTGCTATCATCCGATCTGACGCCGGGCTGGATGCAGTAGGCCACCGCACCGTTGACGTATTTGACATGATACAAGGCACTGCCACTACCGAGGCTACTGTCTGCCAGAATGGTAAGGTTTCTTGTGCTGGGCGTGGTCGAACTGCTGTAGTCATACTGCTTGAAGGTCAACTGCGAGGTGTAGACATACACCTTGTACTTGACAACGACCGTGGCAGCGTAGGCGGACACCGCCAGCATCGCCGCCATGACCAGTGTCAACACAAGGGCTGTAAATCGTTTGAATGCTTTCAATGAGGTTCCTCCTTTTTTCAAAAGGTAAAGCCCCTCCATTCGGAAGGGCTTTCGTCGTATTATTCACTTGTATCTGTGATGAGTTCCGCCGCCAGCATCGTCGCCAGCCGGAAACCGCAGATGAAGCTGTTTTCCGCCGCCCGCTCGGCTACCATGGTACGGGCATCTGTGACTTTCAGTAGGAGACGACTATCTCCTTTTGTCAGCTTGTCCATAAGGCTGCGGTAAGCTGTTTCGGCGTCCGGTGGCAGGTCATGCATTCCACGAGTCTCATAAAAGATGCGGTATAGCGTTTTCAGCAGCTCTTGCATATCGCACCTCAACCGTCGTAGAGAACATAGATCAGCAGGCTTCCGCCATCCTCCACAATGCAGACGTTGCAGTGGAATCCGGCATCTGCTACGCTGTCCCGGCCTGCCTGCATCATGAGCTGGCGGAAGGTGAAGTCCACCATGTCCCGCGCCTTGGCCTCCAACGTCTCTTGCGAGGCATCCACCGGCACTGCGGCGGAGAAGCGGTAGGCGCTGTTGCCCAGCGTCAGGCTACTGTCCGTGGTAACGCCATACTGCGTGGCCGCGTAGGCGTTGGCCTCATCGATGGCCGCTTGCCGATCTGCCGGGGCTGTGGGTTCGGGCGTGGGTTCCGGTTCCAGTGTAGGCTCCGGCTCCACATAGCCGGTCTTGGCATGGACAGTCTCGGAGGGGATGTCCTCTGAGGGTGTGGGTTCTTTGACCGGCTCAAGGGGCTGAGTTGCTTGTGGGACAGCTTCTGTCTGTGGAGCTTTTTCCTTTTGGGGCTGCTCCTGCGCCGCATCCGATACCGTGTCCAGTTCTTTCACTGCCGTAGCGGGTTTGGGCGCTGCCTGTGGCTGCCGGACATCCTCCTGTGTCTCGATTGCCAGTGGTGGTACGACCTCTGCTGGACTGTTCTCCACCTGACCGCAGGCCGTGAGGAGCAGCAGTGCGCTGGCCGCCAGTAGTGTGATCTTCTTCATTTGTGCGTTCTCCTTCCGTTTTTGGTAACACAAACAACTATCACACAACTTTCAACAAGTCAACGGAAAGAATCGGAACTCAGAAAACAAAAAGGGAGGGCCTCGCGGAGAGGCATAGCGCCCGCTCATGTTAGCCCTCCCATCGCCATATCAGGGCCGATGCTCTGCAACTGCTCCGGAAACGGCGGCTCCAGTCGCCGCAGCCGACCGAACTCCGTTTCCACCACGCCATCATGCTCCATGCAGTCTGAACCATAGCGTTCAAAATCCATGTAGCCCTCTAACTCCGCGACGGTTTCGTCATCCAGTCCCAGCCGCTCCTGTAAGCGCTGCTGGCCATAGCCGTAGGTGTCGACGATGCGCTGATAGTTATCCAGCTCTCGCAAGAGCTCACGCGCCCGGTGCAGCGTATCAGGCCGCTCGGCATCCAGAATGGCCGCGTAGGTCAGCAGCATCCCGTCCTTCTGCCAGATGCTTTCCAGCGCTTCCGCATAGTCGTTGTACTCCTCTACAGCGGGGCAGTCCGTGTCGCAGATCAGTTCACCGATGTATGGCACCTTGAAACGAATATCACGGAGCATCGCATCCGCGAAAACGTCGATATCAAGGTAAGACTTCACAGCATCGAGGTATTCCTCATCAGCAGGAAGGACGAGGATGTAGTCCGGCTTTCCATCGACGCGCAATGTCATGCGGAGCATTTCATCCCGGTTCTCATCTCGCCAAGGCTCTGCCGGTGAAATATAACTGCGGTCAATTGCTATATCCGGTGTCAGCAGACTGCGGGCATTTGGGACAAAAGCGCTGTACCGAGCATAGTTGTACCCCTGCGGGTCAACGAGGAAACCGTCCGTCCCGTCTGCGTCGAGGATGAGCAGGCAGTGTCGTGAATCAGTACCATTCCGAATGGCGCTTTTATTCTCCGCAATGAAATCATGATCCACCAGCAGCGCACGGCTGAACTGCCGAAACCGCTGGGCAGGCAGCTCGATAACCTTATCCACGGCGCAGGCTTCGCCTTTGTACTCGGACTGCTTTCGCTTCAGTTCCGCCTGAATGATCATACCATGCCTCCCATCTCCATGCGGCTGGTCTGACTGCCGTCCATGACCTCTGCCAGACTGATATCGCCCTTGTAGGCGATATAGCCTCTGCCTGTGAACATTCCGTCCTCCTCATTCATGCGCTGCAGGGCGTAGCCTTCGTAGTCGTAGAACTCATCCAGATTCTCATCGTAGTCGAAGTGGCCGGACTGCAGGATGATGTACTTGCCGTATTCCTCCGGCGTATGCGCACCGGGAGCGAAATCGAACAGGTCGAGATTCTCCGCGAGGTTCTTAATCTGTTCTGCATTCTGAGGCTTCGCCAGCATCACCACAGCCCCCAGCTTTTCCATGTCATCCGAGGAAAGGGCATCTGTAGCCTGCGCCAGGGCATTGAGATCTGCAAGGCTTTCCTGTTCCATATCCAGTAACACATCCGCCTCATCCGGCAGCTGCGTATCCTCCAACCGAAGTCGAATATCCGCAGGATCCGTGATGCCTGCACGCTGGAGAGCACGGTCGATCTCCTCCTGAGTCATGGGGAGGAACAGCCATGTGATGTGCTCTGTGTCCTCCGGCTCAGCTTTGGATGTCACCGCAACGGTGATGGCGTTCGGCTTGTAGTAATAGCAGAGGAAGAACCGGCCGTCGTAGACCGGCTCCAACTTCATGCCGTTGTCATAGACCACACCGTAGGGCGTGACAGCACCGTTTCCATTTTCAATGAGCTGCCTTGCTGTTTCCACACCATCCAGCGCTTCCAACTCGTCAACTCTTGCACTGCCGCCGTGCAGATTCATGTAGTGGTTCCGGCCAACAGCGGAGATGTCAGAAAAATCTGTAATGACAGTGGCCTGTTGGCAGCAAAAGGTCAGGTTGATCAGATCTTTCAGTTCAAAAAGCTCCAGCTTGTGCGCCATCGCCTGAAACTGTGCGGCTTCGCCGGTATCAAAGCTATCCAGCCGTTTGGCAAGGTAGTTCAGCTCCTCCACATTGACCGTGAGCATCTCCGTGCGCTTGAGGACGGTGTAGAAACTGTCGATCTTCTCAACTTTGCAGTCGGCTTTGACCGCGTCGCCAATCTCCAGCGCCTCCAGCAACTCCATGCAGTGTGCGTACTGCTCATGTGGGATGGGGAATGGGATGGTCGCCACGCCGTATTCCGGGTGAGATGGGTTACTTAAAGCTGCTCGAATCATTCTTCTGCCTCCGTCCTATTTCCTCCATATCTGTCCGCAAACAAGTCCCGTCCCGATGCCAGCAGACGATGCCGTGGCGTGGGTAAGGACAGCCCTGGCATCGTTCATGCTCATTGCAGAATACCGGCTCCGGTGACCTCTGCTGATAGGGTACTGGCTGCCGCTCGTCGATCCGCCGCGCCAGTGGCCTTGTTGGTTTTCGCATATACTGCTCCTCTCTGGGCTGCCGCCCTTGATCTGTCCTGAAACGCAAAAAGGCCGGAGTTTCATCAAAACTCCGGCCCTGCTGTTCGATATTACATGGTTTGTTCCTGCGTCGGTTCCGCATTCTGCTGCTGGATGCGCTCCGCAATGTCCGGCAAACATTGCTCGATCTGCTCCTGCACTTCTTGAATGGTCTTTTCCCGCTTATACGATAGAGCGGTGTCGTTTTGCAGTGTGTCTGCGCAGCACCGATAAATCTCAATGAGCCGTTCCTCTCGAAAGACCTGTTGTTCTGGGATCAGCCCGGAACGAGTGGCAAAGTCACGCTTTGCCGCTTCATAGTTGCCGGACGCATACAGTCCAGTGTAGTAGTGTCCGTGGGATACGCCCTTGTGGTCGAAGTCCCGATCCCAGGTGACGAACTGCGTGCCGTATTTGCTCGGACACCCCGCCAGCACAACGCTGTTAAAATCTGCCAGCACCTTGTAGCTATCCTCAAGACCGTCCACCTTCAGAATGGGTGCCCGCTCCATCTGATACATATACTCCGCTACGGCTCTGACGATGCTGTAGACCTTGTCCTTGGCGGCGATCCGTTCCGGTGTACTGACATCTGCCATTCGGTAGGTAACGCCGCCGCTCTCAGGTACCTCGCACAGCGGCGCACCATCAAACAAGACACGCAGGCTACCAGCATGTGTCCTATCCGTCAGGAAACCCTCTCTGGCAAGAACGACCTCCGCTTCCCTGAGATAACGATTCTTTTCTTCTGCACTGATATTCATTTGGCTCCTCCTTAAACGCAAAAAAGCGCCGGATCGATGGTTCTACGAAACCAACAAGCCGACGCCCCAAACTTTGTGAAACTTTTTTATGAAAAAAGCCCCCTCTTGCGAGGAAACTCCTCGTACAAAAGGGGGCTGCATCCAATTTTATCGCCAGAAAACAGAAAAAGAGGGGTTCAAATCACGTCGAACGCCTCTCGGACGGCTCTGACATCCATGCTCAAAACCGGTAAAATCAGGGTGTGGAAAACCCCGGAAAGGCTTGATGCCATGCGGTTTTCACC